>TBL_comb47_HYPODRAFT_10006217_pt1 | contig 12968 bp, 8 predicted proteins | sample TroBogypolimnion_40_FD_10682 | JGI IMG/M metagenome (IMG submission 10682)
TTTTATGGCGTTGGAAGCCAAAAGTTATTTTCCGTTTTATCCGACACAAATTGCAGCACTAATGATATCTTAACTGGCTGTATTTATTGTCCGAACAATTGGGAGTAGTATACAATACAAGGACAGGGTGAAATCTGATCTATCAATTTTCAGGTATTAATACCGCTTCAATTGTAACTACCTGCCCGACACACTGGCCTAACAGTGGCAGGCGGGTTTGGATCAATTCGGTTTTTCAGCAGACCAAAAAAAAGAGATACGATAGAGGTACGAAAACATTCCCAACGGGAATACCCAGTGAGACACAGGGTGTATTCATGAAAGGTAATATAGGACATTAATTGATCATTTTATGAACATTAAGTTGCCCCGAAACGATAAATGACAAATGAATGACCATCGAATATGCGCAAATTAATTGGCTGAGCTCAAAAAAGGAGTATATCTTTGAGCTCAAACTAACAAACAAAAACTACAATGAATCTGGAAAAGATAGCTGCCAACTTTCAAGTTCAAGGCACCATTGATCAGGTTGCCCAATTGGGTGAAGGATTTATCAACGATACGTTCATCATATATACTCGTGAAGAATCAGTTACAAATTACCTTTTGCAACGAAAGAACAAACGGATTTTTACTGACGTTCCGGCCATGATGGAAAACATCAGCAAGGTTTGTAATCATATCAAGGCAAAAGTGATTGCAAGGAATGGAGATCCTATGCGCGAGGCGATGACCCTTGTTCCCGCGAAGGACGGAAAACTGTACTTTCTGGACGAAGAAAATGAATATTGGGCCGTATGTGTTTTTATAGGCGACACCCTCACCTACCAATCGGCAAAGACACCAGAACTGGCCTATCAGGGTGGAAAAGGTATCGGAATGTTTCAATCAATGGTTTCAGACATGAATGAATCGCTAACCGATATACTGCCTGGATTCCACAACATCCGCTATCGTTTTAATCAGTGGGACGCTGTATTGGCAAAAGATCCAGCAGGCCGGAAAGCTAAATTGTCGCGGGAAATCAACTGGATTGAAAGCCGCAGAGAGGAAATGCTTCAATTCTGGGAACTTGTTGAAAAGAGCGAAATCCCAACACGGGTCACGCATAACGATACCAAGATTAATAATATTCTTTTCGACCTGCTGGGCGAGGTTTTGTGTGTCATCGACCTCGATACTGTGCTGAACAGCACCTGCCTGAATGATTTTGGTGATGCCATGCGTTCGTATACCAACACCGGGCAGGAAGATGACGAAAACCTTGATGCTGTTTCATGCGATTTAGCTATTTTCGATGGGTTTACAAAAGGATATTTATCACAAACCATTGACTTCCTGAATGAAAAAGAGCTTGAATATCTGGCATTTTCGGCCAGGTATATTACCTACGAACAGGTCCTGCGTTTTTTGATGGATTATATTGACGGGGATAACTATTATAAAATCAAACATCCCGAACACAATTATCAGCGTACCCTGGCTCAATATAAGTTACTGACCAGTATGGAAGAACAGTATCCGGAGATGTGCAGGATTGTACAAACGGTCAAAGAAGAATTAAAGGATTAGGAATAAGGAAAAAGGAAAAAGGAATGAAAATACAACAAATACTCGACGGGTTTACCAATCCGCCACTTGAATTGGTAGCCGAAACGCTCGAACTGGAAGTTACACCTCTTCGGCTGGAACTGGTGAATTGGGAAGAGTTTCCATACCAGCCGGAAGTCTCAGTCCTGATCGCCTGGAATGAAAACGAGCTGTTTCTGCAGTACTCGGTGAGTGAACAATCTGTAAAAGCTGAAATTACTGAACCCAACGGTCCGGTATGGACTGACAGTTGTGTTGAGTTTTTTCTTTCTCCTGAAGGGAATGATGAATACTACAACCTCGAAATGAATTGCATCGGCACGGTCCTACTCGGTTACCGAAAGAAAGGCGAACCAACGATTCATGCCAGTGAAGAACAGGTTGCTGCAATCCGCAGAATTTCAACACTTGGCGATTCTCCTTTCGCAGAACTGAAAAAGCATACTGAATGGCAGATCACTATCGCCATTCCCTGGGAAGCATTCTTCAACCGTCAGTTGAAACCTGAGTCTGGAAGTAAGATGCGTGGTAATTTTTACAAATGTGGTGACGGGCTTAGTGTTCCTCATTTCCTTTCATGGACCAGGATAAAAACAGAGCAGCCAAGCTTCCACCACCCGGAGTGTTTTGGAGGGTTGGAGTTTGAATAAGTATTGATTTACTTTGTACCACCAATAAATCATACAAGTCAAGAAAATATTATCAGGGGAACAAAGAATTGGCCTACTTCTGAAAGAATATATACCCTTGATTTTGATTATTTTAAAACCAATTATGACGAACGCCTTAATAAACCGGTCATATCCAAATAAGAAAGCACTTATAACCTCCCAGGGAGATATCACATACCAACAATTGCTGCAACACATACAGCATTACGCGTTACTTTTCGAGAATAAAGGGTTTAGCAAAGTAGCCATTTATGCTGAAAACAGTGCTTCATGGATTTATGCTTTCTATGCTACCCTGCAAAACAACTGTATAGCCATCCCGATTGATTTTATGGCTTCAGCAGAAGATGTTGCTTACATTATAGATGATTGCAAGCCGGAATTGCTCTTTATAAGTTCCGAAATGAAGGAGTCAATCCTTAAAATTGATCAGAAGACTAAACACAAACCTGAAATACTGGTCTTCGAAGAAATCATGACAGACTTACCTGTCAAGGAAAGCCAATGGATCGGTCCGGAAGATAACGAAACAACTGCTGTAATCATATATACTTCAGGAACAACCGGGAGCCCGAAAGGGGTAATGCTTTCCTATACCAATCTTCATGAAAACATGAATGCAGTCATCGGCTGCAAAATATTTACTGCAGAACGGCAGGTCATGATTTTCCTTCCACTTCATCATATTTTCCCTCTGGTTGGATCATTGATGGTGTCTTTGTTCGTTGGGACTACCATTCCGATTGCATCCTCCATGCAATCTTCTGACCTGATGAAAACATTTAGTGAGAATGAAGTTGGGGTATTTATAGGGGTTCCCCGTCTGTATGAACTCATGTACCGAGGCATCAAAGCAAAAATTGATAAGAGTCTGGTTGGAAGGGCCATCTTAGGACTGGTCCTTAAAACGAAAAACAGAAAGCTGGGTAAACGCATTTTCAAGAAAGTCCACCAGGGATTTGGAGGTCACCTGCAATTCATGATTGCAGGAGGAGCGGCATTGAATAAAGAAGTCGGCACTTTCTTTTACGGACTGGGATTCGATATAATGGAAGGGTTTGGTATGACCGAAGCTGCACCCATGATCGCTTTTCCACGTCCAGGCCATATAAAAGTAGGCTCTACCGGTCAGGCTCTGCCTGGCTTGAGTGTTGAAATCCGCGAGGGTGAGATTGTGGCCAAAGGCCCCAGTATTATGAAGGGATATTATAACAGGCCCGAAGAGACTGCTGAAGTAGTTAAAGATGGATGGCTGTATACCGGTGATTTAGGTTATCTGGATAAAGATGGATTCCTGTATATTACCGGAAGAAAAAAGGAAATAATTGTTCTGCCCAATGGGAAAAACATCAACCCGGTTGAGCTTGAAATGAAGCTGGACGGCTATTCGCCAGCAATAAAGGAAGCCGGTGTATTCATGCACAACGATATGCTTCATGCAGTGATTCTTCCGGATTTTAATTTCTTGTCTGAGAATGCCGTGCAAGACATCAATCAGTATTTCCGTGATCAGGTGATTTCTCCTTTCAATGCAGAAATGACTTCATACAAGCGGATCATGCAATTCACTCTTGTAAAATCAGAATTGCCTCGTACCCGGTTGTCTAAGCTTCAACGGTTTAAATTTGCTGAACTAATTGAAAAGAAGGAAGATAAAGCAGCTGCAACGAGTGAACCCAACACTTCTGAATATCGGGCAATTAAATCATTTATCGAAAGCCAGGTAGATATGGATATCTTGCCTGATCAACACCTTGTATTTGATATCTCCATGGACTCGATGGGTAAAATGAGCCTGATCGACTACATTGAAAAAAGCTTTGGGATAAAGCTGGATGAAGAACAGTTGCTCAAATTCCAGTCCATCAGGAAAATCGCAGAGTACATTCAGCACAACAAGCTTTTTCACAAAACAGAACAGGAATCAAGCTGGTCAGGTGATTTAAAAGAGGAGGCTGATGTGATTCTCCCAAAGGCTTCATTTTTACTCAGAACTATAGTCAGACTGATACGTAGCTTCTTCAGTTTTTTCTTCCGGTTTAAAGGGACAGGTATGGAAAATATACCTGAAGGACCCTGCTTTTTTGCCCCCAATCATGAGAGTAAACTTGATGCTTTTCTGGTGCTTTCATACCTGGATGCCAATACGCTTAACAACACTTTCTCGTATGCCAAGAAAGAACATGTTAATGGATGGATGCGCAGGTATGTTGCCCGGCACACCAATGTGATCGTGATGGACCTCTCGAAAGATTTGAAACATTCCATACAAAAGATGGCCGAAGTGGTGAAACAGGGAAAGAAGATACTGATCTTCCCTGAAGGAACCCGTACCTTGAATGGAGAATTAGGCACATTTAAGAAAACATATGCCATCTTAAGTGCCGAACTACAGGTTCCAATTGTGCCTGTGGCCATTTCAGGAGCCTATGAAGCCATGTCATCAGGAGCAAGAAAAATCAAACGTGGAACCAGGATATCTGTTGAGTTCTTACCAGCTATCTATCCTGATGGAAAGACCCCGGAAGAACTAAATGAATTGGTGAGAGAAAGAATTATTGATGCAAAAAACCAGTTTGCAACTATTTCTTCTTACTAAGAGAAATCACATTCGGTATTAATCTGAAATGATCATTGTTGTCATTGTTGCAACTGTTTGAGACATAGCTGCCAAATTTAGCAATGACGGTGTCACCTGTATTCACATAAAAGCTTGTTTCAGGTCCTCCTTCAAGGTAAACGGTTGTTCGAATATTCAAAGGCAGACCTAACAACAGGGAGATCATATTCCGATGGGTATAGGGCGAACGGGTGAAAATAAAATACAAATTACCTTCTTTATCTGTGGCCGCCAAAATCATACTGCAAGACTGACCAGGACGTTTAGTAAACGGCATCCCTTCTCCTTCATCATTAATCATCCGCATTCCCTGACACAAGGAGTTATACTGATGCTTAATCTTTTCCCAGTCTTTTTTGTAGGCATCAATAATTTCAAATGGAGGTTTCTTCGTGTCTTTTGGATGCATGGCCAGAATGGCATTGAAGTAACTGCTTTTAACCGGATTGTTCAGATGATTGTAATTCTTCATATAGCCTTTATTCGACTGCGTCTTGTTGTATTTGTACATTCCTGCATTGATGATGATGTTTTTGCTGAACTCCTGTGCCCATTCAGGAGCAGTTCTCGCATGATGTCCGTGTTCTGAGGCTGTCAGAAACTCAAAGTCGAACTTCCGGGAATCAACTTTCAGAATGCTTATCTTCGAATCACCTACAACTGATTTTTCAGGAGTCTCCAATTCGGTATACTGTAATCCATCAGTCAGATTCTTCCATGCAATTTCTTTGATCCAATTGGTTTGGGACCTACTATTGAAGGCTATCAGGAGAAACAATATTACCAGAATTACACTTCTTCCTGGAAGGACTTGGCTTGGCTTTGATTTATACATCCGTAAAGTCAAATCTTGAGTTTTTAAAAGGGAACAGTTCAAACAATTCACCCGAATAATAGAATTCATAAGCCACTGATCCAAACGAATAACGTTTTCCTTTGATATCAATTGATGATCCTCCGACTTCAGGATTATCCTTGGGAATTGAGGCTTCATAGCCAATATTGTATAAAGTGGCCAGTATCTCGGGGCGGTCACTGATCGGGAATCCCGAACGTTCCCATTGCTGTTTGATTTGCTTCACATTCAACGCGGCATATAAATAGGAATAATAGTGATTCTTATACGAAGTCAGCCGGTTAAACCTTTCCTGTGTTACATCTTTAGTCTGAAAATCAAGCAGGTTCTTGTATTTCTTTCCAAGGTAGAATGCCGAAGTGCTGTCTTTCAGATTTTTCTCAATCGTTTGAGCAGTGGGTATTTTTATACCGGTAACTCCTAATGAGAAGGTGGATTCGACAGATAAGATCTTTAGCGGACCAATCCACTTTTTGTAGGCCTCACGACTCGAATTGAACAACCTGATCTGTTCACCAACCAAAACAGCAACAATAAGACGTGGCTCAACGCCGGTTTGACAGGCAGCTGAATCAATCAGGTGTTTATCTTTGGCAACTGCCAGTTTGAAATCCTGCCATTCCGGAATGTTCATCCATTCGAAAACACTCTTTGTGTTGATATCAACTAACTGGGAAGTTTTGTTTTCCTCATATTTGTTAATCTCGGCATGGTAAGCCTCATTATCCTGCATGTACAGATTAACCGCCTGGAGCATATGTTGTGCTTCCTTCAGATTATGACTCTTGAAATAAGCATTCTGAATAAAGAATGCGTTTGTTGGATAAAACTTGCTTAATATTGATAAGTCGTTCAGAAATTTTGCTTCGCTATAACTAGCCGTTTTGCTTTCTACGTCATACCCCTTGCCATACTTTTCTTTAATCTCCTGAAAATAGCGATCGTTCAGGTCAACGACACCCGGATCGTCGGTCATATGAAATTTAACGGCAAAAAACGCTGTTGTTAAAGCCATGCCTATTATGGAAAAAAAAGCCACAATCCCAATTCCTAAATACCTCAAAGCCTTGCGGAAACCCCTGTTTTTCATCACTGATACATCCTCCTTGTAACTTCTTGCAAAAGTATTAAAAGGTGTTATAGTTTGTTAAAATCACTATGTCATTGAACACATTATGCCAAAATAAATAATGATAATGTTACATTTGTTCCCCGTTCAAATTTTTGAGCTAAGTATTAACCCAAATTTTGAAAATGAAGAAACGTACATTTACGCTTATTTTCTGCTTGATTATCTCCTTTTATGCTTTTCCACAGCAACCTATTCAGGATACCATAAAACCAGGCAACATTAACATTCAACCTGACTCCACCTCAATTGAAGTAGAAGATTTAGAGGTTGACTCCCTCAAATCGACAGATGAGTTGATTTACAAAAACATCTGGAACTGCACTCAGATAAAGTATCCTGCAAACACCCTGCCAAAAAAAGATGATCTGGTTACAATTTGTCTATTCGGTAAATCTGACAGTCCATTTGTAGCACCAGTAAAAGGACAGATTCTTTCGAAATTTGGGCCACGTCACCGAAGGATGCATACAGGAACTGATATCCGGCTTAATTCCGGGGATACTGTCCGCAGTGCCTTTGACGGAAGAGTAAGACTTGCAAAACGATTCAGCGGCTACGGGAACCTGGTACTGGTGAGGCATAACAATGGTCTCGAAACTATATACGCACATCTGAAAGCCATCAAAGTAAAAGTAAACGACAGCATCAAAGCCGGTGATCTGGTTGGTTTGGGTGGTAGGACTGGCAGGGCAACCTGTAATCACCTTCACTTTGAAACCCGTCTGTTTGGTTTGCCGTTTGACTCAAATAAGTATATCGACTATAATACCTTCACTCTTGTTACAGACAAAATTTATTACCGGAACGGTCGGTTTGAGATTGATCCAAACAATTTCAATAACGCGCCACCAGTAGAGGAAATCTTTCCGGTAGTTGCTTCCCGAAAAGGATCTGCCAAAGGATCTGTCAAAGGGGCAGGCAAACATGTTATACGAAATGGAGAAAGCCTTTCAACAATTGCCCGGAGGTATAACACTACCGTGAAAAAATTATGTATCAAAAACAACATCACAGCACAAAAGACTCTGAAGGTAGGTTCTGTTCTGAGAATTAACTAGGCTATTCAAGGGTTTGAAATGTTTCTATTGTTTCTGTTACTTGAAATATTTCAAACCCTTTGTTTTCAACAACAGAAACAATAGAAACATTTCAAACTATTCAATCTCAATCTCATCAACAAATAACCAGGCTGCTTTTCCTTCACCTGCATGGCCTTTCGGACATTGCCCAAGGCTGTATGCCACTACTTTTACGAACTTTGCTATTACCGGACTGAACGATGCTGAAAAGTCCTTCAGTTGATTTCCTTCTAAAAGCGGATCCACCTTATTCTCTGTTTCAGCAACTTTCTGAAATTTCAGACCATCCTCTGAAACAAAGAATTCAAGTCTTTTGGGAAAAAAGATCCAGGATCCTGTATTCTGGAGTGCCCCTACCGTTATATGATTGATTTCATCCGCCTTCTGAAGATCGATGATTACCTCCATGTTCGTTCCTGACCATCCCTGCCATTCACCATCAGAACCATTGCTGCTTCCACGGAGTCCGTTAACCAGGGTAAACTCCCCTGAACCTTTATAAGTGTCACTGTAGGGAACCATGTACTTCACCGGTTTCCCTGTAGCTTTGTTGAAATTAAACGACTGACTCATTGGTTTTCCTGCTGGAATACCGCTAGCAAAAGTTATAGCTTTCAGGGTAACTGATTTATCCAGTATAACAGGTGCCGAATAAAGGGGTGATAAATTATTAGGTTCACTGCCATCGGATGTATAATGAATATCAACCCCTGCCAATTCACAAACAAGACTCACTGCCAGTTGCTTTTTTGCAGAATCAAAGATTGTTTTGGCTGTCACATTGTAGGCACTCCTGGAGTAATTTATGCCTAACTGATCGTATCGTTTCATAAACAGTTGTATCCGACGGGAGAAATCATCCCATTTTCTTACCTCTTTAGGACTCCACAATGCCTCGGCCAAGGCTGCAATACGCGGGAAGGTCATATACTCGGCATGTTTGATATTCGGAACAAATTCGGACCAAAGATTAGCCTGTCCGCCAAGTATATGTTTTGCGGATTCTGCATTCAACACTTCAGGAACCGGATTAAATGCATACACCTTATTCAGCGGGTTAAATCCGCCAAAACCAACAGGTTCCATATCTGCAGGTCCCTGGTAATGATCGAAATAACAAGGATCTTCAGGTGTCATCACTACATCGTGTCCCTGATTGGCGGCATCGATACCTCCCTTTATTCCCCGCCAGCTCATTACAGTAGCCTTTGGTGGCAGACCCCCTTCGAGAATCTCATCCCAGCCCAGCAGAACCCTGTTTTTCGAATTGATAAACTTCTCAATCCGTTTGATAAAATAGCTTTGCAGTTCACCTACATCTTTTAACCCTTCTGTTTTGATGCGCAATTTACATTTGGGACATTTTTCCCATTGCGTTTTAGTTGCTTCATCACCACCAATGTGGATGTATTTGGAAGGGAACAAGTCGATTACCTCACTTAAAACATTTTCAAGAAAGATGAAGGTAGAATCATTTCCAGCACAATAGATATCTACATCTGGCCAAAGTCCTCCAGGTGGAACTGTAAACGGTCCTCCAGTACACGATAATCGCGGATAGGCCGTCAGGGCTGCTACACTATGAGCCGGCATTTCAATTTCAGGAACTATGGTGATGAATCGACTCTGCGCAAAGGCAACCATTTCCTTAATATCTTCCTGTGTATAAAAACCGCCATAGGTGGCCTTTTCTCCGGCTTCCTGTTTTGGACGCGAGTTCCAGGGCTTGTCTTCCCGATTAACCCGCCAGGCCCCTACATCTGTCAGTTTAGGATACTTTTTGATTTGAATTCTCCATCCCTGGTCATCCGACAGGTGCAGGTGAAGTGTATTGATTTTATGAAGGGCCAGATTGTCGATCATACGCAAAACATCTTCCTTAGGGAGGAAATGACGGCAGACATCGAGCATAAAGCCACGCCATTTAAAGGCCGGACTATCCGATATGCTGATTACCGGAACCAGCCATTCAGCTTTCTCCTGTTTTTTACTGCCTTCTATTTCGGGTGGAAGCAGTTGTCGCAAAGTTTGTGTTGCATAAAAGAAACCTGCCGGCGCCGCTGCCTTTATGACAATTCTTTTTTTCTGTACCTCAAGAGAATAAGCCTCCGGGCCCATGGTCTGTTCCGTCTGGAAATAAACCTGATTGGAGCCTTCATCCCCTCCTACAATTATCTGTGATTTCCAGCCAGCCGATTTCTCGAACAGGCTGGCAAATTGCGTGGCAATAACCTGCTGATCAACATTCTCAACAACAAACCGTGTACTGCTTTTAAAACGAAAAGAAGACTCACCCAAGGCCATTTTCTGAGGCATGGGAATCAACGCAAGTTCACTTTCTGTAAAGGTCTTTTTGGGTTGGCAACTCCAGATCAAAATACAGCAGATCAAAACCAGGATTCCGTTAATTGTTGATTTCATTAGGATTTAATTTAGTTAAAGCTGATAGCAAGTTAGTAATTATTTGTCTGATGTCATAATTTCCACGACCGAAGTTTAAGATTTTTTATAAACATTTGTCTTAAATTCAGAATTGCAAGCTAAACAAATCATGACTCAATTTGGTTATGTAATTTGTGTTTCTGTTGTTTCTATTGTTTCTGTTGTTTCTATGCCTGGCAACATTTTCAAACAACAGAAAACCTTCAAACATTAGAAAAGGTTACTAAGGTTGTGGGCTCCGGGGGTGATACCGGTTACTAAGGTTACTAAGATAAGGGTTCATGAATCATATACTTAAACCTTAATAACCTTAGGAACCCAATATATACCAGTAACCCAACCTTAGTAACCTTGAAAACTGGAATTGTTTCTGTTGTTTCTGTGCTGGCAACATTTTCAACAATAGTAACTTGCGGAAGCAAGTTCGACATTAAACTATAGAAACAATAGAAGCAAAAGAAACTATAGAAACCCTTTATCACTAAATTATGCAAACAATACTTGGCTCGGGTGGAGCAATCGGTACAGAACTGGCAAAAGCGCTTAAGGAATTTACTGATAAAATCAGGCTGGTAAGCCGTAACCCGGTAAAGGTAAATACAAACGATGAACTGATGCAAGCTGATCTTCTAATTACTGAAGACGTGCGAAAAGCGGTAAAAGGTTCTTCCGTAGTATATATTACGGTTGGGTTCCCGTATAGTGCAAAAGTGTGGAAGCAATGTTGGCCCAAATTTATTGCCGATGTGATCTCAGCCTGTGAGGAATATAATTCCAGACTGGTGTTTTTTGATAACATCTACATGTATGATCCAAATTACCTGAATGGCATGACGGAGGAAACTCCAATAAATCCTTCCAGCAAAAAAGGCAGGATAAGGGCTGAAATTGCACAGATGATACTCGATGAGATTAAGGCAGGTAAATTAACCGCTCTCATTGCCCGTTCGGCTGATTTCTATGGCCCGGGAATCAAAAACAACAGTGTGTTAAACGAGACTGTATTCAAACCTTTGAGTTCAGGTAAAAAGGCTAATTTGATGGGCTCTCCCGATTGTAAACATTCCTATACCTTTACACCTGATGCCGCCTGGGCAACTGCCATTTTAGGAAACACCGATGATGCCTTTAACCAGGTCTGGCATTTACCCACTGCCGAAAATCCGTTTACATTGAAGGAATGGATCGGACACATTGCCCTCGAACTGAACGTCAAACCAAAATTCAGAACCATTCCCAAATTTCTTGTACAGATAATGGGCTTATTTATCCCGATCATGAAAGAAATGGTCGAAATGTTGTATCAGTACGACCGCGACTATATATTCAACAGCAGCAAATTTGAACAGCGCTTCGAATTTACTCCTCTGCCTTATCTGGATGGGATTGCCGAGATCGTAAAGGCGGACTACAAGGCAACTTCCGAATAGGAGGTGTAACTTACTATCAATCGCTACTCCTTTTAGAATAAGGATATCTGGTTCCATTTTCAATAATTTGTTTGATAATATAGAAAGGGACAAACTTTGAAAAATAAGTTGCCGCAGTCTGTAGGATAAATAGTTATGAAACCCTGCAGTTTATCAACGTGTTTATATCCTGAAATTCACTTTATTTGTTAATCCTTTAAGTTTATGCTTCAAGGGACAAATAAATAAGTGCTTATTATGGCAAACAAGATATTTACACTCTTTCTGATTGCTGTTCTGGTCTTTTCGTGTGCTCAAAAACCCACACTTATCCGGAATCCTGCCCGGCTTTCCGACATTCAGCGGATGCTCTCTGTTCAAAAGGAACTGACCTCAAAAAGCCTCCTGCCAACCTGGGATATTTTCAAACAACCCCTTTCTGCAGACGAAAAACAAGCCCTGGAGTTCGTTTATGCCTACATGCCGCTGAGCGATCTGGCCGATTATCCTTCGGATTTCTTCTTGAAAAACGTGCAGCTCAGCCTGAAAGCCCGGAAGGAAATGCCCTGGGGAAAGACTATACCGGAGGAAGAATTCCTGCATTTTGTATTGCCTTTACGGGTAAACAACGAAAACCTGGATAATTTCCGCGAAGTGATGTATCCCGAAATCGTGGCCCGCATCAAGGGGATGGACATGAAACAAGCCGCACTTGAAATAAACCACTGGTGCCACGAAAAAGTGACCTACCGTGGAACCGATTCCCGTACCAGCGCACCGCTGAGCACCATCAAAAAGACCTTTGGACGTTGCGGCGAAGAATCGACTTTCACCGTCACAGCTATGAGAACTGCCGGAATACCTGCTCGACAGGTATATACCCCCCGATGGGCCCATACCGACGATAACCATGCCTGGGTGGAAGTGTGGATCGATGGCCAGTGGAACTACCTGGGCGCCTGCGAACCCGATGTTGATCTCAATATAGGCTGGTTCAGTGAACCTTCTCACCGCACTATGCTGGTTCATACCCGCGCTTATGGACGAACTATGGACAACGAGGATGTGGTGCTTACCACCGACCGTTTTTCGGAACTAAACCTCACTTCAAACTACGCCACAGTCAAGAAAATCATCATCTCCGTGAAGAATAGCGACGGGACCCC
>TBL_comb47_HYPODRAFT_10006218_pt1 | contig 12968 bp, 22 predicted proteins | sample TroBogypolimnion_40_FD_10682 | JGI IMG/M metagenome (IMG submission 10682)
TCCGCCAAGGCCCGTACACAAGCCACCCTCTGGCAAGCCATCGCTGACGCTTTGGCGGCAGTCACGCCGGAGGACGCGCAGGGTTGGTTTGCTTCATGCGGCTATAGTATTTATTAATATGCTCTAGACTGTACTGTCGCGGCATAGGAATTGATCTATCCTCGGTCGGATCCGGCGGTTCGCTCTGTCGCAGCACGTCAACCTGAGCGCCTTTGGGTGGAACCGCAGCGCGCGCTTTTCCTCTTGGCGTGCTTTGCATCCTTGGCGCAACACCAAGTTGCGTTTTCCTCGGAGCGGAACTCAAAATCATATTCTACAAAATCATCGCGCTACATGGACGAAGAACTGTGTTTTTGTAACACATGATTTTGTTATGTTTTCTCATCTATCGCCGAAAGCATGGTTTTAGGTTGCTCGCGGCGTTGAAAACCCCGCCCACAAAGAGTACCCCAATGAGTCGGATCGTACGGTTTTCCAAGCTTTGGAAAAGGTAACGGTGAGATTTTCCAAGGCTTGGAAAAAACTGCCATTCCGGTTTCCAATGCTTGAAAACTTTTCTTCAGCGCCAGGATTTTCCAGTCAGGGCATCGCCGCCGTCGCGTGACGGAGCGGCTGGCCCTCAAGGATACCAGACCGTTTTGCTGAACTTGACGGACACAACCGCCAGCCCGCACTACCTGGAGCGAAATTCGCTCGTAAAATGATCTTCCTAGGTTGGATCGTGGCAAGCATCAGCATAACTTTCTTTGCACTTTTCTGACATTCATTCGTTTTGCATGAACCGCCTTCTCCTGCAAAAAGTATAAATCATCAAGCAGGACGAGAAATGCGCTATCAGAAAAACAACAGGCCGTTTCCCGGAGGGGAAACGGCCTGTCGCCGAGTACTGCTTTCGTCGCGCTTACTTGGCCGCGGCGGTCTCGGTCTTCTTCTCGCCCGCTTCGGCTTTCTTGCCGGCGGCCTTGGTCTTGCCTTCCGGCTTTTCCTTGGGCGCCTGCGGCACGAAGGTGACCCATTCGATCAGGGCCATCTCGGAGCAGTCGCTGCCGCGCGTGGACAGGCGCATGATGCGCGTGTAACCGCCGGCGCGATCCTTGAAGACCGGCGCGATCTCCGAGAACAGCTTGCGGAGCACGTCGTTCTGCTTGTGCCACTGGTCGCGCGACTTCTTGTCGGCGGAGAGTTCCGCGCCGGGGCCGTGCACTTTGAGACGCTTGGCGACGAGGCGGCGCGCGGCGAGGTCGCCGCACTTGGCCAAGGTCACCAGCTTCTCGACGAACGGACGCACGGCCTTGGCCTTGCTGATCGTCGTGGTGATGCGACCACGCTTGATCAGGTTGGTGGAGAGGCCCGCCAGGAGCGCTTCGCGATGCGCACTGGTACGGCCGAGTTTGATAGTTTTCTTACGATGACGCATGATGCAGATTCCTCACGAGTTGACGTTCTTATTCGTCCTTGTCGGCCTTCTTGGACTTCTTCTTGCCCTTGCCTTCGTCTTCTTCGTCGTCATCCTCGTCGTCCACGATCGCTTCCTCGAGGGCAGCGGGCGGCGGCTCGGTGCGCGGCGGCGGACGCAGGAGTTCGGCGTCGAAGCTCATGCCGAGCGCGAGGCCGAGCTCGTTGAGCTTGTCCTTGATCTCGTTGAGCGACTTCTTGCCGAAGTTGCGGTACTTGAGCATCTCCGCCTCGCTCTTCATCGCCAGCTCGCCGACGGTGGTGATGTTGGCGTTGTTGAGGCAGTTGGCGGCGCGGACGCTCAATTCGATTTCGTTGACGCTGATGGCGAGTTTCTTGCGCAGCTCTTCGCGCTGCGGATCCATCGGCTTCTCGCCTTCTTCGAATTCCACGATCTCCTGCTCGGGCTTGATGAAGACGTCGAGGTGGCGGCGCAGGATCGCGGCGGAGAGGCCGATCGCCTCGTCCGGCGACACGCGGCCGTCGGTCCAGATTTCGAGGACCAGCTTGTCATAGTCCGTGCGACGGCCGACGCGGGTCTGCTCGACGTTGAACTTGACGCGACCGACCGGGGAGAAGAGCGAGTCAATCGGAATCAAACCGATCTCCTGACCTTCGCGACGGTTCCAGTCGGCGGGGCAGTAGCCACGACCGATGCGGACTTCGAGTTCGACTTCGAACTTGCCGTCCTTGTCGAGCGTGCAGATGTGGTGATCGGGATTGACGACCTCAACCATGGCATCGCCGGTGATGTCGGAAGCGGTGACTTCGCCCGCGCCCTTCTTGCTGATGCGAACTTTGCGCGACTCGCGCGTGTGCATCTTGAGCAGGACGCCCTTGAGGTTGAGGATGATGTCGGTGACATCTTCCACGACGCCGGGCAAGTGGCAGAACTCGTGCGGGGCGCCTTCGATCTTGATGGTGGCGATGGCCGCACCTTCGAGCGAGCTAAGCAGCACGCGGCGCAGGGAGTTGCCGATCGTGCGGCCGTAGCCGGCCTCGAACGGTTCCACGGTGTACTTGCCATAGTTGGCAGTGGCGGAAGTATCGTCCTTGACGAGCTTCCGCGGCATTTCGAAACGACCGAGACGTACTGGCATGTTGTATCTCCCAGGGCCGGCAGTTAACCGGCCCATATGGTGTTGGTGAACGACTTACTTCGAATACAATTCGACGATGAGCTGCTCGCTGACTTCCGGCGCGATTTCGTCGCGCGTGGGGATGTGCAGGACAGCGCCTTCAAAAGCACCCTTGTCGAGCGCGAGCCACTTGGAGATGCCGCGGGCTTCCGCGTTGTCCATGTACTTGGTCGCGTAGGCGCGCGCCTGTTCCTGGTCGCGAACCTGCACCTTGTCGCCGCTCTTGAGGACGCGCGAGGCGATGGAGGTCTTGTGGCCGTTGACGGCGATGTGGCCGTGGTTGACCATCTGCCGCGCGGCGCGGCGGCTCGGCGCGAAGCCAAGGCGATAGACGAGGTTGTCGAGGCGCATTTCCAGTGCCTGGAGCAACTTTTCGCCGGTGACGCCACGGGCGCTCTGCGCGCGTTCGAAGAAGAGGCGGAACTGCGCCTCCTGCATGCCGAACATTTTGCGCAGGCGTTGCTTTTCGCGCAACTGCGTGCCGTAGTCGGAAAGTTTGCTGCGGCGCGCGCCATGCTGACCGGGCGCGGGCTTCCCCTGTTCGATGGCGCACTTGGCCATATAGCAGCGATCGCCCTTGAGGAATAACTTCATCCCTACGCGGCGGCAAATTTTACAAGCTGGTCCAGTATAACGACCCATAGTTTCTCCTGATGAAAGATTTCCTTAGACGCGGCGCTTTTTCGGCGGCCGGCAGCCGTTGTGCGGGATGGGGGTGATGTCCACGATCGCGGAGATGCCGATGCCGGCAGCCTGGATCGCGCGGATGGCCGACTCGCGGCCGGCGCCGGGGCCCTGCACGCGGACTTCCGCTTCGCGCAGACCGAAACCGACTGCCTGCTTCGAGGCTTCCTGCGCGACGACGGTCGCCGCGTAGGCAGTGCTGCGACGCGAGCCCTTGAACTGGCAGCGTCCGGCGCTGCTCCAGGCAATCGTGCCGCCCTTCATGTCGGTGATGGTGACGATGGTGTTGTTGAAGCTGGCGCGCACATAGATGATGCCTACCGGCACCATGCGACCGCCCTTGACTTTCTTGATCTTGGCCTTCGCGGCGGCATCGGCGTCGGCAGGAGCCGCAGCGCCTTCAGCAGCCGGAGCAGCGCCGGGCGCGGCGGCGACGGGCGCCTCCGCCTTATCGGCCTTCTCCGCCTTCGCGGGCTTCTCGCCCTTGTCCGCTTTCGCGGGTTTCTCGGCCTTGTCCGCCTTCGCGGGCTTCTCGGCCTTTTCCGCTTTCGCGGGCTTCTCGGCCTTGGGCGGTTTCTCGGCCTTGGGGGGCTTCGCCGCTACCGGTTTTTCCTGCTCTTTTTCTTCAGCCATGCTTGAACCTCTGTCGTAAACTTTTTTCCTACGTCACCTTTTCCAAACCTTGGAAAACTGGATCGCTGTTTTTTCCAAGCCTTGGAAAAAGTCGCACGCGACGTTTCCAAGCCTTGGAAAAGAACTTACTCGGCCTTGGCCGCAGAGCGATTTTCCTTGCCGCGCGTGACGCCGACCGTTTTGCGCGGACCTTTGCGCGTGCGGGCGTTCGTGCTCGTGCGCTGGCCGCGGACCGGCAGGCCCTTGCGGTGGCGGCTGCCGCGATAGCAACCGATCGAAATCAAACGGCGGATGTTGCCCTGCACCTCGCGGCGCAGATCACCTTCCAACGCGAAATCCTGAAGCAGCGCGGCGATGCGCGTCACTTCTTCGTCCGTCAGATCGTCCGCCATCTTGCTCGGACTGATTTTCGCTTTCTCCACGATACCGGCGGCGCGGGCCGGGCCGATGCCATGGATATAACGCAATGCGAATTCGACGCGCTTCTTACCGGGTATATCAACACCCATCACTCGGGGCATGTGTTTCTCCTATCCCTGCTTCTGTTTGTGACGCGGGTTGGTGCAGATGATCCGTATGGTGCCTTTGCGGCGTACCACCTTGCACTGCTCACAAATACGTTTAACGCTGCTGCGTACTTTCATGTTTCCGCCTTCTCTTCAAAAATAATGCGCCCGCGACTCATGTCGTAGGGCGACAGTTCCACGCGCACTTTCATTCCCGGCTGCAAACCCGCGGTTTGCACTTCCGCGCCACGTCCGGCAAACGCCGTAAACTCGTGGCCGTTGCCCAACTCCGCGCGAAAGGCCGTGGTGTTTAGCACAGCCTTCAACGTGGCGTCGAGCGTAAAGTTTTCGCTCAATCGGGGCACGTGAGCACCACCGGTTCGCCGTCGCGGATCGCCACCGAGTGCTCGAAATGCACCGACGGTTTGCGATCCCGTGTCAACACCGTCCAGCCATCGCCCATCACTTCCACCTCGGCCACGCCAAGGTTCAGCATCGGTTCGATCGCGAACGTCATGCCCGGCTTCATCTTCGGTCCCTGGCCGGGCGCGCCGAAATTCGGGATCTGCGGATCTTCGTGCAACCGCCGGCCTACGCCGTGTCCCACGAAATCGCGCACCACCGAAAAGCCCGCCGCTTCCGCCGTCCGCTGCACCGCGTGCGAGATGTCCGACAACCGCCGGCCCGCGCGCGCCATGTTCAGCGCCGCCGCGAGTGACTGCTGTCCGACTTCCGCCAAGCGGAGCACTTCGGGATCGGTCACGCCGACAAGCACCGTCGTCGCGTTATCGCCCACGAAGCCGCGCAGTTCCACGCCGATATCGAGACTGACCACATCGCCCAGTTGGATGATGCGCGGTCCTGGAATGCCGTGAACCACTTCCTCGTTCACCGAGACACAAATATTTCCCGGATATCCGCGGTAACCATAGAACGCGCTCTTCGCGCCCGAGGCGACGATCAACCGGTCCGCGAGCTCATCGAGTTCGCGCGTCGTCACGCCGGGCCGCACACTGCGCGCCACACTGGCCAGCACCTGCGCCGCGAGCCTGCCGCTGGCCCGCATGGCCTCAAGCTCCACGGCCGTTTTGACAATGATCATGTGGACTACTTAGGCCGCGCCCGGAAGCGCCGCCAAAATATCCGCCAACGCCTTGTCGCGATGCTGGCCCGCATTGATCTTGGCCAGAACACCGAGACTGGAATAATGCTGAATCAGACCCGAGGTCTGCTTCAGGAAAACATCGAGCCGGTTCAACACGGTCGCTTCGTTATCGTCCGCGCGCTGGTAGAGCGCGCCGCCGCACTGATCGCACACGCCCTCTTTTTTCGGGGGGATGTTGCGCACGTGATAGACGGCGCCGCACTGCTTGCACAGACGACGGCCGGCGATGCGGTCCACGACCACCTCGCGCGCCACGTCGAACAGGAAAACCTTGACGATCTTGCCGTCACGCTGAGCGAAGATTTCTTCGAGGCCCTTGGCCTGTTCCATCGTGCGCGGAAAACCGTCGAACATATAACGCGCGGTCTTCGGGCCGGCGTCGAGGCGCGCGGCGATCATCTTGAGGATGAGCGCATCCGGCACGAGCGCGCCGGATTCCATGTAGCCTTTTGCTTCGAGGCCGAGCGCGCTGCCCGCCTTGAGTTCGGCGCGCAGCATGTCGCCGGTCGAGACGTGGACGAAATCGCTCTTGGCCTTGATGCCCTCGGCGAGCGTACCTTTGCCGGCGCCGGGCGCACCCAGCAGAATGATGGCTTGAATCATGATGAGATTATCTCCGCGAACGCAACTTGCCCTTGCTCAAGAACCCGTCGTAGTGCCGCATGATCAGATGGCTTTCGATCTGCCGCATCGTGTCGAGCATGACGCCGACGGTGATCAGCAGCGAGGTGCCGCCGAAGAACGACGAGACACTCCAGGGAATCTTGAACCGCTGACCAAGCAACTGCGGCAGCACCGCGATGATCGTCAGGAAGATCGCGCCCGCGAGCGTGATGCGCGTCATGGCACGGTCCAGAAATTCCGCGGTCGGCGTGCCGGGGCGGATGCCGGGGACATAGCCGCCGTACTTCTTCAGATCGTCGGCGATCTGCACAGGATGGAATTGCGTGGCGACCCAGAAGTAGGAGAAGAACAAAATCATCAACGCGTAGAGCGTGGTGTAGAGCGCCGAGCCCATGTAGAGGGCGTGGGCCGCGCTCTGGAAGAACTCGACGTGCGTGCCCTTATAGAGCATGTCAAAAATCTTCGAGGGGAACATCAGGATCGCCTGCGCGAAGATGATCGGCATGACGCCGGAATAGTTCACGCGTAACGGCATGTAGGTGCTCTGCCCGCCATAGACCTTGCGGCCGATGACGCGCTTGGCATATTGCACCGGGATGCGGCGCTGCGCCTGCGTCAGAGCAACAACGCCCGCGATGACCGCGAACAACATCGCGAGCAGGAAGATGCCGTGGACCACGGAGAACTGCGCCGCCCCACCCTCGCTCGAGTGGAACATATTTGCAAACTGGTGCACCGCGTTCGGCAGACGGCTGATGATGCTGATCGTGATGATCAGCGAGATGCCGTTGCCGATGCCGCGATCGGTCATCTGCTCGCCGAGCCACATCAGCAGCATCGTACCGGTCGTCATCGTCAGCACGCACATCAGCCGGAACGGCAGGCCGGGCATCTGCACGATGTCGGCGTGAATGCCGAAGAGGCTCTCGGGATGCTCGAGCATCGTCGCCCACGCATACCCTTGGATCAGGCACAGTGCGACCGTGAGGTAGCGACCGTACTGGATGATCTGCTGGCGGCCGGCATCGCCCTCGCGCGCCAGGCGCTCGAGGCTCGGGACGACGGCGGTGAGCAACTGCAGGATGATCGAGGCGCTGATCGAGGGCATGATGCCCAGCGCGCCGATGGCGCACTGTTGGATCGCGCCACCGGTGAACAGATCGAACAGGCCGAGGAAACTGCCGCCCGCCGATGCCCGCACCTGCTCCATCAGATGCTGTACGGCGGTGGCGTCCACGCCCGGCGTCGGGATCAGCGCAATGATGCGGCAGATGACGATGAGGCCGAACGTGAACAGAATCCGCTGCCGGAGTTCAGGAATCTTGAAGCTGTTGGTAAAGGCGGAAAGCATGGCGGTGTTTCACTTCAGGGTTTGATGACTTCGGCAACGCCGCCGGCGGCTTCGATCTTGGCCTTGGCGCCGGCGCTGAACGCCTGGGCCTTGACCGTGAGCTTCACAGCCAAATCGCCATCGCCAAGAATCTTGACGCCGTAACCATTGCCATTGACCAGGCCGACGGCACGCAGCATCAGCGGCGTGACTTCCGTGCCCGCCTCGAACTGCGCGAGGTCGGCGACGTTGACCGGGAGGAACTGCTTGTGCGCCGGGTTGCTGAAACCCATCTTCGGAATACGACGGGCCAGACGCATCTGGCCGCCTTCGAAGTCGGGTTTGTGCTTGTGACCGGTACGCGACATCTGGCCCTTGTGGCCCTTGCCGGAGGTCTTGCCCTTGCCGGAGGATTCGCCGCGGCCGACGCGCATGCGAACCTTTTTGGCGCCGGGCGTGTTCTTCAATGAATGCAGAGTGATGCTCATAGACGTTGCCTTTTCCTTACGCGACCACGGCGCGCAGCGCCGTAATCTCTTCACGCGTGCGCAACTGGTCGAGCGCGGCCATCGTGGCCTTGACGACGTTGCCCGCGTTACGCGCGCCCAGCGACTTGGAGAGCACATCGCGGATGCCGGAAAGTTCCAGCACCGCGCGCGCGCCGCCGCCCGCGATGACGCCCGTGCCGGGCGAGGCCGGACGCAGCAGCACCTTGGCCGCTTCAAATTTGCCGGTCACTTCATGAGGGATCGTGGTGTCCTTCATGCGGATGGTGACCATGTTGCGCTTGGCCTGCTCGGTGCCTTTGCGGATCGCATCGGCGACTTCGTTGGCCTTGCCCAGCGCATAGCCGACCTGGCCCTTGTGATCGCCGACGACCACCAGCGCGCTGAAACTGAAGCGCCGGCCGCCCTTGACCACCTTGGCGCAGCGGTTGATGGACACCACGCGCTCGGCGATGTCCGACTTCGGACGATCGTCACCAAAATCTCTTTTCCTGCGTCGCTCTACCATGGGGATACCTCGTTAGAATTTCAGACCAGCTTCGCGCGCGGCGTCGGCCAGCGCTTTCAGGCGCGCCTTGAAGGCGAACCCGCCGCGGTCGAACACGACCGTCTCGATGCCTTTGGCTTTCGCGGCCGCTGCGGCTGCGGTGCCCAATTGTTTGGCGACGGCGACCGTCAGCTTCGCGGCGTCGAGCGCCAGGGTCGAAGCGCTGGCCAGCGTCGTGCCGGCCGCGTCGTCCACGAACTGCACAAAGATGTTGCGGTTCGAGACGTAGACGGACATGCGCGGTTTCGCCGCGGAGCCGATCACCTTGCCGCGCACGCGGAAGTGGCGACGGATCCGGGATTGATATTTCGTTTTTACTTTCATGATTAGGCCACCGTTTTCCCGGCTTTGCGACGGACGTGTTCGCCTTTGTAGCGCACGCCTTTGCCCTTATAGGGTTCCGCCGGATAGAACGAGCGCAGGTGCGCGGCGACTTCGCCGACCTGCTGCTTGTTCACGCCGGCCACATTGATCTGGGTGCCATCGGTCACCTTGAGGGTGATGCCTTCGGGCACTTCGAATTCGATCGGATGCGAGAAGCCGAGCGACATCGTCAGCTTCTTGCCCTGCAGCGCCGTGCGGAAGCCGACGCCTTGGATCTCAAGATCCTTCGCGTAGCCTTGCGTCACGCCGATGACCATGCAAGCCAGCAGGCTGCGCACGGTTCCGAACAGCGCCTTGTCGGCCTTCTGCTCGCTCGGGCAGGCAACGATGAGTTGCCCGTTCTCAAGCTTGACCGTCACGGGGGCTTTGACGACGAGCGAGGATTCGCCCTTCGCGCCCTTGAGGGTCACCTTGCCGGGCACCACGGTGGCGGTCACGCCCGCGGGCACGACCACCGGTTTCTTTCCTAATCGCGACATAGCTCACTCAACCTTTTTGTTCACCACACGTAAGCCAACACTTCGCCGCCCACCTTCATCTTGCGCGCCTCGCGGCCCGTCATCAGGCCCTTCGAGGTGGTCAGCAGGGACGTGCCCATGCCGCCGAGCACGCGCGGAATATCCGCGGCGCCCGCGTAACGGCGCAGGCCGGGTTTCGAGATGCGCTTGATGCCCGTGATGACGGTCTTGCCGTCCGGGCCGTAGCGCAACGCCACACGCAACACTTTTTTGGCGCCGACGCCTTCGGTGTCGTAGCCCTTGACATAACCTTCCTGTTTCAGGAGGCGGGCCACTTCGACCTTCAGCACCGAGGACGGCATCGCTACCGTCTCCAGGCCCGCGGCCGCACCGTTGCGTATCCGCGTCAACATATCGGCAATGGGATCACACAGACTCATGCTTAGTTCCTCTCTTACCAGCTGGCTTTCACCACGCCGGGCAACTTACCTTCCAGCGCCAGTTCGCGGAAGCAGATACGACACAGTTGAAACTTGTTCATATAGGCGTGACGGCGTCCGCAGCGCTTGCAGCGGTGATACCGCCGCGCACTGAACTTGGGCTTGCGTTCCGCCTTCACCATCCATGATATTTTGGCCAAAGCAGTCTCCTTCCTTCACTCACGCTGCGGCAAACGGCATGCCGAGCAATTTCAATAATTCCTTCGCCTCTGCGTCCGTCTGTGCCGACGTGACGAACGTGATGTCCATGCCCTGCGTCTTCTTGAGCTGGTCGGGACGGATTTCCGGGAACAGCGACTGTTCCTTGAGACCGAGCGAGTAGTTGCCCCGCCCGTCGAAACCCTTCACCGGCACGCCGCGGAAGTCGCGGATGCGCGGCAACGCGGCCGCGATCAGGCGTTCCAAAAAGTCGTACATGCGCGCGCCGCGCAACGTCACCCGCGCGCCGATCGGCATGTTCTCGCGCAGCTTGAAGTTCGAGATGCTCTTGCGCGCCTTGCGGATCTGCGCGAGCTGCCCGCTGATCTTCGTCAGATCCTCGGCCACGTGCTTGATCGCATCGCGTTCGGCGTCCGCGTGGACGGCCATGTTGATGACGATCTTCTCGAGCTTCGGCACCTGCATGATGTTCTGATAGTGCCCCGACGCCATCATCGCCTTGATGACATCCGCTTTGTACTTCGCTTTCAATTGCCCTGCCATAGACTCTCTTCTCCCGCGCGGGGGTTTCCAAACCTTGGAAACCCGCTTCGCTGTTTTTTCCAATGCTTGGAAACTTCAACCGTTCGGTTTTCCAAGCCTTGGAAAACCGGTTATTTCTTGATGTCCTTCACCTTTGCGAGGCGCTTTTCCGAGACGCCGGCTTCCTTCAACTTCAGGTTCGCCAGCGCGATCGGCGCTTCCTTCGTCACAATCCCACCCTTCGGGTTGTCCTGTGACTTGCGCATGTGCTTCTTGATCTGGTTCAAGCCTTCGACCACCGCGCGGTTCTTCGCGCCGAGCACCTGGAGGACCTTGCCGGTTTTCCCGGAGTCCTTACCCTTGATGGCTTCGACGATGTCGCCGCGCTTGATGTGAAATTTCGCGCTCATCAGATGACCTCGGGGGCGAGCGATATGATCTTCATGAAGTTCTTGTCGCGCAGTTCGCGGGCCACCGGGCCGAAGATGCGCGTGCCGCGCGGATTCTGCTCGGCGTCAATGATGACGCAGGCGTTGCGGTCGAACTTCAGCACGGTGCCGTCGGGACGGCGGATGCACTGCTTCGTGCGGACGATCACGGCGTCATGCACTTCGCCCTTCTTGATCAATCCGATCGGCTGCGCTTCCTTGATCGCGACCTTGATGACTTCGCCGATGTGCGCGTATTCCTTGCGCTGGCCAAGGACATGGATGCACTGCGCCACGCGGGCGCCGGTGTTGTCGGCCACGTCCAGTCTGGATTTCAACAGGATCATGACTTAACCCTCCGCCTTCGCTTGGCCCTTGGCCACCGCGAGCACCTTGACCAGGCGCCAGCGTTTGAGTTTGGAGAGGGGACGCGTCTCGGTGATGAGCACGGTGTCGCCCACTTTGGCTTCGTTCTTCTCGTCGTGCGCGTAGAACTTCTTGAAGCGTTTGATTACTTTGCCGTATTCCGGGTGGCGCACGCGGCGTTCGTTCTTCACCACAATGGTCTTGTCCATCGCGGCGCTGACGACTACGCCCTCGCGCTCTTTACGGACGGCTCTGGCTGGTGTCTCGGCCATGGTTACCTCGCAGGTTCCTTCTTGGTTTGCTGCTGGCGCAGGAAGGTGTTCACGCGCGCGATATCGCGCCGTAATTCGCGGATGCGCGAGGGTTTCTCGAGCTGGCCGGACGTGCGCTGGAGGCTCAAGTTGAACAGCTCCTTGCGCGCATCCTGCCGCCGCTGCAGCAATTCTTCCTCGGTCAGGTTCTTCAGATCGTTGCTCTTTTTCATGACATTCTCCTCATCACGTCAAGCCGCGCGTGATGAAGCGCGTGGGGATCGGCATTTTGCTGGCGGCGATGCGGAAGGCCACCTTCGCGAGGGGCTCCGGGATGCCGCCGAGTTCGAAGAGGATGCGACCGGGCTTGATGACGCACACCCAGCCTTCGACCGCGCCCTTGCCTTTACCCATGCGTACTTCCAACGGCTTTTGCGAATAGGGCTTGTCCGGGAACACCCGGCACCACAGTTTGCCCTTGCGCTTGAGTTCGCGGTTGATCGAGACGCGGCACGCTTCGATCTGGATCGCGGTGACCCACGCGCGCTCAAGCGCCATCAGACCGTACTCGCCAAATTCAACCGTGTTACCGGAATTCGCGTTTCCCTTGCGGCTACCGCGCTGTTGTTGGCGGTACTTGACGCGTTTAGGCATAAGCGGCATGGCTACTGTCCTCCTGGGAGGGTTTCTCCTCCTTGTTGCAGATCCACACCTTGATGCCGATCTTGCCGGCCATCGTCATGGCCTCGGCGAAACCGTACTGCACGTTCGCGCGCAGCGTTTGCAGCGGCACGGTGCCTTCTTTGTACCATTCCCGGCGCGCGAGTTCCGCGCCACCGAGACGGCCACTGGTGTGCACCTTGATGCCGAGCACGCCCAGCTCCATCGCCATCTGCACCGCGCGCTTGAGGGCGCGGCGGAACGAGACGCGGCGTTCGAGCTGGAGCGCAATGTTCTCGGCGACGAGTTGCGCGTTGGTATCCGGGTTCTTCACCTCGCGGATGTCCACGTAGATTTCTTTGCCGGTGAGCTTGGAAAGCTCCTCGCGCAATTTTTCAACGCCTTCGCCTTTGCGGCCGATGACGATGCCAGGGCGCGCGGTGTGGATGGTGATGCGGGCGCGGTTGGCATAGCGCTCGATGATCACTTCCGGCACGGCGGCGTCTTTCAGCTTGCTGCGGATGAAATCACGGATTTTCAGGTCTTCATGCAGCATCGGGCCGTAGCCTTTTTTATCGGCGTACCAGCGCGAGCGCCAGTCTTTGTTGACGGCGACCCGGAAACCGATCGGATTTACTTTTTGTCCCAAGT
>TBL_comb47_HYPODRAFT_10006221_pt1 | contig 12965 bp, 5 predicted proteins | sample TroBogypolimnion_40_FD_10682 | JGI IMG/M metagenome (IMG submission 10682)
GTTTCACGGCCAGCCCATCCGGATAAATGTAATAGATCCAGTCGGTCCAGTCGCCCCAATTGCTGATCGAATCGTAGTTTGCCTGAATGTTCGATTTGGTGTCCATCAATGCCACCCGCCACTCAACAACAGTACGTGCAGGCGAATTTTCAATGATCCGGGCATGGGTGGTCAGCAGTTTCTTGTCCGACATCGGTTCCTGGCAACCACTTCCGCCCGAAGTGTACCAGGTTTCGTTGAACTCATTGCTGTAATACTGGTTTTTGTCGTTCACTATACAGGGAATGTCATTGGCGCCTTTCCAGAACACAAACTTCACCGGGTTCAGGTCTGAAGTAACCACTATATCCGGATAACTGCCGAACCGCCACATATTGTCCCAGGTTTCAAAATAGTTCAGGTTGGTGTAAGTCCCTCCAAATCTGTTGGATTGATCGATGGCCGGCAATTGCCGGAAAGGCAGGTCGGGCTTTAAGAGGACTTCCTGATCCATATTATATGATCTGAAACTGGCGATCAGTTCTTTTTCTGAAAGCAGTTGATCAAATACCGAAACCTCATCCATCAAGCCGTCGAAACCAAAAAAGGTCGGGAAATTCACATCTTTGCGCACCGGATCGCTTGCTAATAAAGGAGTTCCTGAACCACCAATTTTCATTGTGCCAAAATCCGGATTGAAATCCGAAAGTTTTACAGTGGTGCTATCCGTCAGTTTACCATTCAGAAAAAACCTGATTTCGCTTGTTCCAGCATCGAAAGTTCCGGTCAGAAAGTACCAGCGATTATGCTCCAGTTGCGTTTTTGATTTGAGTTCGAAGGCCTTTCCCCCCTGCTGAATCGTAAATCCAGGGAAGCCTTTTTCGTCAAGCGTAAGTTCTGCCTGATTGGTTTGTCCAAGCTGTACCAGCGGAATCTGATTCCATGGATATGCTCCAATGGCTATCCAGGCCTGAATACTGAATGCTGAACACGACTTGGGTAAGGATTTCCCCTGAAAACGGATCAGACTGGTATAACCGTCAAATTGAAGTGCCGTTCCTGAAACACCTTCTTTCCAATAACTTTTATGGCCTTCAATCCGGAAGCTTTTACCGGAAAGGTTTTCAAGCGTTGAATCGCCTTTCGCTTCATCCAAACTGAAGCTGATCAAAGGTTTTTGACCTGTTATATTTGTAATAGCACGACTTTTTACCTTCGCTTCTTTCATCGAAAATGTTTTCGAGATCATTGATTTGTTAATCATTCCGGAGTTGGAAAGCGTAAACTTTTGAATAATGAGGTGCCGGTTCCAGTCGTCAATCAGCTCCTGAGGTTTACGGATGACACGGGTCACTTTTCCGTCGGGCCGGATCGTAAAAAGCTCTTCGGCAAACTGGGTTTGACTGGCGCCAATCGGAAAATGCGGATATTTATTCATTTTAAATTGAGGCCAATACCGCCAGAGCACCACGATGCTGTCGGGGTTGGCAGCAATGATGCTGACATGCGAAAACATGTTGGTGGCATCGGGCATTTGGGCGGTTCCATCACCTTTGCGCGGGATGATTTCATCAACCGGCCACTTGCCGTTTGCATTTTCAAGATATGGTAAATAGCTCGTCCCGCGCCAGAAGACCAGTTTGTTGGTTCCGACTACCACAACCACATCGGCAAAATCGCCGGTTCGTGAGTACTTTTCAAACGCCTCGCTGGTTTTGAGGTGTGTGTAATAGGCATAAAAATCGGCCGCAAGGATTTGATGAGCTGATAAGGCCAGCAAAATCAAAAGGAATAAAAAAGATTTTCGGGTCATTAGACAGTAAGTTTAGTCTGTTATATATAGTTTCTAAATCTTGTTAGGGATATAATATGGGTAGAAAATAGATAGAAGTGCGAGGTTTCGTCCCAGCTGGGACGAAAGATATCGGGCTATTTTCATCTTCTACCCACATTTAGTTCCGACGGCACAATTATCAAAAACAGTATTAGTTTCAAACAATTCAAAATATTTAATTTCAAGGTCCTAGTTTGATAGTTTTATTAATTTCCGTTAATCACAGGTTTTTCGGCATCCCAACCGATTTTCACATTCGAAATAAACCAGGTTCTCCCCTGGTCGTTATTCCCCTGAAAAAACAGGTAATCGTCGCCATCGGGGTTGGCAAAAATATCCGGATGCCCCGATTCGCTTGAATTCCATTCGCCAAGGTTTCCATTGGACAGAAAAGGCTGATCGGAGAGACGTATCCAGTTTATACCGTCGGAACTTTTTGCCACTCCGATTTGTTGAGGTGCGTTGTTGTATCCTCCGGCATAGAACATGAAAAGTTCTCCGTTCTTATTAATCACCGAAGCGGCTTCGATGCAATCACGTTCCCAGGGCAATTCCGGTTTCAGCATAGGGCCATCCACAGAGAGATTTGTCCAATCCTCCCGATTAAAGTTGGTATTTCCGGGAGCAATGGCAACTCCCTGCATTTGAATTTTAAATTCCGGATCGCGTGTTGCATAGTATAGGTAGTATTTTCCTTTGAACGGAATCACCTCAGCATCAATCGCCCGCCCGCAATTCCAGTTTCCGTCAGGATGAAAAATGGGGTTGGTTTTGTTTCGGATAAAATGAATCCCGTCGGTTGACCAGGCGTGGCAGATGGCATCTTTGGTCCCGTTTCCGTAAGTTTGGTAAAACAAATTGACTCTCCCGTCGATCACGAGCGCGCAGGGAGCCGCAAACCCTTTGGATTCACAGATTACTTTAGGATCGGTATTCACTTCGCCAATCCGTTTCCAGTTTCGGAGGTCGTGGCTCTCGGCGATTCCTATTCCCCATCCAAGTGAGGTTCCATTTTTTATGGTATTGCCTGGAACGGAATAATACATCAGGTATCTGCCCTCAAAACTAATCACATAGGGATCTTTTGCAAACGGACGTCCCAGACGGGTTGTATCACCAAACATCATGGGGGGCTTTTGTGCCTGAATCAATTCAGACCCCGAAAGCAAATAAATAATCAGGATAAAAATTCGGATGTTCATCATACATTTTTATAATTTGCCAATCCGTTTAGTTTCAATTGACGTTAAGTTGAACCGACTCATCTTCCTTTAGCGACAAGGGTTTGCTTAATTTTGCCGGACTTCCGTTCAGCGAAAAATGGGCCAACCCGAGATTTCCGCTCAATACCTGAAGGGTTGCCTTCTTGTTTTCAACTTTGCATGTTCCCCAGGCCGATCCGTTGCTCCAAAAGTAAGTTCCGGGGTTGGAGGTGAAACTCATCGATTTTTCAACTCCTGAATACTGAAAGCCACTCAGTGCCAAAACCGAAGCCCAGCTGGCCATTGCCCGGGCATAATGATGGCCACATTCCGGTTCATCGAACGGATTTCTTTTGTACCCATCGAAACGATCACGGATGCTTTTGATGCAGGTCAGACCGTCGGCGGTTTGTCCTTCATAGATCATTCCCACGGCTGCTGTGTACTCGAAGCCGGTCATCGATTCAGCAAAATAGGGGAACGGAACTTTCAGTCGTCCGTTTGGCCAACTGGCCATGATCATTCGGCTTTCATTGCCCATTACGTACGATCGCATGTTGTTAAACAAAGGCGAAAAATCGCTGACGTAATTGTACTTCATGATCGAGTTCAGCGTAGTTTTGATGTTCTTTTCGCTGGCCAGATACCCCAGTCCACAGATGTGTGCCATATATTGCCCCACCAGTTGATCGACCAAACAACCTTTTCCAAGCTGAAAATCTGGTTCTGAAAGGTTGATCGATCCCATTCCGGCCCTCAATCCGGGGGCAATGTCTTTTTCTGAAGCGGGAGGCATGATCTTTTGGAAATAATATTCGCCGTTGAAAATGTTTTCATCGGTCCATTTGCTTCCGTTTAAAAACAAGGTGTGGCATTTCTTCTCAAATTCCTTGTCTTTCATGGCCTTTGACATTTCTTCTGCGGCCCGCAAGGCGCCAAGGTACCAGAATTCCATCTGCGGATTGGGTCCGTAATATTCCACATCCATGGTGTTGTGCTGGCAACCTTCCATCACTCCGTCCTGATTGGCATCCCAACCGCCCCTGATCCAGGCAAAAGCGAGTACCTTTTTGATGTTGGTCCAGTTGTTTTTCAGGAATTCATGATCGCCCGAAAGTTGCCAATCGCGGTACATTTTCATGATGCAGCCCATTTGTCCGTCGGCAGCGGCAGTTCTCCATGATTTGGCATTCGACAGCGGTAAAGCGGCCCGGAAACTCATTAATCCGGTAGAATCGGTTGCGTAATTGAATTCCACGTCACGCATGGTCCGGGCAAGTTCGCCAAACAGGAAAGGCGTTGCCTGTTCGTAATTCCAGACATGTGTGCACGAACCCATGCACGAGCCAAATTGGTCCATCACCCCTTCCCAGCCCATCATGTGACCGTCTTTAATCCTGAAAACGGTCTGCGACCGGAGGGTGCTCAGGTTAAACAAGGCTGCTTCCTTCACTTCAGAAGGCAAGGTGGAAGAAAGAAAAGCATTCAGGAAAAGCTTTGTTTTTTGTTCCAAAGCGGGAATTTGCGGGATAATTATTTGAGCCGCATCCCATGCATCGGCGTATTTTGTACTATAATAATTGCCCACAATTTCTCTTGACCAGCCATACCGATTGGGAAAATCCCAGGTAATGTAAAACCGGAAGGTTTCCTTGCTGTTGGGAGCTATTTCTTTTTTTACGGCCAAGGATGCCATTGGATCATCGTCGTTCAATTGAGTTTTGTCGGTCAATTCGCCATCGGCGCTGAAATCGTCCCAGAAATCGAGCGTTGCCCTTTGCCAGTTGTTTGGTTCCGATGAACGGCGATAGCTGATTCCCCGTGATTCATCGGTTGTCAGGGCAATGGTTCCCCAGGCGGCATCGTTTTTAGGCACAGTTTCGGAATACATGAAAATACCGCTGACCCCGTTCTGCTGCCTGAATACATTCTGATTGTCTTTGGCGCCATCCGGAATATTATCCCCCTTCCAGTCTATGTGGTATTTGCTGCCATCTTTTCCGACAAAATTGCGTATCGATCCACATACCGAAACCTGCATCGGCTTATTCGCAAGGTTCGTTACTTCGTAGGTCAACACTGCAACCGGCAAACCGCTGGCATCAGCATCGCCTGGCACCAAAGGGTTGAAGCCATTAATCTTCACTTTTACCGGCATGGTTTTATCGGAAAGGTTCACCATTCCGACCGGATACGCAGCATCGAAACTGGCTTCGGCAAACCGGGGGAAACCGTGCTGGTTAACCGGACGGCCCTCGTAATGCGGGTATTCGCTCGGGTGCACCGGACCAATCAGGGCGCGCGTTATCGCCGGCTCACCTTCTGGTTTTACATAGATGGCAAAAAATGGCGCATCGTTTCCTTTGGTAACCGTACTGTAACCGATGGCAGGTTTGTTCATGATTTCCCAGTCGCGCAGTTCACCCCGTCCTCCCAGCGAAACCGTTCCGGTACCTATACCTCCAAGTGGCAAGGAAATATTCAGGAGATGTTCCTGATCGTAATGTTTCAAAATGGGCCAGTCGCTTGTTATCTGGGCAAATGAGCTATGGAAAAGCAGGATAAAGCTGAAAAGTAAAAGGTTGGTTTTCATTTTTTCTGATTGATTGGTTTTTGAAATTCCGATTACCACTGATAAAGCCAGACATAGGTTGTGTATTCGGTATCGGTAGGATCCCAGAATTTAAATTCTCCAAGTTCTTCACCACAACGATTGGTCAGGCGAAATCCATTTTGAAAAAATACCGGATCCTCATCATGAAAACGGTAGGCCGAAAATTCCTGTTTGGAAGCATCAAAATGAGTAAGGCCTGCAACAGGGGTGTAATATTTACCTTTCTGAAAATAATAGGTTCCGAGGAAATAATCTTCCAATCCTGAAGAGAGGAAAAGCGGCTTTTTTTCTCCATTCATATAAGCCCTGACGCACGATTCAAGATAACTTAAATTCATCCAGCTATCCTTTGGCTCACGGGTTTTGGAGGTTCCTTTTGCTGCCATAGTTACCTCGTACAAAGCTCCACTGCCGGAAACATTGCATAGGTTAAATTCTTCAAATGGTTTGGCTGTATATTTTTCGACTTTGTAAAGTTTAAGGCGGGCATTGTCGGGCAAACGAACCCCGGCAATCTCCGCGGACAGGTTTTCTGTTCCACGGATAATCCACCAAAAGGGCTGTCCTGTGTCGGCACCGTCAGCCACTTGTGCGGTTACACGAACACTTTTACCAAAAGGAATCCGATAAGTATTATAAATCCCGCTGTTCCCTCCGGTATTACCCATACGTGCAATTCCCCACGGGGCAGATTCGTCGTTAAAACCGATTCCATGCCCCAGCAAAAGTTCCATATCAATGTCGGGAATGGCTTCTCCATCCACATAAATACGAATATGGGTTTGTCCGTAACCCTTAAAAGCTCCGCCAAACCACATGTGTGTCAGGCAGCCTTTCCCGGAATAGCTAAACAATTCCGCTTCCACTTTTGGTTTCAGTACCGACTGTTGCTTGCCCATGGTGCCGAAGGTTTTCAGCGAATTAAAGTCGGTTTGGCCCCTTTGGGCAAAACCAGCTTCCGAAAACAGAACGATCAGGAGTAAGAAGAATCCTTTTACTTTTAGATATCTCATAATACGTAGTTTATAAGTTCAATTTAATTCAATATCTCAATTTCAACCGACCTGCTTGCCGGAACTTCGGTTTGGTTTTACGGCAGACATAAGATTCAGGTTAAAAATCTACAGAAACAACAAAATAATTGCAAAAACTAATCCAGCATCAGCCATGTAAATCCCTCTGCAAAAATGGTTTGTCTTAGGTTTGTACATCCAAAACGATGATATCGCCAGAAAATGCAGAAGCGTCGCATAAATTACTATAAACCATTGAGTAATATTCCCGCTGGTTGTTCTGTGCAGAATGATCAATTTATTTAAAACCGAAGGGAGTTCTTTTTCAGTATATCGAATAACTCCGGTTGATTGATTATAAGTTCCACCCTGAAAATTAACGATTTCACCTTCGATTTTTGAACCATGAAATTCTCTTTTAGGCAAAATCCTCTAAAGATCAGTTACTTGTAAATTTGGTGACAAATTTTACTCTTTTTCATTTAACTCAAATCTGGTCAGGCGAAACAAAACCTTGGTCTTTGCAGTGGTTACTTTACAATTATATCAAGCTTAGAACCGGCATTTACGTAAAAAATATTCAAATATGTTTTGCCTGCCGGGCTAAGCTGTACTGTTGTTTTCATTTTTATGCCGGCAATGGTAATGGGACAATTCGTGCGAAGTTTACACTCACCTGCCTTGGTACAGTGGATAGTGGCGGCAACCAAATTACCTTTGCTCCAGTTAATGGATGCAAGATAACCACCCCGTGCTTTTAAACCACTGATTGAGCCTTCCTGCCAGGCATCAGGCAGAGCCGGCAACAAATGAATCTCACCCAAATGGCTCTGCAACAGCATCTCCGATATTCCTTCCACTATACCATAGTTACCATCGATTTGGAAAGGTGGGCAGGCATTAAATAGGTTGGCATAGGTTCCACCTGCTTCACTAAATCCACGCTCGTTGGTAAATTCCATATCGTTTTGCAAGAGTTTATAGGCATGATTTCCATCAAGCAACCGTGCCCACATGGCCACTTTCCATACCCGCGACCAACCAGTGCCGCCATCGCCGCGAATTTCAAGTGTTTTCTTGCATGCATTAAACAATTCGGGTGTTGTATTGGCAGAGATATCATGACCGGGATGCAGGCAAATAAGGTGCGAAATATGCCGGTGCTGAGGTTCACTGTCATCGTAATCTCGCATCCATTCCTGCAAATTTCCTTTTTTACCTATCTGATAAGGAAGCATTTTTTTCTTTGCTTCCATTATTTTATTTCTGAAATCATTATCAATTCCCAAATCTATTGAAGCGTCAATAACGTTTTCAAACAGATTACGAATCAATGCCAAGTCGTCCGTAGCTCCTTTGCTAACTGCCCATGCTTTGCCATCTTCGCCAATAAAGCGGTTTTCGGGAGATGTGGAAGGAGAGGTAATTAAATGTCCTTTGCCATCGTCAACCAGCCATGCGAGGCAAAATTCTGCAGCGCCTTTCATTACCGGGTAAGCGGTTGTTTTGAGGAATTGCTTATCCCCATCGTATGCGTATTTGTCCCATACATTCTGGCACAACCATGCCCCTGCCATGATCCAGTTCGACCATTGCGGGTTAAAACCAGGGCTGCCTGCGTTCCCCACGGGGCTTACTGTAGCCCAGATATCTGAATTATGTCCGGCAGCCCAGCCTGGCATGTGATAAAAATTCATTGCCATTTCTGTCCCGGTTTTAGTCATATTAACCACTTGTTGTATCAGAGGCTCAGCCATATCACCTAAACCTGTTTTTTCTGCCGCCCAGTAATTCATCTCCACATTAATATTGGTGGTGTAGTTACAACTCCAGGGAGGGCGCACATCAACACACCATTTCCCTTGCAAATTGGCGGGTTTGCCTCCAGGTCTCGAACTTGATATTAACAAATAACGGCCATATTGGTACAAAAGAACTTCCAGCTGGTGGTCGCTTTTGGTACTTTGGTACTTTTGCAACCTCTCATCGGTAGGTAATTTCTCTACCTCCGGGTTCGAGGCGAGGTTAAATTTTAGCCTGGTGAAATATCCCGAGAAATCCTTGATATGGTCATTTTTAATTTCTTCATACGGTTTATTTCCCAATTTTTCCAGATAATTTTTTGCCAGTGTTTTCTCATCGCGTCCATCAGAAACCGGACATTTATCGTACCCGTTAAAACTTGTTGCAGCCGAAAGTACCAGGGTAACATCGGAGGCAGACTGAACCTCAATACCGCTATTGTAAGCCAGTGTCTTGCCATCGTTATGCAAAACCTTAACCCTCAGCTGGAAGCGCATCCCTTTGCAGGCATCGCCATATTGCACAGGCATCTCAGATGTTTTGGTATAGGTAGGATCGGCATGAGAAGGCGCTCTGCCATTAAGTACGATTTCGCTATCTTCGTTTTTTAGCATAGCCGGAAGAAGGGTTTTTACTCCTGCCGAAAAATTAAGTTTCCCTTTAACTGAAGAGGTAAGATGCACTACGATCACCTGATCGGGATATGAAACAAATACCTCGCGGGTATAGTCTACTCCTCCCGCTGAAAACCGGGTAGTGCTGATGGCTGATTCAAGACTCAGGTCACGATAATAGTTGTTTGCCACTCCTTCAAATTTTTGATGGATAAGCAAGTCACCTAGCGGGGCATACGACTCCGTGAAATAGCCCTGCATCTTCATACTCAATTGTTCTGCCAATTCGAAATTGTTGTCATCTAATGCTTTGCGAAGTGGAACCAAATACTTCGGAGATTCCGGATTTGGATTCAAATTGACTGGTCCACCAGACCACAAAGTTTCCTCATTCAGATGAATCAATTCTTCTGCCGGACGTCCATAAACCATGGCTGCCAGGCGACCATTTCCAACGGGTAACGCATTTATAAAATATTCTGCCGGTGTTTTATACCAGAGTTTCAGTGTTTGAGACTTTAAAACCAGGCTTCCGGAAAGAAACATCAATACAATTAATAACAATTTGGCTTTGACATTTTTCATGATCTATTTTTTGAATTATTCTTCAACAATTGCAACATCCCATGGATTGAGATTAATATTTTCGCCATTGTTTATTGCTTTTTTTGCAAATAAATTTGTACCGGAATTGAAATTATAGTTAACATTTACTGACTTGTCAGAATAATTCAAATAATAGTGTATTGTTTTTCCTTGGTCATTAGTTCCAGATTTGATGACAACCGGGTACTGGACTCTATTTTCTTTTGAAACCAGTCCGATTTCCTGGACTTTTTTAATCACAATAGCCGATTGAATTTCATCGCTTACCAGGCAACCCTCATAGATTAGACTTCCCTTCCCGAATTTGTTTTCAGTAATTGCCGGAAACTTTCCAAAAAACGGATCATCATAACTGGCAAGAGTTTTGGCTTTTTCCGGAATAATAAATTCTACCCAGTTCGAAACTTTGTTTTTTTCGGCACCCACCATAAACGGATCATTGCTCAGAGGCATATCGTTAACAGATGAAAATTCCTGATAATAAAATCCTGCTGCTTCACGTAATGGTCCGGGTGCTTTTTCATGCCGTACGACACTATTTTCATCACAAAAACCGCTTTTCACCGACATTATCACATGGCCTCCCTGTTTTACAAAATCGGATATTTTCTTTAATAACNCATCGCTGGCAATATACAACGGGGGCACCAGCAACAATTGGTAACCGGCAAAATCAGGATCGTCAGCAAAAACAAAATCAACACCGATGTTCTGNCGAAAGGCAGCCCTGTGCATCTGATGCATCACATCACTATAAACACTCCCCTCTTTTATNGGTAGATAGCCAATCCCAACATCAGCATCGCGGCTATAAAGGANGGCCACTTTGTTTTTGATTTTCAGGTTTACTAATTTTGGTCCTATTTCTTTGAGTTCATGGGCTATNTTACTAACNTCGTTATAAAAACGGTTAGGTTCCAAATCATGACCTAAAACTCCCTTCCAATANGTTTCCTGTCCATAATGTATTGAGTGCCAATGCCAGTATTCAACCATGTTGGCTCCNGAAGCAAGGTGTGAATAAACAAACAGTCTGGGCTGCCCGTCAAATGGCGGATATTGACCTTTGGCGTCCCAACCTGTTGCTTGTGCGTTGGTTTCTGTAATTAGAAAGTTGGTTTTCTTTAAACTTCTATAGACATCATCNGCCCACATCACATCTTCACCTTTAACTTTATCCTGAGTATCGTGGTAAATATTTAATGACATAATATCCATTGATTTACTGGCAGAATATTGATCGATACTGGTGAGCCATGGCATAAAATCATGTGTTACAAACTGGTCTTTGCGTTTGTATTCGTTTACAATGGAAGCCTGCCATTTGATAAAATCCGCAGGAACTTTCATAACGAACCTGTCCCATTCCAATTTGTAGCAAGGATTTCGTGTTCCCTGCCGGGTTGGAAATTCATCCCAATCGGCCAATGTCATTCCCCAATACTTAAGTCCCCATGTTCTATTCAGTGAATCGACAGTTTTATATTTGTTTTTCAGGTAATACACAAAATCACGCTGCATATCCAAATTTGCCGCACCATAGGTCGATGTTTCATTATCTACCTGGAAACCAATAACAGCTGGATGTTTGGCATAATGTTCAGCTACTTTCCTGATGATGCGTTCACAATAAAATAAATAGGTTGGATTTGTCAAATCAGTATTTTGCCTTATTCCGTAAGAATTGACTGAACCATCGAGGCGAACAGAAAGAATTTCAGGATGTTTCTTTGCCATCCATGCCGGAATGGAATAGGTAGGTGTTCCAATAATAACTTTTATTCCGGCTTTCTGCATGCGGTCAACTACCGTGTCGAGCCAGGCAAATTCAAAAACACCGTCCTGTGGTTCAAATAAGCTCCAGGTCGATTCGCCCATTCTTACCACATTAATTCCTGCATCTTCCATCATCTGAACATCTTTTTCCAGTCGCTCATAAGGCATATATTCCTGGTAATAAGCAACGCCGTACAATATTTTATTAAACTTTACATCCTGCGATTTTGCTGAAATCGTCGGTATTAAAATCAGAAGACAGACAATTAAATTTTTCATATAAAATTTATTTCTATGTTAAATTACAACTATATTTATTTCAAAAATAGAATCACATCTTTCATTCTCTCCAATGGGAGAACTTTCAGGCTTTCAACTTTACCATTCTTAAAAGTGCATTCCACGGTGGTATTTTTGGGAGCATACATTTTAAACGACACGTCCCAGTTTCTTGGCCATGCCGGGAAAAGAATGATGCGGTCGTCGGAAGTTTGCATCAACATTTCCTGAAGGCCAATCATGCCACTTCCTCCCCAGTTATGGTCGGGAGTCCAGTCGAAACCTGGCCCCCAGAAAGCCGGAAAGCGTCTTCCTGAATCCTGAAGTTTTTTTATACACAGATCAGCAGCTTCCTCAGTTAAACCTAAATCAGCAGCCCAGATATTATCCTGTTTCCATCCCATGGAGCTGCGAAATTCAATTGTTTTTGGATCATATTTCCACGTGTTTAATGCAATTTCCAGATCCGGTTTTCCAACTCCATATACATGCCAGGGAAAGACAGGGTATAATTGGGGAGATTCGCTATTCTGTATCCGTTCCCAGGTGATCGCAGGAGAAATACAGATGTGACCATTAATTTGACGGTAAGGAATTGGAGGAATTCGGTTTAACATGGTTTCCCAATCTTTTCGTTCGATATCCGAAAGATAGCCGGAAGGCAATGCCAGCATACCTTTTAGCACGGTTTGCAGTGCAGCTGTGGTTGAACTCGGATTGTAAGCCATTTTGTAGGTTTCAGCTCCCGAGCCAGGATAGATAATGAGTTTACCATCGCCATCGAATGTATTTGATCCTCTTTGTTTAGCGAGATACTGGTAATGCTCATTAAAAAAGGTGAGGCAGCTTTTGATTAAAGGCATGTATTCTGAAATATCCTTTCCGCCGTAGCGATTCGTTTCCAGAATCATATAACAAAATTCGAGTGAAGTGTCCCATAGATATTCCAGCCAGGCATTGTATTCCATCCCTTTGTCATATCCTTTGGGACGCACCCATCCATATTCTGCCGGATTTGGAAGGCCATAATTCTCCATCTGCTCAGTGAAGCTGGCACCTTTGTGTTCCCAGGCTACTTCAGTTCTAATTTCGGCATTTTGCAGAGCTTTCCTGTAGAAATCGAACTGCGGTTTCATTAGTTCCAGGTCGCCGGTCTTGAGCATTGGGAAGTAAACAAGACGCTGGTTTTGAGCAGTCATGGTTCCACCACACCAATTCCGGAAATCGGGGGTAAGTTTCTTATTT
>TBL_comb47_HYPODRAFT_10006222_pt1 | contig 12962 bp, 13 predicted proteins | sample TroBogypolimnion_40_FD_10682 | JGI IMG/M metagenome (IMG submission 10682)
GTAGCTGTATTTCCTCCAAGTCTATTTTTTATGATACTCCTGCCGCTATTGCCAAAAAAGATACAGAAAATAGGTATTATACATGATTTACAAAGTGTATATGCTAAAAACAATAACCATCGTATACGCTTTCTTTTAAATTATGCAATTTACTTTGTTGAAAAAATATGTTTCACTAACTGTGATAAACTGATTTTTTTGTCATATTCTATGAAAATAAACGCAATCTCTAACTATCATTTAGATGAAAATAAATGTTTTGTTAGATACCCTTTTGTTTCGGTTGCGAATAATGATTTAAAAAGCGATGCATTAGTACATCTTTTATCATCTGATAAATTCAATGTGGTTTACTCTGGAGCTTTGGGCGAGAAGCAAAATCCTGATGCTTTATTTGTATTTATGAATAGTATTGTCTCTATCCAGAATAATGTTGAATGCCATATCTTTTCTTCAGGTCCCATTTTTGAAAGATTACGTATTGATATTAGCAGGAATTGTGTGTGCAAAGTTCATTTTCACGAACTTGTTCCGGATGAACATTTAGCCGAGCTTTACGCTCGTTCAGATGTTCAAATTATTCCACAAGCACCTAATACGTCGGAAGGTTCACTTCCATCTAAGCTTCCAAATATATTGTCAGCTGGTGTGCCTGTATTTGCTATTTGTGATTATGGTTGCGAGTTAGAATATCTTGTAACCCATTATAACGCTGGTATTGTATCTAACGTTTGGGATATTAATGAGTTAAATTTGAAGTTCCAGTTATTTAAAAAAAAATACTTTATTGAATCAAAAAGTGATCGTAAAATCAGATTGCAAACCTTAGTTAAATCTAAATTTAATATTGATTCTCTGGTAGATTGTGTTATAGGTAGCGAAAATAATTGATAATTCTTTTTAAAATAATACTACACTTTAAGAACAATTTTTATTTATTCTTTAAACTCTATAGGTAAATTCCCCAAAGCTTTGCTTCGTGAATAAGTTGATCATCTTTGAATTAATACCTCGTAGCTCTGCTGTGAGGATTCTTTATTGTCATGCATAAAGATAAAAACTTTTAACAATCAGTATTTACTTCAGTCATTGACACTATCAAGATTCATAAACTGCAATATTATTACGGTCTTTGTACTCTGCTTATTATAAAAACTGACATAGCTCATAGGGTTGATCTACTCCCTAATATTACTTTTTTTCATTGATTGGCTTATAATGGCTCATCAAAAAACATTTCGCAATTTATTTCACTAAATTAGCGTTTAATTCTAGGTATTTAAATAAAAACAATGAAAAGGATTGTCAACCCCTCTTTATGATTGTTCTTCGCATATATAGTCTTCTTTCAACTATCCCATTTCGATTTCGTAATAACAAGATTTTTATGTCGCTAAATGTTTCGCATAATAACTTTGTTTAATATTTATCATCGACGTTTAATAATAAGAGACTACAAGCGCTTGACCTCGACTCCCGTAATGTGACAAGCACTAACATGCGAAGTCGAATCTCAAATTCAGATTATGTAGGATTTTTGATTAATATGCCGTTGAAAATGTCGATGTAGTTGGTGATGCTCATAAACTCTGCACTTTTCTTTACTGGACAAGTTATGGTTCATTTTATATTCTCGTTTCCTGTTATCGATAATCTACATATATCTTAGGTAATAGCACTTGAACTCAAAAAACTACTAAAAGTTGGTGGATATGTATTTTTTTAAACTCACGTCTCATTCTCATCGCATGAACTTCTTTGTCACTTTTTCCAGTATTCGGATATGGGGCTAAGGGCATTGTTTAATGCCAAAAACGTAAATATTACTTACATCATTCTTATGCACATTAATATGAAGTTACATAGAATTATGATTTACATAATATATATCGTTAATCTATAGTCTTATTATATTACGAAGCAATTACTGTTTAGCTTATATGAATAAAAAAATATCTATTTATTATTTAGCAGTTACTGTATTTATATGGGTTTGTATAACTGTATTTTTTGGCTGGTCTGTGCGTCATGTATATATAGGGAATAATCGTTTAGGTCAATTTGGTGAGGCAATGGTTGCGATAGCGGAGTTCCCTTCGTTAGTTAAAGAGGTACTGGGAATCATAAAGGATGGTACTGGAGCACTTGTAATTCCAGATCACTATCCTTTAGTAGATGGGTTTTCCAAAAATGGCAAGATTCAGTTAGGTTCAATGGCAGATAAGGGATATCTTCTCCTATCTTCTTATAATAATAGTAAACAGCAATCTACCGTAGAATTGATTCGTATTGCTGATAATCATATTCTTAAGGAATGGGCACCTAATATTGATCAAATATTATCTTTGACAAAAAGTAATATCCAAAAATCGAGTGCTCAAATACATAATCCTCTTCTTGTAGAGAATGGTTGTTTAATATTTAATAATATTGAATCACTTATTAAAATAGGGCCCTCAGCGTCGGTTGAGTGGATTGCTGAAGGGTCTTACCATCATTCCGTAGAGCGTGATGCAGATGGTAATATTTGGGCTTGTTCCGTTATGAAACCATCAACTTATGAGGGCGTTTTGACGTTTAGTGATAATGCGATTGCAAAAATCTCTCCAGAAGGAAAAGTTCTTTTCAAGAAATCTGTAGCAAAAATTCTTGAGGAGAATGGTTTTAGGGGTTTGTTGTCGATAGGGTTTCGGTTGCAAAACCAAGGAGATCCAATTCACCTAAATGATATTCAACCTGCCCTTACGGATTCCAAATACTGGAAAAAAGGAGATCTAATGTTGAGTATGCGACATCTCAGTACAATCGCTCTATATCGGCCAAGTACCAATAAAATTATCTGGCTCAAGACAGGTCCATGGATGAACCAGCATGACGTTGAGTTTGTCTCTGATCATGAGATTTCTGTATTTGGTAATAATGTGATAGACGATGTTAAAAAAGGGCGGGTGTTCTTGGATGGTCACAACATTGTTTACCTTTATGATTTTATGGTTGATAAGGTTTCCTCTCCCTATGACAAAGCAATGTCTACTTTTTCTGTTCGTACTAAAACTAATGGACGTTCTAAAATACTCTCTAACGGCGATGTTTTTATAGATGAGTCAGAAAATGGGCGTCTTCTCCGGCTTACTCCGATAACTGCAAAATGGGAGTTTGTTCGTAGAGTGAATAACAATCACGTATCGATCTCCAGTTGGAGTCGTTATCTGACCGAAGAAGAAGTTAGGCGTATTTATCCAAACCTATAAAATATTTCCATCATAGCTTATGACAAAAGTTGTCTTTTGTATGCTTTTGATACTCTTCGTCCTTCCATTAACCGCTTATGCCTATATCGGTCCGGGACTTGGTACCGGGGTTATTGGTGTTGTGATTGGTATTTTGACGGCTTTATTTTTAGCGTTGTCGGCTCTTGTCTGGTATCCCCTGAAACGGCTTTTCAAGATGTTGTTTAAAGCAAAAGGTAATACAACGGGTGGGTCTGAAACAAACGACTTACTTTAGCTGATTGTGAGTGGTATCTTTTGTGTTGCTTTGCTTGCGATTGTAACGGTTGAATATGTTTGCCATCTTCCATTCAGGAGGGTGGTTGAGACAATGGCGCTTGTTACTCAGAGGTCTTTACGGGTATTGCATTCGAAGCGGATCTCTGATCACTGGAAAGAGCGTGTGCTTCTGCGATATGCTCAGGTCATTATGGGCTCAACGCTTTCTCTCGCTTTGCTCTTGTCAGGCTTGTTTGTGTTGATTGCTCTTGGTGCATTTCTGCTCGATACGGTGTTTGCTCCCAAGCCAGGCACGATGCACTTCCTTGTTACCCCAACGGGCTGGATTTGGATGACGGTTGTTGCTTCTGCCTATTACTATGCAGGTAATCGTCTTTTCGTTGTTTCAAGTGGGAGTGATTACTCATTTGGAGATAGGGTGTTTCACCGCCTTGCGTTAGGGTCACCATGGATCGGGTGGATATCGTTCGATCTGGATCAGGCTTTTGCCAGACATAAAGCTGGCGGGAAAGAGCAATCTCCAGTATTTATCAGTGGCTTGGCTCGGGCAGGTACAACCATTCTCATGCGGACATTCTATGAGACGGGGGAGTTTCGATCGTTAACCTATCGTGATATGCCTTTTGTCTTGATGCCCAATATCTGGAAAGTTCTTTCAAGGTCATTTCATAAGGATCAGGTTGCGAAGGAGCGGGCTCATGGAGATGGTATTGCTGTGAATTTTGATAGCCCTGAGGCATTTGAAGAGGTGTTTTGGAGAACTTTTTCGGCTGATGACTATATCTTTAAGGATCAACTATCTCCTCACATAGTGAATCGGGAGGTTCTTGAGCAGTTTAGGCAATTTGTAACTCAGGTGGTATCGAGCGCTGATAATCCCAGTCAGCAGAGGTACCTGTCTAAAAACAATAACAATATTCTGCGTCTTGGCTCAATTCGAAAGGCATTTCCAGATGCACTGATTATGGTCCCTTTTAGGGATCCCGTGCAGCAGGCTATCTCTCTGTTGCAGCAGCATACTCTGTTTTGTGTAATGCATAAAAGAGACAAATTCAGCCGCGATTACATGGAGTGGTTGGGGCATCATGAATTTGGTGGAACCCATCGGCCTTTTCAATTTCCTGGACGGTGTATTGTCAATGACCAGGATTATAAACCAGAGAGCATCAACTACTGGTTAGCGCTCTGGATCAATACTTACCGATACCTTCTTGACTCTGCACCCAAAGATACTGTCTTTGTTTGTTTTGAGGAGTTGTGTCTTGAGCCGCAAAAGGTTATGACCTCTCTTTTTACCATGGCCAATTTTTCTGCGGATACTTTCTCGATTGAAGGGAAGTTCAGGGCGCCAGCGGTCAGGCAGGTTGAGGATGTTGATGAAGTATTGCAAAAGCAGGCGGTACAAACGTATCGTGATTTGTCGGTAAAAGCCAGTGAGCTTTTTGCCGTCTCTTCAGTTTAGGGAGTGTTTTATTCTGTAAAATTATTCTTGGGGAGCATTCTGATGACTGAAAAACGGGAAATTGTATGGCACGAGGGGCAGATGACGGCAGCAGAACGTCATAAGTTACTTGGCCTTTCGCATCAGCCATTCGTTTTCTGGTTTACTGGTTTGTCTGGTGCTGGCAAATCAACCCTCGCCTTTGCATTGGAACGGCACTTGATCAGCCGGGGGGTGCCGTGCGCTGTTCTTGATGGAGACAATGTCCGCCATGGGTTGAACTGTGACCTTGGCTTTTCCCCACACGACCGAACTGAAAATATCCGCAGGGTAGCTGAAGTCTCCCGACTCATGCTCGATGCAGGATTAATGGTCATAACATCGTTTATCTCACCGTATCGAGTCGACCGTGCGATGGCGAAGGCAATCATAGGTGAAGAGAAGTTTGTGGAGGTCTACCTGAGTGCATCTCTTGAAGCCTGCGAAAAACGTGATACCAAAGGGCTCTATCGCAAGGCCCGTGCAGGGGAGCTACCCAGTTTCACAGGAATCTCTTCACCCTATGAACCCCCCGAAGAACCAGACCTCACCATCGACACCTCAACCCTCACCATCGAAACCAGTCTCAAACCTCTGCTTAACCAACTGGGACGTGGTTGAATAGCGATAAAAGTTTGCCATTTGATATGCGGGAGAGATACCAATCTTTACAGGAATATCTTTACCATGAACCATCAAAGTATCCGGAACTCACCGTTGATCTCTGTGTAAAATTCCTGGTATAAATAGTGGGTGATTGTCGTCCCCCACAGGGGGGAGATATTCTTATCCTCAATAAACCCACAAAGCGCTCTTAAAATCCAAAAATTACAATACACGGACTCAACTAAGCTATCTTTTCAGCCCCCGTAGGGGCGATATCCCGGTAGCGCAGGGTGCAAACCCTGGGCTTCCCGGATTGGAAGAATGTTGTTGTGGCGTTATTTTGTAATCGTGTAAGGGTGGTGTATATTTCTTGGGAAAATTGAGAGCATGTTTGCCAAAAGAGGAATCGTAATATGACAACAGCAGAAAGACTTTATAACACAGCGAAAGAACTGCCTGAGCCTTTGGTTGCCGAGATACTTGATTTTGCTGAGTTTTTGCGGAATAAAAGTGCTGTTAGTGATGTGACTGCTAGAAAAGAGATGCTTATTGATCTTGCAGGTGGGTTAGAGAATTCTAAAACATTTTCAGGCGATCTTCTAGAAATTCAGAAACGTTTACGGGATGAGTGGGAATAAATATTTGCTTGATACAAATTATATCCTTGGCATCCTTAGCTCTGATTCCGCTGTCTTGGAGTTTATATCTACTCGGCAGATTCAAGCCTCCGAGTGTTTCTATAGTTCCATAACACGAATGGAATTATTGGGATATCAGGGTATAACTGTTGAGGAGGACAGCATGATCAGGGATAAACTTGATCATCTCACTTACCTGCCGTTAACAAAAGAGATTGAAGATGCGGCCATTGAGTTGCGTCGGCTACGTAAAATCAAGTTGCCCGATGCGATTATTGCTGCAACCACCCGTTGTTTTGATATGGAGCTATTAACTCGCGACAAGCATCTATTATCTGTTTTGAATACTCTCTCCTAATTGAACAAACAACCTCATCAAATCCAGGCAACACAAGAGCAATAAACACCGTTAAATCAATAACCCACAAAGGCTCTTAAAATCCAAAAATTACAATGCACGGACTCAACGACGCTATCTTTATCCAATGACAATGAGCGTGTCAGGGTTTTCAGGTGGTAAAAAATTCAGGCTGTTGCGGCCGTAACTTTTTGGCCGAGTGCGTTCGAGAAACCAGGCACTGGCCCGCCAGTTCTTTTTGCCAGCATCCGCTATGTTTTGCAGGTGTGTCTGTTCGCACTGTGCTTGAGCCGCCCAAATCCCATCAAACAGTTTTAGCTGCAGGCTTGCCGTGTCACTCTCCGCATCCTTCTTTCTCTGATTGTACCATAAGTGGTAGGTCTTTTGGCAGATACCCGTTACATAGCAGGCATTCTCAATACTCATCCCCTGGGAAATATAGTCGAGAAGTTTGTTGATATAGACTTTGCTGAGTTTCATGATGGGGGCAGTGTTTGTTCTTTGAAAAAAGCTCCAAAAAAGAAAAACTAATTATAGCGCTTGATACTTTTAACTCACGGTTATTTATCGTATTAATTACAATACACTCCTTTAATATCTTGCGTTTTGCCCCAAAAACCTGTTAAGAGTTGGTGACGTTGTTTAATAGCATTAAAAGCACCCGATTTTTCCCTGTTTTCATCCCTATTTCCATCTCATCTCACCGATGCCTATTCACCTCACAGCATTGTAGACGGTGGGGAGCAGGCTCAGCTTTAGTGCTCCCCCAGCAAACTGTATAGAACAAATTATATTTTTTACAAAAAGCCCTCAAATAAATAGGAGGATGTATTATATTGATAATAAATAATATTTATTCCAGCAATCTCCTTGTGATTGCATAAGATGCTGAAAGCAGAGCACGCACATGGCAACCCCGAACGATCATTATGACAGCTCGTGGAAAGATGCCATTGAGCACTATTTTCCGGAGTTTATTGCCTTTTCTTTTCCTGATGCTTATGCAGGGATTGACTGGTCAAAGGAGTATCTATTTCTCGACCAGGTTGATTATGGCTATCAAAATAATCTGTGTTTTCATGTCCATATATCCATTCTGTTGATTACTTTTGTAAGTGCATGGATAAGAAATAAGACCTCCAAACATATTGATAACTCATTGTATTTGAGAGTCTTTCGGATGAATTGATTTCAAATATGGTTCTGATGATAAAGAATAGTAGACATGTCGTTCCAAGACAAGGCGGATGGGCGGTAAAAAAAAGTGGTGCGAGTCGTGCATCAAAGGTTTTTGACACCCAGGAAGACGCGATAACTTATGGGCGTAGCCAAGCCAAAAAGGAGAGTGGGGAACTGTATGTCCATCGCAAAGACGGAACAATCCTTAAACGCGACAGTTATGGCCATGCCCCCAATCCACCCAGCAATAGGTAATAGTGTCAATATCTACATTCAAGACGAATGTTTTCGTCAACTGCCCTTATGACGACCACTTTCGACCGTTGCTTCGACCTCTTCTCTTCACTGTTCTTCGTGCTGACCTTAATCCAAGAATGGCAGCAGAAAGGCTAAACTCTGGCGAGACTCGTTTCAGCAAGATTGTTGAACTGATTAAAGAGTCTAAATACGCTATTCATGATCTCTCTCGCATCAAGGCAAAACGTGCTGGAGAGTATTTTCGCTTCAATATGCCTTTTGAGCTTGGTCTTGATGTCGGATGTAGCTGCTTCGGTACAGTGGAACAACTGAGCAAACGTTGTCTGATTCTCGAGAAAGAGCCTTACAGGTATCAAATTGCTCTGTCTGATCTCTCAAACTCGGACATCGCTGCCCATCACGATGAACCGTTACGGGTAGTTGCTGCAGTACGGCACTGGCTCGTGAACGATGTTGGAATTGACCTTCCTGGCCCTTCAGGACTCTTGGATCAATTCACACAATTCATGGCAGATAATTACGACGATTTATTGTCTCATGGCTTTAATAAAACTGAAATACCTAATCTTACTGTGCCGGAGCTAATAAGATACATGCGTGAATGGGTTTCTGCCAACATCTAACAATAATAATATTCTGCGCCTTGGCTCTTTTCGACAGGCCTTTCCCGATGCACTGATTATCGTTCCTTTTCGGGAACCAGTGCAGCAGGCCATCTCTCTTTTGCAGCAGCATACTCAGTTTTGGGCGATGCATGAAAGAGACTCATTCAGCCGATACTACATGGAGTGGTTGGGGCATCATGAATTTGGCAGAACCCATCGGCCTTTTCTATTTCCAGTAGTGTCCGGTTAATATAAAGCGAGCTGCAAGACTGGGTCACGGACTTTTTTAACCGATTGTTCAGTCAAAAATAGAATATCGATCAACATCCGCTGTTCCATGATTACAGAGGCAATCATTCTTGTTAATTACTGCAGTGAGTGTCGATATTTCGTTTGAAACTTGATATATGACAGCAAGAGGTAATAGCACATGGCGACCCAGATTTGCGTCAATACAGCGTTCTGGCTGGTGCCGAGAAATGACTTGATTTTAAGGTTTTGCTTGATCCATATGAAAAAGAGTTCTATTTGCCACCGGGACTTATAAATGCCCGCTATTGTTGAGGCTGCAAGCTTCATGTTATTGGTGATGAACTCATAATTTTTTTTGGTTTCAGGATCGTTATAACAGACCAGGCGAAAGGCTTTCGGGTATTTTTCTCGCGTTTTTTTAATGACAAGCACAATGTTATCGTCTCTTGTTACCTGTTTATTTGTGATCGGTTGATGCTGTCCGGTAAGAGATGAAAATAAAGGTTCTCTTCGCTTCTTGCCACCCGAATGTCGGTGGATTTACCATTAGTCATGACCATAAATGCTGGTAATGATCCGTAATAATCATAGAGGTAGAGCAATTTGAGAGCTCCTTTGCGTTGACGGTATTCTGCTCAAGGAAAAGCACTCAAGCAAAGATTAATGACCGTGGCGTCCATCGAAAAGAGCGGGTTTTTGAATCGAAATTTATGGTCAGGAGTGACTGACCGGTACTTGTGAGGTTGGAATTTGTCAGTCACTAATCATTTGCCATGACCTTAACGGTTTTTTGTGCCATATCAAACGGTTAACCATTTTTTATATAAGAAGTTACAAGCTCTCTCACTCATTAAAAACCTGCTATACTTCGCAAAAACTTCGCAAATGAAAAGAAAAACCCTGTTTTCAGGCTGTTTTCAATCCCTTTATTCTATACTGTAAGATACTGAAAGGTTAAAGATATACAGGGGAATAAAAGGCAATGGGATTTAGAAAAAGGCCAATTTGTAAACCTTTCTGAAAGGCTGCACACCCTACACACCCTACACTAAATTAGAAAACCGGAAACTTCCCCATTGAGTAAAAACTTTCAAATCATGTACACTACGTACACTATGTACACAAAACTGAAAGCTGGTTTATTCGACCGCCTCATAATGGTGGTGGTTGATTTCGGTCATTTCGGTGACATCAACGAAATGATCATTGACAGGATGGGCACTGTTGAAGCAGGCTATTTTGGCTTTTTCAACGACTGCCTCAAAATTGTGGGGAGCGGATAGCTCACTTTTGAGCCCTCCAACTTTGGGGAGGTTGAATATGGGTTCATCCGTGAGCAGGTAGATAGCGAAGTTTTGCGCTGTCACCGATCACGAACCCACCGCGGGTTGATAGGGTTTCATTATCAAATAACGCTGCTCTGGCATCAAGCTTCTCAATACTGATACGCATCTCTGACATTGAGTTTATGCGCGCAATAATGAGGATGTACTTTGAACAGTATAACCCTGTATAACCGCCTATAAACCCTTACCAGTCAACGATTACTGCATCAATGGCTAATGAGTTCAGACAGGTTTAAGAATGGCATTACAGCGCATTATAATCACTACATCAATGAGAGTTTATATTACCTGTAACTGTCTTTATGTGTGCCGTTATATCGCCTGAATAGTCCACCCTAAACGCCCTGCATGTTGATCTGCTTTTGAAAACCCTGTTCTTCAACGGCTACAGGGGGTCAGTGTGTCCAGTTTTGGGGAATCATCAGAGAGGCACAACGCCGGAACTCATTATCAATGAAAATAACCATGAGATAAAACCGTGAATCCTGATTTACATTCAAGTTTTTTCAATTGGTTTTTCAGCGCAATAACCCTTAGTACGATAAGCCACAAGAACGCGCCATAAAGCCACACTATACAATACTTTCAGGCCATTCAGCGCAAAGTATCAAGGGTAAAATAATAGCTGTTTAAGTGCATAATAACCACGAACTCAACATTCATTATCTTACCTGATAAACCGATTATTCAGCATGGTTATTTCTGAGATAATAGCCCGATCACCACGCGTTTAGGGTACAAAGTTTATGCAGGTTATGCAACGCCTATAGGGAATCGCATAACCTGCATAACTTGAACTTTCCTTTAACCGAACTTCGCAAAAGGATTCTCTTCTTCCTGCTTCTTCGGTTTCGCTGATAACTTTTCCCTGCTCAGTGGAGATAAGCCGAAATCCCGTCTCATTGAATTGATCTGGCTCAACATATCACGTAAAACGCTTGCTCCGGGGTGTCTTACTGGTTGCCCTTCGGCTCCATCAATGATAAACTGGCCACCAATTTCAGCCCTCAACCGCCGGTAATCCACAATTAACTCAAGCATATCACAGAACATGCCTACGTCTGCAATAGTGAGTACCTGAGCTTCGATCAATGGTAATGCATCACTGAACCATAAATGAGCAGCTTCAGGGCTTAATCTGGCTGGCGGTGTCCTTATTCCCTCATATATCGGCAAGACAATAGGCTTTTTAGCCTTGTTTGTCCGCAATGTGCCGGTGAACTGCTTTTCTTCCTCTGATTTTCGTCTCATAATTATTACGTTTATCTTCTGGCAAAAGTATCAAACATCCGTGCAAACCAAAAAAACCCCCCTAATAATATTTTTTAATGATGCTTTCAAATATTTCTAAGGGGGGTATCCCCCTTGCCATTGCCCTATACGCCCCATGCGTTCAGCGGATGTTCAGCTTCAGCAACGTCATCCATTGTCTTAAGCAACATTCTCGCTGCATACGTCGCGGCTCTCAGGTGTTCGGCTGTTATCTCTCTTGCCTCAAAGGATGAAAGCAATGCCTTCTGGTATTCCATTACCTCACGTACTGTCTTTAGCTCGCTCATGTTCTTTCTTTTTGTTTGTGTTATAAAAAACAACCCCCACAAATGGCTCAGGTTGAACGATCTCTACCCGCGCCACACTTTGATACGTCTAATTTCGCTGGATATTGTGTTGTTCGATACCTTCAAGAAGAGCTACTGCGCTGCAACTTGCACCCATCAAAAAGCTCGATACAGCAAGAGCCCACTCACCGCCGTCCGGCTTCCTACCCATCGCATCAGTTACTGCCTCAAAAAGTGCTACCTTGCTTTTATCAAGAATAAACTCCCCGACCTTGTTGGCTTCCTCTTTGTTGCTCATGGTTTGTTATTTGTAAGTGAATCCTGCCTGCTTCGCCATATAGAAAAAGGTGCTGAGTTTAATTGTTTTTCTGCCTATTCTTGCCGGTCTGGGCTGAAGGCATATTGAAAACTGCCGATCTGTCTCCGCCGGTTTATATTTCGGGTGGAACTTGCTGATCTCATGGAAGTATTGCCGCCCGGCTTCACCATAGCTTGAAGCAATAGCAAAACCAATCTTTACCCAATCGTAATAACTGCCTGTCAGGTCATAACCTGCCGCCAATATCTGGCTAAAAACTGCCTCAAAATACTGGCCTGAATCCTGAACGGCTGGCCGATCAACTGAACGCCGCGCCTGCTGCCGATCTGTATTGAATCGCTTCTTTCTGGTAATGAATGGGTGCGCATTAGTGTTCTGATATAACGCCGGGTCATAACTCACGAAGCGAAGCCGGGAAACGTCCTTACATGCTGGGTCTACGTGAACACCCCATGCAGCAAGGAAGTATTGTTCAAGCTGCAAGAATGCCGCTTCATGCTGTTCCGGCTCGATCTGAACATATAAGCTCAGGCCATGCCCTGAAACTGAAACATGTCCAGCAAAAACATACTGATCTGCATAAACGCGCGCCCGTGCTGCACGGTCTGCAATTCCTGGGTTGTCCTTGCCGTCAATATCAAGATTGATAAGCCCTGAATGCTGCTGAACGTATGCCATGCCTCGCCTGCCGTTAAACAGTGCGCTGGGTGCAACCGCCGGGACTTTCTTCTTTGCTGCCTTAATCTGGTCGGGGTCGGTCAAGGCTCGAACTGCTTCAACCTGCCGCCGCCACTGCCCGCACTGAACACCCTGCAAGAATGTTTCAAGTTTTATGCTTTCGGCTGGCTGGGTC
>TBL_comb47_HYPODRAFT_10006223_pt1 | contig 12962 bp, 11 predicted proteins | sample TroBogypolimnion_40_FD_10682 | JGI IMG/M metagenome (IMG submission 10682)
GGCAACCGGTCTACGGCGAGCGCGATGTGGTCAACCTGGAGGCCATGCGTAAAATCGGACTGCCCTTCTGGCTGGGAGGCGCATACGGCTCTCCAGAGAGCGTGCGCGCGGCCCTTGCGGACGGCGCGGCCGGGGTTCAGGTCGGCACGGCCTTCGCGCTCTGCGAGGAGTCTGGGCTGACCGCGGAAGTGCGGCGGGCGCTGCTGAAGAAGGCGTTTGCGGGGCAGGCCATCGTGTTCACTGATCCGGTTGTGTCGCCGACAGGCTTTCCTTTCAAGGTGGCTAAGTTGGAAGGGACTCTGTCGGAGGCTTCAGTTTTCGAAAAGCGCCGCAAGTTCTGCGAGCTGGGTTATCTGCGCGAGGCGTATCTGAAGGAGGACGGCACCATCGGGTACCGTTGTCCCGCCGAGCAGGTGGCTTCCTATTTGGCCAAGGGCGGTAAGCTCGAAGACACCGTGGGGCGCAAGTGCGTCTGCAGCGGGCTCTTCGCCAACATCGGCTTGGGACAGGTTATGCCGGACGGCACCATCGAACCCTGCATCATCACGCTGGGCGACGACTTCGCCAACATCGGGCGTCTCGCCACGCCCGAGCGGCCCGACTACACGGCGGCCGACGTGGTCCGCTACTTGCTGGGCTGAGTCTGCTGGAACGCGTAGAGCGTCCGCTGAGAGGCGATATAGAGCACCCCGTTTGCGGCCACCGGCGTGGCATAAATGGGGCTGTCGAAACGGATATCGCAGCTGAGGATCTTCTTCTCCCGTGTGGCTGCGGCGACTGTCACCCGTCCGGCTTCGGTGCCGATGTAGACTTTGCCGTCGGCGCAAAGCGGCGAACAGAACACGCGGCCTTCCAGATCGTGGTTCCAGTACTCTTTCCCCGTGTCGGCGTCGAGGCAGCGCAGGATGCCCGTGTAGTCTGCGATGAAAACCAGTCCGTCTTTCGTCACGGCCGCGCTCGAGAAACTGCGGTTCACGTCGAGGCACTGCCACTTTTTCGCCGTCGCGGTGACGTCGCCTGTCAGCGAGGCGTCGAAGCATGTGAAGCAACCTTTGCCAATGCCGTGGCGGCTGTCTTGGCCCACGGCCACGTAGACGCGCCCGTCGACCACGACCGGGGTCGAATCGATCTCGCTTGGGCCTATGCCGCCTTTGTTATAAGGCAGCGGAAGCCCATCCTTGAACTTGTTCTCGGGCGGGTTGCAGTCGAACCACCAAACCTTCTTCAGAACGCCGGGCGCCTGTCCCTGGCCGGGTTCAAAGCGCGCATCGAACGCGTAACAGACGCCGTCGCCGCCGCCCCAGACGATCAGGTCCCTGCCGTTGACGCGAGCGAGCGTCGGCGAGGACCAGTCGCCGTGGAAGATCGCGGTGCCGAGCGGCTTGTCGATGACGGCCAGAAGTTTGCCGGTTCGCTTGTCGAGCACGATCATGTCCGGCGCCTTGGGTGAGGGGATTTTTTTGTGCGACTTGTCTACGCCGTTGCAGGTGCAGACGTAGAGGTAGTCGCCATACACAAGAATGGAACAGTCGACGGCGTCCTGCGGCCAGACGTCCAATTCCTGGAGGGGGTCGAACCGCCAGACAATGTCAGCGTCGTCGGGCCGCAGCTCGACCGGCGGCAGCAGGGGCGGCGTGTTGGTGGCGTCGAAGCGGCCCGGCTTGTCGGGAAAGACGCGCGTGTCGCTCATGTAGTGGCCTTCGTCGGTAAATGGCCCCTCGTTGCCGTCGGCCTGGCCGTTGATGTCGAGGCAGAGCACATCGCCTCGGCTGCCGCACACATACACGCGGTTGCTGTCAACCGTGGGCGATGAACAGAGACCTAGGTTCATGTCATCGTAATTGAACTGCTTGTTGCTGGTGCGGAGCATGGGGATCACGAGCCGCCACAGGCGTTTGCCGGTGGCCTCGTCGAGACAGTCGAGCACGCTGCCGCGGGTCTTCTTGAAGCGGGCAGGATCGACCGAACTGTCGTTGGCACCGATGAAAACCTTGCCCTGCGAGATGGCGGGGGTCACGTAGGCCTGGGTTCCGAGCGGGGCGGACCATTTCAGGTTTACGCCGGGCACCACCGTTGTCACGCCGTTGGTGACATCCGTGCGGTTCGGGCGGAAGTCGGCGGGCAGGTTCGTTTCGCTCGAGACGAAGTTCCGCGCGTTGTGGCCACCCCATTGCGGCCAGTCAGCCGCGTTTGCGAGGAGAACCGACAAGGTGAGGATCAGAACGGGAAGGGTTTCGGCGCGTAGTTTCATTTGAGGAATTCGGTAACGAACGTTCGCCTCCAGCCGTGGGCGAGAGGATGGTTAGCAGCGGTTCCCTGAGCGCGACGCTGCACAAAGGAATCGGCGTCGGCTCGCGACGCCACCAAAGCGGGGTCGATGCTGTGCGCCTCACACGCAGCGCTGATTTGGGCCAGCAGACGGTCGCTCTGAGACTTGAGCGAGCGCCGCGAATCCATGTCGTCCGAGGAAGGCTGCGGGCAGTCGTCCTCCGACACGGCGAGGCCGCGCGTCACGGCGGCCAGCAGGGCGGCAGTCACTGTGCCGGGCATGTTACGGGGCATGTTGGGAACCGCCCCTAGCGCCTGTTGATCGGTCGGCGCTAATCCGGCGAGGGACACCAGAAGGTCATCTGGCAAAACGTGCGAGCGTGGCCAGTCGCGCTGACGCGCTTCCTCTTCTCGCCACGCGCCGAGCTCCCGCAACAGCGCGAGTTGCCGCGCCTCGAGGCGCGAGCTGCCCTTGACCCGCAGATACATGAGGCGCGGGTCGCGGTCCCGGTAAAGTTCGGGGTCATTTAGCCGCGCAAGCTCTTCGTCCAGCCAGCCGCGCACGCCGTCGCTCGAGCAGCGGGCAAGCAAGAACTCGCGCAAGGGCAGCAGGTGCAGGACATCGTCGGCGGCATAGCGCACCTGGTTCGCGCTGAGCGGGCGGCGCAGCCAGTCGGAGCGGGTCTCGGCTTTTGACAGCTCGATGCCCAAGGACTGCCGCAGCAGCGCCTGCAGGGAGCCGGTTGAGCTGAACCCGGCAAAGCCCGCGGCGAGGCGCGTGTCGAAGATCGTTCTCGGCAGAGAGCCGGTCGCGCGTGCGAGTATGCCGAGATCCTGCGGCGCGTCGTGCAGCACCTTTGTGACCGTAGGAGAGGACATGACAGGCCCCAAGGCGCTGATGTCTTTGATGCGCACTGTGTCGACCAGCCAGCAGGCACCGTCGGCGGTGGCGAGCTGCACCAGCCCGAGAATGGGATAGAAGGTGCGCTCCCAGAAGAACTCCGTGTCGACGGCGACCGCGTCTGCGCGCAGAAGACGCTCGGCGACCCGGTCGAGCTCAGGGGAGGTTGTGATCAGTTCAGCTTCGGGCACCGTGGCGTCCTTTGACTTGTTGAGAGTTGCACGTTGGACGTTGAGCGTTCATCACGCCAATCAATGCAGGCCTTCTCCACTGAGGGGCGTGTCGCCGTCGGCGAACACTTGGACAGTGGAGATGGTCTTAAACGTTTTGTGATCCGCATACGTCCAGACCACCTTCTTTGCGGGCGTGATCTCCAGCAGGTGCGGCGCGGTGCCGAACTTCCCGTGGCCGATCCAGTTGCTGATGAGCACGTTGCCGTTGGGCAGCTTCTGGAAGCCGGTCAGAAACTTCAGCGGCTGGCCAGGCAGATCGGCGTTGCTGACATTCCAGACGGTCTTGCCCTCAGGGGTGACTTCGATCAGGCAGGGCGTCCCGTTGTCGCCGCAGGCGATCAGCGTGTTGCCGTTCGCGAGGCGCGTGACGCTGTGCGGCCCGCCCGGGGTCTTGAACGTCCAAACCACCTTGCCGTCCGGAGCGTATTCAGCCACATACTTCCCGCCATAGTGGGCGACCAGATAGTTGCCGTTCTTGAGGACGCGGACGTTGCGGATATAGGCGTGGCCGCCGAGCGTGCCTGCCGGCAGGAGCGCGACCTCCTTCACGACGTTGCTACCGTCCGGCGCGAGTTCGAGCAGACGGCCGGTCGTGCATTCGCCGACGAACGTGTTGCCGTTGGCGAGGCGCTGCACCGCGTAGATCTCGGCCGCGCTCTTGTATTCGAACTTGACGGTGCCGTCTTTAGCAACTTCTTTGGCTCCGTGGCCGGTGGAGAACAGGATCGAACCTCCCGGCTGGATCCAGAGATCGTTGCAACTGGGCGCTTTCTGTTCCCAGCTTACGGTGCCGTCTGCTTCAACGATACAGGTTTTGCCACTCGTGTAATCGCCGACTGCGAACCGCTTGCCCTTCATGAATGCTGTGTCGTCTGCCGATACGGCAAGTGTGAGAAGCAAACTGGCTCCGAAGGCGTATGTGAGACTGCGCATGATGTTCTCCCTTTAAGATATAATTGATAAAGAATACACCGGAAGCGGTCGTATAGGAAGCCGATTTCTGAAACGGTTTGACGCGCCTCGTTCAGCCCCTTATAGTTGAGGGCAATGATGGTGATAGACGCCCTCGTCCGCAGCTCGGCGGAAACGTGTCCCTTGCATGTGGCATGGGCGACTACGGGCAAGTTGCCCATGCCACAGTTCAGTCACCACGGGAGAAAAAACATGAATCGACGCGAAGTGTGCAAAAGTCTCATGCTGGGGTCGGCGGCGCTGGCCTTTGCAAAGGCGGCATCCGCTGTGGCCGAAGAGAATGCTGGAAGCCAGAAACCCAAGACGAAAGGCAAGATCCTGATGCCGGTGGGCGATGCCACCGAAGTGGTCGACACGCTCTACCCATACTTCCGTTTGCAGGAGGAGGGCTACGAAGTCGTCGTGGCGGGCATCGAGGCGCGGCTGTACCACATGGTCACGCACGAGGTTCCGCCCGGCGCGGCCATTCAGTGGGACATCACGCAGGAAGGGCCGGGCTACCACATCAAGGCTGACATCGCCTTCCGAGACGTGAAGCCCGAGGAGTACGCGGGCCTGTTCGTGTCCGGCGGACGCGCGCCCGAGTATCTGCGCTACGACAAAGACCTGATGCGCACGGTACAACACTTCTTCGCTGCCAACAAGCCTGTGGCGGTCGTCTGCCACGGCGTGGAGATCGTGGCCGCGGCGGGCGTGCTCAAGGGGCGGAAAATGACCACCGTGGCCAAGTGCGCCCTCGACGTCACGCAGTTCGGCGGCGAATATCTCGACCAGCCTATGGTCTCTGACGGCAACCTCGTCAGCTGCCGCACCTGGCACGATTACGGCACGCCCTACATGAAGACGTTCATCGCGCAGCTCGACAGCAAGCGGGGGTAAGCGCATGCGAATCACGCGTCGCGGTTTTCTATCGTCCGCGTCTGCCGCCTCCTGCGGTCTGCTGGCAGGAAGCGTCTCCCGCGCGGACGAAGCCGTCAAGTCCGGTTTTGCGCTGAAGTATATCCTCGGGTCGTGCATGTACGGCAATATGGATTTGGCGGCCATCGCGCCGGAGGTCGCCAAGACCGGCGCCACGGCGCTGGACATCTGGCCCAAGGTTCACGGCAGCCAGCGCGAACAGCTCGACGAGATGGGCGAGGAGCGTTTCGCCGCGCTGCTCAAACAGCATGGCGTGCGGCTCGGTTGCATCACGCAGTACAAGCTCGGGCCGTTCAAACTGCAGGACGAACTGCGTTTGGCCGCGCGGCTTGGCTGCCACACGATGGTGACCGGCGGCGAAGGACCCAAAGGCCTGACGGGGGATGCTCTGAAAGCGGCTGTGAAGGTTTTCGTCGAGAAGCTGAAGCCGACATTGGAAGTGGCCGCAGAGACGGGCATCACCGTCGCCATCGAGAACCACGGCAACAGCCTGATCGAAGCGCCCGACTCGCTGAAGTGGCTGGTCGAGTTCCGACCCTCCAAGCATCTCGGCGTCGCGCTGGCGCCCTATCACCTGCCGCAGGACGAGAAGCTGCTGGCCAGCCTGATCCGCTCGTTCGGCGACGGCCTGGCCGTGTTCTACGCGTGGCAGCACGGCAACGGCTGCATGACGAAGATGCCCAAAGAGCAGGAGCTCCTGCAGATGCCGGGGCGCGGCACGCTCGACTTCAAGCCGCTGCTGGCCGCCTTGCGCGAGATCAACTACAACGGCTGGGCCGAGATCTTCATGCACCCCACGCCGCGCGGCGTGCCCATCCTCGATACGGCGTCGGCAGTCACGGCTGAGATCAACCGTGCCCGAGCCTATCTCGAGACGTGCTTAAAAGGATGAGAATAGAACTTCGTTCCGTGCTTGCTGTTAGCGCCCTGCTCTGGCACTCTCTTTTTCATGGCTGACCGATCCACACCGATTCGAAAGACTCCTGTCGAGATACTCGCCGATCTTGTCGACGGGCATAACGAAGCTTCATTGGGCGGGGCTGAGAAGGGCAAGAAATACCTGCTCAAATTCTTCGAGCGGAACTGCTCGATCCCCAATGCGGTGAAGTTCTTTCTCTACGATCTCCTTGCCGACGACGCCTACCAGTCCGACGATTTCGAAACGTGCCGCACCGCCGTGGAGCGTGCGCGCGACTATGTGCCTGCTGCGCGGGAGGAAACTGCCCAGCGCTTCCGAGAGTACAGCCCGTCGATCCGGGCTTTCGAGCGGGGAATCGCGCTGGCAATCGACGACGGCGAGTTCGAGAAAGCGGCCTCGCTGTGTGACGAAGCGATCAGCCTTGGCTTGGGCAAAGTTTACGCGGCCAAGCGTGCGTCGATCGAGCGGATGATGTAGCCTCGTATCCAATTCATGGGCGCGACGCCCATGCTAAAGGGAAACGGCGATCTTCGCGCCGTCCTTCGTCAACTTGGCGGGAATTGTCTTCGTGACGCCGTTATGCGTGACGGTGATCTCGTAATCGCCCAGAAATCCGCGCACACGTGCTGTGCCGTCGGCTGCGGTTTCAAGTGCCGCGTTCGTCCACCACTTCTTATTCACGAGATCGAGCCAAACTTGGCCGGCCGGAGTGACTGACCAGTCGCTGCGATAGTAAGCCGCATTGGGGCGCCAGTGCGATCTCTCCCAAAAGCCCCACGTCAAAATCGCGACGACCGACGGGTGGCTGAAGACGGTGGTCAGGAAATCGCGGGTGAAGTCGGCCTGAAGCTGCTCGTCGTTCGTGTCGATGTCATGCTCCGTGATGGAGATGTCGAGCCCGAGCGCGGCGTAGCGGTCGAGGATCGAAAGCATCCGCTCGGGCGGCGTGGGCGTGCCGCCGAAGTGGGACTGCATGCCCAGCCCCGTGATCGGCGCTCCGCCGTCCTTAAGAAAGCGCAGGGTCTTTTCGAAGTGATCCTGATGCGCTTTGTCCATGCCGCCAGCGGAGAGGATGGCGTAATCGTTGAGCGTCAGGCGCACAGCGGGATCGAAGCTGCGGGCGAGCTTGAACCACGCGATCATTTCGCTGTCGCCCAGAATCTTCATCACGTCGTTGTTGTTATAGGGCTCGTTGATGACATCCCAGTCCACGAGATGCCCCTTCATGGTGCTGACCTCGTCTTGAATGTGATTGTTGATCCGCTGCCGCAGCGCTTCGGGGTTATCCTGCAGCTTCTTGAGGTCACGCGGCGTGTTTTTCCACGAGGGCCAGATCAGGTTGTGGCCGCGGATCTCGATATTCCGAGCACGCAGCCAGTCGGTGGCCTGTAGGATCTTCGCGTGGCTGGCCGGGTTGTCCCAGCCCGGCCATTTCAGGTCGTTCTCGAACACGACGCGGGTGAAGTTCTTTTCGATGACGCTGCGGTAATTGTCGCCGTCGGCGTCCTGCTGCAGAATGCCCCTGACGGTCACGGCGGAACCCCAGCCGAACGCGTGGCGCTTCATGGCCACGGTGACTCTTGCACCGGAGACGGGATGACCCGACGCATCGGTCACGGCGACTGTGAGATCGCCTTTGCGGATTTTCTCGATGCGCGCGTCGGCGGCTTCGCGCCACGGCGCGTCAGCGGCCTGGCCCGCATAGGATGCCTTCGTGCGCGGCAGGCGCTGCATGTCGAAGCCCTTGCCGAACGAATAGACCTCGAAGTTGGCGATTTCGACGGTCTGCTCCTGCGTGCCGAGGTGGAAGCCCGAGCTCGCTTTGCCCGGTTCATAGGTTTCGCGCGACTTGAACGGGAAGAAATATTCCTTCCAGTCATGTCCGAGGTCGACGTCGAAGTCCAGCGACTTTTCGTTCGGAGCGCTGCCTCTCTCGAAGATCGCACAGACGCGGCCTTCGCCGCTCTCAGCCTTTGTGGAGACCGTCCGGGCAAAGAAGCGGGCCCAGAGCACTTCGCCTTTCTCGATCTTGCGCGTGGTCTTGAACTGAAACTGGATGTCCCACGAGTGGGCAGGGCGGGCGGCGATCTCGCACCGGACGGCTTCGGCGAACGGCTGGCCGTTGACCTTGACGTGCGTCAGCGTGCCGTATTTGGACGTGGCGCTCTGCCGCATCGAGGCGATGGCGTTAGTCGGAATGACCGGCGTCCCTCCCTCGGGCACGGGTGCGGCGAAGAGGAAAGTTGGCAACAGAGTCGCGAGAAGAAACACTTTCTGGTTCATGAGGCCCCTTTCGATTCAGATACAGGGCACTGTACCGTTTTACAGGTGCTTCGGCAAGTGTCGGCGAAACTTGAACCCTTATGATTCCCTTTCTTCGGATGGCTCTGTCGGGGTCTCGACGGGAAAAGCAGATGCGTTTGCCCTGAGAATGGGAGGGTGGGGCGGCAGGTTAGGAACGTGTGCTAGTCTTCGTGGTTGACTCACCCGCCCCTGTTTGGCAACCTACCAATCTCAAGAAGGAAACTGTATTATGTCAGACAAGCCCCGGCATCTCGTGCAAAGCGTGCGGAAACTGACGGCCACGACATTCGTGATCCGCATCGACAGGCATGCGTTCCGGGCTCTGGCGGGGCAGCACGTGACGCTGGGCCCCCACCGTTTCGCAATCAACCGCGAGTTCTCAATCTACTCCTCTCCTGACGCCCCTTATCTGGAGTTTCTGATTATCGCCCGTCCTGGGAGCGAAACCGCCTGTGCCCTGCATCAAGCGCAGCCTGGCGAGGAAGTCGACCTGGCGGGGCCTTACGGAGAGTTCTTCATCGCCAATCCTGCAGACCGGTCACGCCGCTACCTGTTTGTGGCGACGGGCGTCGGGATTGCGCCGTTCCACTGCTTCGTCAGGCATTTCCCCGGTCTTGATTACCGTCTGATCCACGGCGTTGCCCGGGTAGAAGACCGGTACGAGCTGGCCGACTACGAGCGGGGGCGGTACGTCGCCTGCGTCAGCCGCGAGGAGGGGGGCGACTTCAAGGGCCGGGTCACGGACTACCTCCGCGAACACCGAGTCGAACCGGACCGCCTCTGCTATATCTGCGGCCACAGCGCCATGGTCGCCAACGTGTACGACCTGCTGCGCGGGCAAGGCGTCCCTAGCGACAACCTGCTGACAGAGACGTTTTTTTAATTGTTGCTGAGGATTTAGGTGCAAATGTTATGAAGGTTGCGATCTCCTATCCGCCCATTCTGAACGACCGCGGGCAAGTCGCCATGGTCTCGCAGAACCGCAACGTGCAGTATTTCAAGATTCCCACCTACCTGCTTCCGGTCGTACACGCCCAGGCTGCGACGTGGCTGCGCGACATCGGCTGCGAGGTGCGCTGGGACGACGGCAACGCGCAGCAAAAGAGCTTCGACGAATGGTACGCGGGCCTTCTGGCGTGGCGGCCGGACGTGGTGGTTTTCGAGAGCACCACGCCGGTGATGAAGTTCTACTGGGCGCTCGTCAAACAGCTCAAAGGCGATTTGCCGAAGACGCTCGTGGTCATGACAGGCTACCATTCCATGCGCAAGCCGGACGAGACGATGCAGGCGTGCGCCGTGGACGTCATTCTACAGAGCAACCACATCGACTTTGTGCTTAAGAAGCTGATTCCCTACATCGCCGAACACGCGGATTGGCGCGAGACCTGCGAAATCGAAGGCCTCTTCATCCGCGTGGACGAGAAGAAGGTCCGGCAGACGGGAGCGTTCAAGCGCGTCGAGGACCTAGACCTTTCCCCGGACGTGGATCGCGATCTAGTCGAGTGGAAGCGCTACGCCTACGAGAACGGCAACTACCTGCGCACGCCGGGCACGTACGCCACCAGCGTGATCCGCGACTGCACGTTCGGCAAGTGTACCTTCTGCCGCTACAACGGCCCAGACCTCACGTTCTCGATCCGTTCGGTAAAGAAAAGTCTGGACGAGTACCAGCGCCTGATCGAGGACTACGGGGTGCGCGAGATCTTCGACGACTCCGGCGTATGGTATCGCGGGGAGCAGGCTCGGGCATTCGCTAGAGGGATCATCGACCGGGGCCTGCACAAACGCGGCTGCTACTTCGGGTTCAACACCCGCTTCGCATACCTCGACGAGGAGACCATCGCCCTGCTGGCCAAAGCCAACTTCCGCTTCGTGCTGGTGGGCTTGGAAGCGGCGGACGCGGAAACCCTCACGCGCCTGAACAAAGGATACCTGCCGCATCAGGCGTGTCAGAACCTCGAGATCTTCACCCGGTACGGACTCCATCCGCACTTGACCATCATGGTGGGGTACTACTGGCAAACGGCCGAACAGTTGGGGGCGACCGTCAGCACGGTCCGCGAACTGATGTTCAAGGGACTGGCCCGGACGCTTCAGGTGACGATCTGCACGCCGCTCGACTTCACGCCCTACCACAAAGAGTGCATCGCCAACAACGCGCTCCTGACCGACGACTACAACGACTTCGACATGAGCAAGCTCATCGTCAAAACGCCGATTCCGCACGAAGCCTATTATCAGGCGATCCGCGACATGTACGGCGTGGCGACAGACCCGCGCTTCATTGCCCGCCAAATCCGCTTCCTTGCCTCGGGTCGGGTCCGCGACTGGGAGTTCCTTTTCCGTTACGGCTGGCGCGCGCTGCGCCGCGTGCGCAACCACGTCTACAACCTGACTTCGCAGGAGCGCGGTTGAGCTGTTCGCCACGTCGAGATCGCCGGGTTGTAGTTGTACATTTGACAAGTGGCGTTACCGAAGCAGTTGCGGGGACCCGTTTGGCGGATTTCGGCCGTGTTACGACGTGGTGTTTTGGTACATTTCTTTGGGTGCGTAGAGTGCGGTCAGCATTGTGGCATCACGCTGAGGGAGATTGGAACGTGGTCTGGCATGACGGGGATTTAGGCCACGGCCAAAGGCGGACGGGTGGGCGAGAAACAGAAGGCCCCACAAGGCGTTGTAGCGCGACAATAAAGTCACCTTGAACGGCAGGAAGAGCACCTCAACGGCTGACAAGCGACGCCAATAGAGTCCCCAGCGCAGGAAGATCGCTTGTCACCGTATTCCACACTAGCGGGTAGTCCACTCCGAAATAATGGTGAATCAACTTGTCCCGCATCCGTGCCATCGCTCGCCACTCGATTTCGGGATGCTCCGCCTTGAAAACGTCCGACACTTGCTTTGACGCTTCTCCGATGATTTCAAGACTCCGCACATAGGCGCGTTGGCGGCATGCATCGCCCATGAAACGCTCTTCATCGATTGCGCCGGAGTCTGAAAGCAGAAAATCGACTTCGTCCAGAATGTGCAACAGCAATTCATTATGTGAGGGGGACATATTGCACCTCACTGAGAATGCGCGGCCCCAAATACGGACTCAGACTCTGCGGAGTGACCAGGTCAAAATTGACGCCGATATGATTTTCCAGAAACTCACAAAGCCGGTTGAAGTTGGAGAAAGTGTGCCCTTCCTGCGTGAACTCCACAAAAATATCGACGTCGCTCGCAGGGGTGTCTTCTTCGCGGACAACAGACCCGAAGAGCCCAATCCGACTGACGCCCAGACGATCAAGCACCTCTCCGTTTGATCGGAAAAGATCTACAACCTGTTGTTTTCGCGACATATATACCGTTCCTTTGAATGCCATATCATAAAACACGGTTGGGTCGAACTCAAGCCGCCGTTTTTGTGGCACGGATTGCTTTGCCCTCACCCGCTTGCAGCAACCGTGTCGGCTCATGGGGACGTTCGCCCTCCGAATGCGGTCAAGCAGGTCAGGTGCATCAAGGGCGAGTGCCCTCACGAACCGCAAAGAAGCCGATTCTCGACTTTTCACTGCACCCACGTCTACTACCGCTTTTTCTCCTATGGGTGAACTGTTGAACGATCATTTGACAAACCCGGCGTCGCACCAGTCGCCGTGGTCGCTCTTGTTGCCGTCGCCGGCCGACTCGGTCAGCAGCACCACGCGCTCGGCGTCTTTGGGGATCTCGACGTCGAAATGCCAGCGCTCGCGCTGCCCGAAGCGGATCACGGGCGAGACGGCCAGCACGCGGCGGCCGTCGGCGGCCTCGACCGCCACGCTGAAGATGACGCTGGACTGGTTCTGCGGCCGCTGACTCTCGTCGATGCCCGCAATCGCGACGAAGCGCCGCCAAGACGGATCGCGCGTGTAGACCGCGTAGCCGTCCGCGTGGATGCAGACGCCGGAGGTGAATGTCTCTTTACCCAAGCGCAGCGGGCCGTTCAATGCGGTGCCGATTTTGAATGTGCCGTAACCCACGGCGGTCTTGACGGGCTTGAGCGTGTCGAGCTTCACCTCGGGTTTTGGAGGCACCTCGCTGAGTTGCGGGATTTTGGGCACCGTGAAGGAGACGGACTGGGGCTCGCCGCGTGCGCCCGTGAGGGTGCAGGGGATGACCTCGTAGCAATAGGTTTGCTCGGACTGGACGCGGGTGTCGCGCCAGATTCCACCGAGCGCGGCGGGGGCGAAGACCTTGCCGTCGCGGCGGATCTCGCAGACGCGGGTGTTGCTCTGCCACGTGAGGATCACGGGGCCATAGAGATCGGGCTGCTCGGCCTTTATCGCGGAGGCGGACGGAACCAAGGCGGTCGCGGAGGTGTCGGAAAACGTTACGCGCCAGGCGACCGGTCCGCCGATGCCGCTGGTGAAGGCGACGCGCACCAGCCCTTCTTCGGCCTTTGGCGCTTCAAGGGTTGTCACCGTAG
>TBL_comb47_HYPODRAFT_10006224_pt1 | contig 12959 bp, 14 predicted proteins | sample TroBogypolimnion_40_FD_10682 | JGI IMG/M metagenome (IMG submission 10682)
TGGTGGGAGACCGGGAGATTGAAGCAACTTTTTCCTCTGGCGGTAAAAAGACCTATACGAGTGTCGTATTAGCAATGGGTCATGGCAATGCGCGCATTCCAGAATTCCTTAAAGGTGTTCCAAAATCTCCAAAAATTATTCTAGATATCTGGGATGGCATCGCTCTACCAGAGTCAAAAGCCCTCATTTGTTTTGGAACCGGTTTAAGTTTTATTGATGTTGCAATGACTCACTTATCAAGAGATCCAAATAATAGTGTGATAGCTATTTCGGGTTCAGGAAACCTTCCTGAACGCCATGTGCAATCATCAGTAAAACCATTTAGCCCTTCCTTGGAAGAAGTCGATACTTTAGAAAAGTTACGTAATTACCTGGCCAAGGCTGGAGAGTCGTGGCGTGAAGCCGTAGATGGTCTGCGTCCTATTACAGAATCAATGTGGCGTGGATTCACGAACCAAGAGAGAGAAGACTTCTTAATCAAAGATGGTTCGGCCTGGTCACGACGACGCCATAGAATTGCACCAGATGTTGCTGACGCTGTGGCGGCAGAGATTGCTTCAGGACGAATGACTATCAAAAAAGGTCTGGTGCAGAGCGTTGAAGTAACCGAAAAGAATGTCACGGTTGAACTCGCAGATGGTAAAAAAATCCCGGGGGATTATTTAGCAATATGTATCGGTCGTGACTACGAACTAAGTGACCCGCTCACTTTGAGCTTATTGCAATCGCAATCGACTCTTCGGGGTCCGCTTAACATGGGACTCTCTGTTGACGTATCGACTGGACGTTTACAGAATCCAGACGGAGTAGCGCATGCAAACATCTATGCCATCGGACCGCTTCGTTCAGGTGAGGCCTTTGAAAGTACGGCAATTCCTGAAATAAGGCGGCAAGCCTCCGCGATTGCTCGTTGTATTATCGAGGACCAGTGTGGGACTGCCTTTTTGCTTTTGTGTACCTATTGTTATCTTCAGATATAGGGCTACCCTTCTAAAGAGCCTTGAAGATATTGGGGTCTCGCCGTTGACGGAGGGTAAAACATGCCAGAGGCTAAAACAGAAATCACTCGGCTCCTCAATTTATATATTGATGGAGCTGAAAAGGCGATGCTAGTAAATTAAATGAAGCCTTCCATGCAAATGCACGATGGTTTGGAACTATGGGTGGCGTTGACTACGACATGGATAAAGCGGGCTTTGTTGCCCTAATGGTTAGTACTCCGGGAGATGCTGATCAACTCACTGCAAAGATCACGGATATTCAAATTGATGGAACCATTGCAGCGGCTACAGTTAAAGAAGAAGGTTTTTGGGGAACCCTCTCATTTACTGATTACTTCACTCTGTCCATCCTTGATGGTCATTGGCAGATTACTTCTAAAGTTTTTGCTCATACAGGCGGAGAACACGCCTAAAGCAACCTAAAGCAACCTAAAGCAGGAGGCGCAATTATCGAATCAAGGGCTTGGGATGAATTGCCTAGGCCCTATATTCGATTCTCTTTACGCGCATAACTTCACGCAGCGCATCGTCATCTAAGACAATAGCCACTAACGGACAATCCTGCGGTCCGTTGTAAGCATCGGGATGGCATAGATTGCAAGGCTGCCCTGGTTGCAAAGGGCATGCTGCCCGTCCACTTACATTATTTGCTAACCCCGGAAAGTTACCCGCCCCTGCCATAAAAGATAACTTACGCCTCCCATTTGAGGTGATACCCCGATAAGTTGAGTGGTGACACTAACCGTTTCCATGTAATGTGACACTATGTCACACATGGAAAACCCCAAGTCTTCTCTCGGATCAATTATTGACAGATTTGTTGTGAGCTTTCGAAATCATGACATCGGATCGTGCGAACCTCACATCGCAGAGGATTTCCAATGGTTCAACGCTGATGGCAGCTTGGTCATGGAAGGTAAAGAGACTTTTTTGAAGTCTATTGAAGAATTTTGGCTAGCTAGCCCTGACGTCATCAACACCTCTTCGATATGCATAGAAGTTGGTAATTTAGTGGCCCATACCGAAACTTTTACAGGCTTTGCTGATGGTCGCACCGAAGAGAACATGTGGGTATACGAATTTCAAAGTATGCAAATCAGGAAAATGTACGGATACAGCGTTAAATCCAATACCTGATTTAAATTTACATTATCTTGTGAGTCGCGGAATTGAACTGTGTTAAAGCGCTATTTAGCGAGCAGCGACGTAGGTTTCACGCTCACCCCGGCGACGGATAACATTTTGCAACAGATTCAGATGCCCGGCTCTAAAACCAGCAGCAGATGAGAGTAAGTAGTAATTCCACATACGTCTAAATCTTTCATCATAAGCAGGGATTTCCCTCCACTTGGCATTGATGTTCTTGTGCCAAGCCATGAGAGTCCTGTCGTAATCGGGGCCAAAGTTGTGAACATCTTCGATGATCCATTTCTTCTCTGTTGCAGAGGCGATCTGTGCCAGAGAGGGAAGGACACCACCCGGAAAGATATACCGATCAAAGAAAGGATCGGTCCGCTGCTTTGTTTCATTAGAGGTAATCGTGTGATGAAGCATCATCCCGCCTGGGGCTAAGAGTTCATCGCACTTGGCAAAGAAGGTCTTGTAGTTCTTTGGTCCCACATGCTCCATCATTCCCACGGAGACAATGCGATCAAATTTTCCAGTGAGATCCCGATAATCTTGTTGGATAAAGGTAATTCCAAGACCTTTTGACTTTTGCTTGGCAAGTTTTATCTGGTTATCTGCTGGAGAAATACCTACTGCCTCAACACGGTATTTTTTTACCGCATAGCGTAAGAATCCGCCCCATCCGCTTCCGATATCTAAAACTCTCATTCCTGGCTCAAGGGCAAGCTTTCGAGCAATCAGATCAAACTTTGCAATTTGGGCTGCAGGCAAAGTCTTTGCCTTTGCCCAGTAACCACATGAATATGCCATCTCGGGATCGAGCATGCGTGCATAGAGATCATTACCAATGTTGTAGTGATGTTTTGCATTACTTGCAGCCTTTTGCTTTGTTTGGTTATTCAGTAGGTAACTGCGAATAGTGTGGGCGGCAAGAGAGGGTGACGGACGAAGAAGAGTAAGAATGTCGATAGCAAGAAATTTGGTGAGCATTTGATCTATTGCCTGGCAATCCCACCAACCATCCATATAACTTTCAGCAAGACCAAGTTGTTTCTGGGCTAGAACTCTGTCCCAGAGATTAGGGTTATGAACCTGGATGGAGTACGCCTCTGGGCCATTCACGCTAATTCCTGCTTGGGCAAGGAGTTTCATCGCGACTGATTGGCTGGACATATTCTAATGTTCGCATGAATGAAATGAATCTTCAAGGAAATAATTCAATTATTCTTCACTCATGATCAACAGTGATTTAATAAATCAGATTGAGTAAAATGAATACTTGACCCCTCAATTTACAGAACCATATACTTCCTCTAATTCGCTAATGGTAGTGGGGAAATCGAGGAATCGCGTGGAGTTAAGAAAACTAGGTAAGTCAAACAAGTCGATTCCGGTGGTTGGCCTTGGAACATGGCAGCTAGGAGCCGATTGGGGAGAAGTAACAGAGTCTGACGCTTTAAATGTGCTTGATGCCGCATACGAGAGTGGGGTGCGGTTTTTTGATACTGCCGATGCTTATGGTGATGGCCGAAGCGAACAACTCATTTCCACATTTCTCACATCTCGAAAAATTGATGACGTTGTTGTAGGAACCAAAGTTGGCAGGCGCGTTATGCCTCAATCTCCAGAAATATATAACCTCGAAAATCTTCGTAACTGGATCGATCGTTCTCGCAAGAATCTGAAGGTAGATACGTTAGATCTCGTTCAACTTCATTGTCCACCAAGCTCCGTTTATCAAGATGGCAAGCTATTTGAAATCTTAGATTCCTTCATCGATGACGGCCGGATTTTCGCTTATGGCTTTAGCGTGGAAACTAGGGCAGAGGCATTGGCTGCGATATCGAGACCGAATGTAGCGAGCGTTCAGATTGTATTTAACATGCTCCGACAAGCCCCATTATCGGATGTATTGCCTGCAGCATTGGCTGCAGATGTAAGCATCATTGCAAGAGTTCCATTAGCAAGTGGACTTCTTTCTGGAAAATATGACGAAAAAACTACTTTTCCAGAGAATGACCACAGAAATTATAACCGTGAAGGTAAGGCCTTTGACATTGGTGAAACTTTTGCTGGAGTCGATTTCAACATCGGACTTGAAGCAGTTCGTCGAATTTCCCATCTGATTCCAGATGGAGTGACAATGGCTGAATTCGCTCTGCGTTGGATAATCGATCAGGCAGGTATCACAACTGTAATTCCTGGTGCCCGAAACGGAGAGCAAGCAAAGGCAAATGCCCGAGCGGCCCAAATTTCACCTTTGAGTAGCGAAATGAAATCCGCGATCAAAGAAATTTACAATGAGTTAATTGCTCCGCAAATTGGGGGGAAATGGTGACTAATAAGGATGAAGATCGCCTAGAACCGCAAGATATTGAAAATATTTTCAAAGAAGAAACAAGTCTGACATTTCAAAAATTTAGCATAGATGATGCATGGAATCTTGGCTGCTTATTACGTAGCGAGGCAATTAGCCGAGGTCACTCGATTGCTATCGAGATTTCACTGGGTGAGCAACGTGTGTTCCATACTTCCCTAAGAGGGACCTCCGCTCATAATAACAAGTGGATAGAACGAAAAAAGGCGACAGCTCGTGAATGGGGATGCAGTAGTTACTTGGTCGGACTCCGGTTTCCAATCCTTGATCCACCATATTCTCTTGAAACAGCCCCCTGGATGGATGTGAAGCGTTATTCAGGAAGTGGCGGAAGTGTCCCAATCTTAATTTCTGATACGGGAATCGTAGGTACTGTGACGGTTTCAGGACTTCGGCACGACATTGATCATGCATTTGTGGTGGAAGGATTGAAAAAATATAGAGAGATTCAAGGGGAAATCAATAACGGAAAGCGTGCTAACTGCCAAAGTCACGATGAGTAATGGCCCAAGTTTTTCACCGAGCAATATCTGAAATGCTGGCGCCCTTGCTTATTTGTATGCTTGCGAAACACTAAACACCTTAAGGGGATTCTCATGGCTGATAAGAAGATTGCACTCATTACTGGCGCAGGCGGGGGAATGGCCTAGATAGTCAGCTCTATAGTATGGATTTGAATCGGTTTAGGCGCTCGTCCTCGATTCCCCAGCGACATAAAATGCAGACAACGCCTTGGCCTTCTGCAGTACAACCTGCAACGAAGAACTTCGTTTCGTCAGGCGCAAATGCTGGCATGCCATAGATTGCTTCCCGTAAACCTTCGGATTTGTGGCACTGTTGACATGTAAATCTTTTTAAGTGGTGGATTGCTTGCTTGGATCCCTTTTCCCCAAATTCTAAGATCTCCGAGAATGATGCCTGATTGTTCATTAGTGCCAGCTTGCAATCACAGCTCTGGGCAGTGAAGAGATGAAACCATCTCACTTTCAAAATCCGGTTTTGCGCCTGAAAGTAACCCGGTCCAATCGCATTCAGGACAGGTGCTTTCCCACTCTTTGTAGTTCTCCCAAGAGCTGAACATGTAGCTAGGTTGTTTTATGGTCACATTCCACCACCTCTCGTAGGAGCGGCACTCCCACTACTTCTAACTTAGAGGTAGGCACTGACAAGCTTCAATTCACGGGAATATGCCGGCATTACCAAAAATTCGGCGGCTAGCCCTCTGATTGTGAGCTATAAAGATGTTTACCATTTCCCATTTAGGGGACTCGCCCACGATCGGCGATTTCCAATGACTCGAACTCCCGAACCGGTGATGCAGAGTATTTACCGAGGCGGGGGAGAGAGGCGGGAAAGATAGAATTTTTAGGTACTATCTATCTGAAGAATTTTCCTAAATAATGAGGAGATGAAACAAGGAAGTAATGTGCTTTATGTCGGTGCGATGGTCATCACCATTATTCTCGCTGATGTACTCTTTTTTAAACACCACACGATGGAACGTCTTGCCGCCAATGTCGGAATTGTGCTTTTGTTTACGGCCTTCTACTGGCGGTTTTTAAAGCACTAATACCCGTTACAGCCTTATGGCTTAAGTCAGTCATTTCTTACTATTTCTAACTGTCTCAGATCTGACCATCTATCCAGAGGTAGCGCCCCGGCCATACCACTGCGGTTCTCCCTACGGAAAGAAGGTATGAGTCCCCACCGACATCCAATCCTAGACATGTCAGTGCCTCGGTTTAAGTTATAGCTATGGCCATGGACTTTCAGCATCTTGCCCACCTCAATAGTGAAGCCCGAAAGGCGCTCGCGAATCTTCGATTAATTGAAAAAGAACGCGATCGATTAATTGGAGACACACGCAGGCTCGCCGATTCCCTTAAGCGAGAGCAAATTGCCTTAGCTCTCTCACAGTTACCCATCGAACGCCTAAAAGACATCACTGAAATCCGAATACCTCTTGAAGCACTTCGGCGTAATGGAGTAACGAGCGTTGGGCAAATTTTCACAAGCACTACCTCATACATTGGATCTCTGAGCGGGATAAGTCCAGTGACGGCTTCTGAATTGAAAGAGCTCGTTGACAGAATGGCTCAAGCAATTAGCGGAACGCTTCGGACAAAACTTGATTTTGACTCCGAGTCCCGGGAAACTCTTGGAGTCCTTGATAACTTAGGCAAGCTTGATGTTATAACTGCTTTTGATCGCGATGCTGCGGATGCGCGAAATCTAATTGCGCAAACTTTTGAGTCTAATCTTCCACAGTTGGCGCCGACTTCAAGCAAATTAAAATGGTTTTTTACTGGAAAGCAGAAAAAGAATCTTGCACTTAAAGCCGCAGCAGCTATTGAAGAGGTTACGGAATCTTTGACCAATAGTGCCGTCATCGATCGAGCTTCAGAACTCAAGTACGAATTAGCAAAACCAACAGCCAGTACCGATATTCTTAAACAGGAATATCAAAGAAGAGCTAGTGATTACCTAGCAATCCTGGAAAATACCGTTGAGGAGATCCCTGCTTTTGAATCTGAGTATGGTGATTATGATGCGGATCTTGTAGCCCGTATTTTGGCTCGTGATTTTGACGCAAGACTACTGAACGCAACACTTAGAAAATACCAAGTATTTGGAATTAAATTTGCGCTCTTGCAAAAACGAGTCATCATCGGTGACGAGATGGGCCTTGGTAAAACTATGCAAGCCCTAGGCGTTCTTACCCAAGTTAACAAAGAGGGCGGCAACCGTTTCCTTATCGTCTGCCCTGCCAGCGTGATTGTTAACTGGGAACGTGAAATACAAAGTCGTACAGCTCTAAAGTCACTGCGTATTCATGGGTTTGATCAAGAAATTCATCTTAAGACGTGGATAGATGAAGGCGGTATTGGGTTAACAACTTTCGACACGCTCAAGAATTTTGGTATCGATGACACCGCACTTTTCTCCTTGGGGATTGACCTAGTGATAGTTGATGAGGCTCATTTTGCAAAGAATCTTTACACGGCTAGATCTCGAGAGATTCTGCGCTGGATAAATGGTAGAGATCGTGTGGTCTTCTTAACAGGTACTCCCATGGAGAATCGAGTGAGTGAGTTCATGGGGCTTGCCACCATGATCAATAGTGAGCTTGCAAACACTCTTGACGTGGCTGTCTTAGCAGCCGGTGCGGAACCATTTAAAAAAGCGGTCTCACCCATCTATCTCCGTCGAAATGTCGCACAGGTCCTAGAAGAACTGCCAGAACTTATTGAAACAGAGGACCACTGTTCTTGGGATGGCGTGGACATCACTTTCTATAAAACTATGGTCGAACGTGGAAACTTCATGGGTATGCGCAGAGCGGCATTTCAACCGATTGAAGGAGAACGGACTAGCAAAATGGAACGCCTTCTTGATCTAGTTGAAGATGCCACCAGTAACGGCCAAAAAGTAATCGTCTTTTCATTTTTCACATCGGTCATATGGCAAGTGGCGAAGGAGTTGGGTGATCGTGCCCTAGAGCCAATTACCGGGGGAGTCGCTCCAAAGCGTAGGCAAGAAATAGTTGATCAATTCACCGCTCTAAAAGAGCCAAAAGTGTTGATTGGCCAGATTCAGGCTGCCGGAACTGGTTTAAATATTCAAAGTGCATCAGTAATCATTTTATGTGAACCACAAATTAAACCAACTTTCGAGACCCAGGCGATTGCCCGTGCGCACCGAATGGGTCAAGTGCGAACTGTCCAAGTTCATCGCCTCATCGTTCCTGATTCAGTAGATACCCAGATGATGAACATGTTGTATCGCAAAACCCTAGAATTTGATGCTTATGCCAGGGATAGTCACCTAGCGAACATTGCCGGTGAACAGGTTGATGATTCAGAGCAGAACACTGCAAAGGCGATTGTGTTAGCAGAAAGAAAGCGGCTCGAGCTGCCCACGACGGCGCCCTTAGAAATCGAAAGTTAACTCTTAACCTTCCGCATCTACCAACCCAAAACGACGTATTAAGTTATTAAACTTCAATCGGGTATTTATATTCGACATGTAGATCAAGATAAACCCCAAGATAATATAAAAAAGAGCCTGAACCAGGGTCGCACTCCAATTGGCCGTACCCGTCACTTCTTTTGTAAATTGTGAAGTAGATTCAAATTGCATGGGGGAGTCACTTAGTCCATGCATCAATATCGGAATCCAAATAGTCCCGCTGAAAATCATTAACGCCGCCGCCAAATATCCGAAGGCAGCGGCACCGATTACCTGACTCGATGTGTAGGAAACAGATTGACCACCCCAAAATATATTGCCTAGGTGGAGCAAGCCAAAGTGGAGTGCAGAGACCGTGGCCGCGATACCCACCCCATATCCTTCTAGAGCGCCATAGATGAAACCACGGCTAAAAAACTCTTCGTCGATACCAATGAAGAGCGCAAATACCAAACCTTGCAGAATCTGCGAGAAGTGGAAGTTTAAGATCTGTGAACCTATAAATGAAGGTGTAAGCAAAAATGCAATGATTAGAATACAAATGCCAATTTTCTTTCGCTCCATTCTTGCAGTAATTCTTGATACCGCGTGGGGGCAGAAAAACCAGATCGCCCCAAGAGAAAGCATCGTCGAAAAAGTCCTGAGAAGAATAACTTGCCAGAATTGTGAAATTGGTAGTTTATGAAAAGGGATCAATCCAATTACCCAGTACTGAAGAAAAGTTCCCATCAGGATGAGAAATAAGGCCTTGACTATCGCCCTATCTTTGATTTTCATAGTTCAAACCTAATATCACCCACTGACACCCATCTCCAGATTCAGATCGCTAAAAGAAAGTCATTCAGCCTGTTGCGTAATCGCCCCGCCCACTGAATGCTTACCTTATGACTTTGCGCTTCCGTCGGACCATGAAAATTGCCCCAGGTGTGCATCTCAATTTCAATAAGAATTCTTTAAGCCTTTCCATGGGCCCCCACGGCGCCCATTACACGATGAGCACTTCTGGGCGACGCACAATCTCTGCGGGTCTCACGGGCACTGGACTTTATGCATATCAGACAACGAATCCTAGAGTCGCTGCACGCAAGGCCGCGATGAAGGCAAGTAAAGAACCCCAGGATGTAGACCAACTCGATTCGCCTGCGCCAACGCCCTCACGATTCGCGAGCAAAGCAGAGAAGTCTTTTTATGCATTTTTAATAGATATTTTCGATGTGGACCATACCTATACACCGCATCAAATAGTCGAAAAAGCTAAGGCGTTGCAAGAGCAATATGACGTTCTAAGTCATGGTCTTAATCTCATCGCCTTTCTCTATATTCTCAACGATGATGATTATCAAGATAAGTTGATCGAGATGGGTACTAATTTGTGGTCAATTCGAGAAACCATCTTTAGCGATCCTCTTGTCGTCACATACTTTGCGGGAATCCATCCAAATACTGGAATCTGTCAAGGAATCACATCGAGTGCAATATTTAATAAGCAGCAGTTCGGATTTATTTGGGTTGAAGTCCTGCAGGCTCACGAAAAATATGCCGAGGCCCTAGAAGTTCTCCATGCAATGGAACCCACCCAACTCGTGGCAGTTTCGATGGCAGATGTCGAACTGAGCATGAAAGATTATGAAGCAGTGCTTGCAACCACAAGTGACATCACCAATGATGATGATGCCACTCTTATCTTGTTGGTCTTCCGAGGGATAGCTTTCCGTGAACAATCCCTTTATGTGGCCTCTCTCGAATGTATGAAAGAAGCTCTTGCAGTTAGAGGTCGCAGTAAAGAAGCGCTACATAGAGCACATTTCGAACGCTCTATCACCTATGAAAAAATGGGCAATTTAGCGCAAGCTAAGAAAGACCTTCAACTCATTCTCGTTGACGATTCGTCAAANGAAGAGGTTCTGGTCCGACTCAAAACGCTTGAAAATGATCAGGGATCACAACAAACGCGCAGTTAATGTGCTTATCCCTTACTTCTTGCACTTCTCGTTGTGCGCCTCCACGAAGGCCTTCGCCTCCGCATCCCGCACCTTCTTGACCACCGCGCCACAACTCTGACAAAAAGCAGTCCATAAATAGTCGTTAATAGATTTGTCGAAAACGAAGCCAACAATCAGTGCCACTGTTTCACCTTCGCACGAAGGCAAATTTCTATGCCTAGAAACCAACAGAAGCGGCTCTAACTTCAGATCTTCATTCGGATAATGAAGTTCCAACAGCTCATCGGACTCCTTAATCACAAGCCCACAGGTGCAGTGCAGTTCTCCTTCTCCGCGCAGATACCCATGGTGATAACCCTGGTTCTGCTCGCGTTGAAGCTGTGAATAATGCCGGAGGGCATACCATCGACCAACTTTGCGCTCGCTCGGAGCCTTGCTTAGATCACGGCGTCGCTTTGCAACTTCCGCATCCGTTACACGGTTCTCTTCATACTCAGCCATCAGAGATCACTGCCCTCGTCACTCTCCACTTCGAGGTCTGTGGCAACTTCTGGCACTGTATTTTTCTCCACGTCCTCACTAACTCCGAGCATCCACCGCTCACGTGGCGATAGCTCAGATTTTGACGTTACTTTGCGTATGCCATTTCGCCCAATCAGATACATTCCGCTGGACATTTTACCTTCTTCATTATTTTCTTCCATGACAAACCAGTCCTTCTGGACCCCGATGCCTTCGCTGGAGATCCGCTCTTCTAGCGGTGTCTTTCATCGCTAGCAGGTCATCCACTGGTTCCACCGTGCGCGGTTGCGCGGTTGGCGCCAAGCAAGCCAGAGGGCTTATCGCTTGGTCTTCGATCGACCTAGATAAAAGATAGCACTTGGGACTGACATCCCGTGGTTATTCCGGAGGCACACGGAGGTCACATTGCTTTAGAAAAGACCGTTAATTTAAAAAACTAAGTGCGTTGTGAGGGACTCGAACCCCCGACCCGGACGGGATTAACTGGACTTCACGCGCTAGAGCATCAGCGAATAACTTTATGGCCGTGGCCTATGGCGGCGGAGAATTTGTGGCGGTTGCTAACTCGGGTACGGGTACCCGAGTAATGACCTCGACGCAGTGATTGTGTTTGAACAGCGGAAAAGCCAGCAAAATTTGACTTTTTTTCTTAAATAAATTTATATACTTTTATTATGAAAAAGTTTGTGACTTCAGTTTTCGTCTCCGTGCTAGCCATTTCTACGCTTCAAGGAACCTCGTGGGCAGCCTCGGTTGCCGAGGGGACTAAGTGCTCAAAGATGACCACAACCACAAAGGTTGGAACGAACACTTTCACGTGCAGCATGTCGCCACAAGGTTTGGTCTGGCACCTGACGTCCGGGTCACCTTTTAATTCACCGACTCCAAAGACAAGTAAGGCTTCAGCACCTTCCACGAGCCCAGGTAAGAGTGCGACCTTGACCTATGCCGTTGGACCTAATAATCACTTCATTTACAAATACATCAATGGAGTCCTCAACCGCGAATTAACCAACGGAACCTACGCGGCGACAGATCCACGACCAGCTTCCAGCTTCGACCCGATTCGCGTCGCAGCCTTTAATGCAATTCACGCGTTACCTGTGGCGACAGGACATGCGGACGTTCAAATCAATTACGTCATTGAGTCAAGCTATCCAGCGGGCCTTGCTAGTGCGTTAAAGAGCGAGGTCGAATCGACGCTCTCGTCATACGATTCGCTTTTTAAGAATCCCATCAAATTAAACGTCATCATGATGACGGAGCAAGACATCCCCACAGCGCAGACCATTCTCGAAAACTATATGTCGCCTTCTGACGCTAAATTCGAAGCGGATACATTTCTATCGCGCTACACCAAAATGGATTACAACTCAGGTGGTGGCACTGGCGGGGGAAACGTCTGGTACTACCAAAAGCCGGATGGAACGACCGAGTACTACGCCTTTTTCCATAACTGGAGCAAAGCACCTATAACATCGCTCTGGCCCGAAATTGCCTCACATGAATTAACTCACGCTGTTCAGGCCACGTACTTCAAGTCCATTATGTATCAGCAAGGCGATGTTCAGGCTGATTACCTTCCGCGCAATTTCCTCGAAGGATCAGCGAACACCATTGGCATGGCGCAATCTGTAACCAAAGTAGGTTGGTTCAGCGATGAGGCGAATTTGGGAATCAGAATATGTAAAGCTGGAACCTGCGCATCGGTACCTATGAAAACGGCTGCGAATGTGGTCACCGCCCTCAAGGGCACTGAAGATTCCACGAGCAACAGCTATTCGCAAGATATGCAGTACCCGTTAGGCGAGCTTTTGTATGAATGGATTATTGGAACGTACGGCATGGATGGATATCACAAGATTCTGGTCAACCTGCAAACCATGAAAGCGGATCAGAATTACCAGGCGTCTATCGGGCTTTCTAAAGACCAGCTCTATGCCGCTGCAGCGCCTTGGATTTTGAAGATGTGGAACAACGCGTAAATTCCCTGCGACTTCTAAGTGCGTTGTGAGGTGT
>TBL_comb47_HYPODRAFT_10006225_pt1 | contig 12957 bp, 6 predicted proteins | sample TroBogypolimnion_40_FD_10682 | JGI IMG/M metagenome (IMG submission 10682)
CGGGCCGGGTTGTGAGGGTCGCAGCGGTCTGAAAACCAGCCGTAATCGGATCGCCATTCATCAACCCGATCAGCAATCCGGCAAACGCCGGGTTGGTCGCCCCGTAAGGCCGGCTGGCATCGGCGGCGGTAACGCTCAACGGAACCGGCAATACGCCGAGCACGCCCGCATTGGTGACAAGGTTATAGCTGGGCAAGAGCCCGCCGGGGTCGTTCCATGCTGGAACGATTGGATAATTACCGACCGGACTGCCGGGCGTAGCAGCGCACACCCAGGCAACCGAGATAGCGTCCCCGTTGAGCAAATTCTGGAGTGTGCCTTGGAACGGGGGATTGGTCCCGGCATAAGGGCGATTGGTGTTCAGCCCCGTGGCAATCAAAGGCAGGGTTGCCTTGGTGAGGGTCAGCGTCCCGTTGGTGCTCAGCAGGGTGTAGTTGGCCAGCCGCCCAGACGGATCGGCCAGGACCGGGGTGATCGCAAACGAGCTGGCAGGGCCATAAACCCCGGCCGGGGTCGTGAGCGTCGCCGCGGTTTGAAAACTCGCCGTGATCGCATCGCCATTGACCAACCCGGCCACGGTTCCGGAAAATGGCGGGTTGGTTTCGCCATACGGGCGGCTGGCGTCGTTGGCCACGACCGCCAGGAAGGCCGGTGTCACCGCGAATCCATTGGTCACATTCTGGGCAGGCAAATAGATGTCGCTGCCGGCTTGGGAGGCGACGACGGAAATGGAGCCCGCCCCGGTGAGGACCAACCGGGAACCGTTCGTGGGAGAAATAAGACCCGGTCCGGCCACTACTGTAAAGGTCACCGGCAAATCCGAGGTGGCGCTGGCGATGAGCTGGTAAGGAGGATCGCCGTAGGTCAGGTTCGCGCCAGGGTCCGGGAAGAGGATCCGCTGGTTGCCGAGTTCATAAGCCCCGATATCGAACCCGTTGCCTTGGGGGCGGATGACTCCGCGGGCATCGAAGGCCGGTGCGCCCGCCGTCTGGCCTTGGTCGATGGCCGGACTGCCGATTGGGAGGGCGCAGGTCGGAACCGGACCGCCGTTGGAGCGCAGCGGACCCAACTGGGGATCCACCCCCAGGAGATCGGCGGGTGTGAACCCGGTCAGGCCGTTCGTCACTCCCACGAAGTTGCCCCCGAGGCTCAGGAGCGGTGCAGAGACGTAACCGTCCGGCAGGGCATGGTCGGCCGTGTTCCCCGCCAGGATGGTATTCAGCAGGCGGAGGCTAACGGTGTTGGTGATGAGCAATAAGCCGCCTCCGGTGCCCCAACCCGCTGGACCTGGCGGTCCGAAAATCGACCCGCTCTGCCCGCCCGGACCACCGAGAACCTGGTTGGCGGAGATAGTGCAATTAACCATCCAGTTCGTGCTGGGAGCGGCAGCGGTCCAGAACAACCCGCCCCCCAGCGCCGCGCCGCCCGCTCCGCCTGCGCCCAGGCCATTGTCACCACCGTGGCCGCCCAGCGCGAGGTTCCCCCACACCGTGCAATTGGTCATCAAAAGCGTGCCCTGGCGCGAGCAAATGGCGCCGCCCTCCGCGTTAAACCCCGTTTCGGCGGTATTGGTGGAAATCAGCGACCGCCCGGTCAGACCAAAGACGCGGTTGCTGACGAACGTGCATCCCTCCAGCACCAACGTTCCCATAATTAAGTACTGCGCCACCTAGGTTCGTGCCGACGTTGTTGCTCACGATGCAGCCAAGCAGCACGACGTTCCCCAGGTTGTACAGCGCGCCGCCCCCGCCCTCGCCCAATCCGTCCGCCAACGTCAAACCTTGAACGGAGAGGGAACCTTGGCTTGCCACCGACAACAAAGGCACGGTTTGCCTCCCGCTCAGCACGATCGGGGAGCCGCCAGTTCCCACAATCGTCACGTCCGCGGTGATGGTGGGCAGGGCAGCAGAGATCGCGATGATACCCGGCACCGCCACCTCAATTCGGGCCGGGCTGCTGGCATTGGCTTGCTGGAGCGCGTCGCGCAAACTGCCCGGGCCCGAGTCGGCGGTGGCCGTGACGGTGAAGGTAGACGCGTTGGCGGTCAGGGCCGAACAGAACGCCAGCACTGCGCCGGCAGATAGGAGATTCAGTCCCAAAAGACGGCTCAAAGGCACAAGAACTCCTTCCCGAAACGGTTAGGCTGCGATCGGGTATTCCCATGCTTGCATGTCTTAACGTTCATCGATATCTCTACCGAGCCTCATGAGGCTGGAACTTGTGAGCAATGTAACACAGTTTCGTGATTCTGTCGATCGCGGGTGCTATCGTTTGACTGCGCCGGCCACCTTTTCCAGGCAGGCCTGCGCCTGGCGGGAGAGCGCCTGCCGTTCGGACGGCTCGATGCCCTGCGGGTCAAAACGGTAGCGGTAATGGAGACGGAGGAGCGCTTCGAGCGCGGGGCGAACACTGGCGAGGACGGAGGTCTCCATGGCGCGGCGCAGCCAGGCGGAGAGGGGCTCGCTGGGCTGGCGAACGAACCCGCGCGAGGCCAGGAGCCGCTCGAGGGCATAGAATTCCGAGTCCAGCCCCGGCCAGGCAGTGGGGCCGGCTGCCCCGGCGCGGTGATGGCGCTGGCGGCGGATGCGCGTGAGGATTTGGTAAAGCAGCACCGCCAGCACCGGCGCCAGGCCCCAGAGGATATACTGGCGCGCGTGGCTCTGGCCCCAGCGGAACTTCGAGAACTCGAACCCGAGCCTCGAGAAGAAGTCGGAGAGGAATTGGAACGGCGATGCCCGGTTGGCCTCGGTCGCCACCCAGGACGCGGGCGTGGTGTCGAAGTCCTCCCACACGCCGTTGCGCCAGACCAGGCACCAGGCATGGGCGTCGCGCTGGCGGACGACGTAACCGGACCCGGAGGGCTCGTGGACCGCATAGCCGACGGCGTAACGGGCGGGAAACCCGAGTTGGCGCAGCAGCAGAACGGTGGCGGTGGCAAAGTATTCGCAATGGCCATGGCGGGTTTTCAGCAGGAAGTGGCTGAGCGCCGTCTCATTGGTGCCCGTAACCAGGTTTCGCTCGTCCCAGAGCGAGTAGGCGAACCGGGTTTGGAAACCGGTCTGGATCGCCGACATCGCCTGGTCCAGTGGTTGGCCCGCGAGGCCGAGTTCGCCAACGACCGTTTCCAGTGCTGAGACCTCCTTGGGCGGGAGATTGGTGTCCACGCCGGCAGGCGGGGAATCGAGCGTGGCGCCGGGTCCGTAGAAGGCGTCGAACACGACCACCCCCGGTCCGGTTTCGAGCACAGTGCCCAAGGCGTTCTTGCAGAGATAGAACGAGACGAGGTTCTCGAGACGAGTCGTGCCGGAGGGAAGCGGCAGCAGACCTTTTCCACCGGGCAAATAAGCGGCGATGCTGGCGGTCTGGCTGTTAGGCTTCAGGGGCAACAACGCGAAGCTGGTATCGGTCATCCCATCGCGCTCCGGGTCGATCCGGTCAAAGTCTTTCTCCATAATGCCCGAGAGCCAGGACTGGCCGTGGTAGGTGTGGTAGCTGGCCTCGCGCAGCAGGGGCGGCGGCATCCGGTTGCTCTTAGGCTGGACGCGGATGACGATCGAGCCGGAACCCTGCGCGCGGCCGATCTGGCCTAGCGTCAGTTTGCTCTGGGCGTGATCAAAGCCATGGCGCCCGAAGGTGAGGAGGAAGCTGGGGTTGAAATTGCCGAGGTAGCGGCTCAGGTTGCCGATGCCCCGCTGGCCGGAATAACCGAGCGTCAAGGCCGCTCCCAGGGCCGCCATCCAGAGGACCAATCCAAAGCGCGGTGACCGCCGGGGCCACAGGGCCCAGGCCAGGAGCGCCGCCATGCTCCAAAAGTAGCTCGCATCCTCGGCTGGATGAATTCCGGCGGCAAACAAGCAAGTCGCAAAGTAGGGATATGAGACGTCCACCGTGCGGGAGGGCGGCGGCACCAGGCCGAGTTTGCGGGCACGCTTCCAGCGGATTTGGAGGATCATCGAGATGGTCTCCAGTGGCACGCCCTGGCGCGCGCTCAGCGCCTGCGCCCCGAGGAACAAGTAGTAGATCATGGGGAGCCATCGCAGGACGTTCGCCGCCGTCCGTTCACCCGCCAGGCCGGCGGCGCGTTGCGTCTGGAAGTTAGGGCGCTGGAGGAAGCTGCCCAAATCGGCCGGCCCCTGATTCGCGGTGAAGGCCATGACGACCGCCGCCAGCAGGATCAACGAGCAGAAGGTCCAAATGCGTCCGAAATCCTTGTCGCTGATTTCCCACCGCAGTTTGGTCCAGCGCGGGATCTCGATCAGCACGGCCAATAAGGCCCCGACCACGGGGAAGCCCGCCTCCCAACCCCAGAAGCAAAGGGCCGCGCCCATCAGCAAGGGAGGGGTTTTCATGGCTGTCGCAGGCTCCTCATTTCAACCCCGCCAATCCCTCCGGAATCCGTCCCGCCTCCAGGACGCGGAATTGTTGAGGCGCATCGCGCATCGGGCCCGGGTCCAGGGCTTTTTGGCCGGGGGGCACCACCACGAACACGAGCAGCGGGACGCCGAGCTGGCGCAGTTTCCGGACGAACGAATGCCGCTCCGGGTTCCAACTCACCAGCACACAGATGCAGCCGCTCACTACGCCGATATGATCGAGCACGAGATGTTCCAGGGTGACGAACGGTTTATCCCGGCAGGCGTGGACGGCGGCGAGGATCTCGAGCATTTGGTCGGCGTGCGCCAAGCCGCGGCCGGCGGTGAAGCAATAGGACTGCGGCCCGACGAAGAGGAGGTCGAGCAGCGATTCCTGGCTGGTGATGGTGCAGGCGAACGAGGCCGCGACCGAGACCGCCTCCTCGAAGACATCGACGTGGAGGTAATCACCGAAGGTATCGAGCACCAGCGCGTGCCGGACGAAGAACTCGTCCTCGAACTCCTTGACGACCGGCTTGCCCGCCCGGGCCCAACTGCGCCAGTGGATGTGCCGCAGCGGGTCGCCGTGCCGGTAGTCGCGCAGGGACACAAAGTCCTCGCTCTGCCCCACGTTCGAGGCCATGGCCACCCCGCCCTCCTGGTATTTCATCGTCCCCGGCAGGGCGATGGGCGGCACTGGGTAACGCTTCGGGAGAATGAGCGTCGTTTGCGGCAGGGACAGCCGGGATAGGGCGCGAAAGAGCCCGAGCGGGTCGGGGCGCGCGAACACGAGGCCCTTGAAACGCAAGACGCCGCGCCGGAGCGGCGTGACCTCCAGCCCCACCTCGGCCTCCTGGTGGGGCAGCACCGGCGGCATGGCGGCGTCTCTCACGGTGGCGGTCTTAAACGGGTTCATCCGCCGCTGCTGGCTGATGCGAAAGGACCGGGTCTGCCGTTCCTCGTCCATCTGGGCAGCCTTCCACTCCTTGAACGTGGGGCGTGAGTCGGCCAGGGTTTCGATAAGCGTCAGCCCCATTTGCGGCTGGGCCGAGAGGTTCCGCACCATCACCTTGTAATGGATGGGCGACCCGGCCGTCCCGAACCGCGGCAAGAGCCGCGTCGCCGCCAGGCGGGGCCGAAACGGCGCCGCGAAGAGGGTCGACACGAACACCAATGAAAAGAGCAAGGTGAACGCCTGGTAAATGACGTTGTTTTCCGTGTCCACTCCCATCCCCATGGCCGCAACGGCGCCGCCCGCGATGGCGAGCCCCGCCGGCGTGAACCGCCGCCGCGCCCACAACCAGATCCACGAAAAAAAGCGGTAGATCCGGTAGAGGACCAGGAGGATGAGACTCATAGGGCTGAAACCCACCGGAGTCAGGCGGGCACTTTGATTTTCTTGACGACCTCCTCGACCACGCCCCGCGCGGTTTGGCCGGCGAACCTCGCCTGCGGCTCCATGACCAAACGGTGCGCGATGACCGGCACGGCCAGTTCCTGGATCTGCTCGGGGGTGACGAACTCCAGGCCCTCGAAGAGAGCGAGGGCTTGGGCGGCCTTCATCAAGGCGATCGAGGCGCGCGGGCTGGCCCCCAGTTGCACCCCCGCCGCACCCCGCGTCCCACTCACCAGGTCCACCGTGTAGCGTTTGAGCTCGTCGCTCATCCGCACCTGCCGCACGGCGTGCTTGAGCGTCAGCACGTCCGCCAGCGTGGCGCACGGCTCCAGATCGTCGAGTGGATGGTTCCGCTCCTGGGCGGTGAGGATCGCGACCTCTTCGGCGGAGTCCACATAGCCGAGCGTGAACTGCATGGCGAACCGGTCCATCTGCGCCTCCGGCAACGGATAGGTCCCCCGAAACTCTACCGGGTTCTGGGTGGCGATGACGAAAAACAGGTCCGCCAGATCGCGCCGGTTCCCGTCCACGCTCACCTGCCCTTCCCCCATGGCCTCCAGCAACGCCGATTGCGTCCGCGGCGAGGCCCGGTTGATTTCGTCGGCCAGCAGGATGTTGGTGAAGACGGGTCCCTCGTGGAAATGAAACTGCTGGTCCCGCTGGCTGAAGATGGAGACTCCCAGGATGTCCGAGGGGAGCAGGTCCGGCGTGAACTGGATGCGTTTGAATTGGGCGTCGATCGAGCGGGCCAGGGCCTTAGCCAGGGTGGTTTTGCCCGTGCCGGGAAAATCTTCCAGCAACACATGCCCGCCGCTAGCCAGCGAGGCCAGCAGTTTCCGCGTGGACACCGCCTGGCCGCGCATAATGCGGGCGATGTTGGCGGAGATCCGGGCATAGACCTTCCGCGCCGCCAGGGGATCCGCCGGATCCTTTGAGCTGGGGCCGGCCCTGACCGGCCCCCTCCCCACGCCGTGCCCGCCGTCTGGATTCTTGGTGTTCGCTTCGTCGCCCCGGTCAAACATGACGGCAAGTTAACGGCTCGCCGGGCCGATCGCGAATACTTTGTTTGAACAGGGTGCCTCACTAAAATGGGGGAGTCGAAAAGGCTTGTGCTTATCCCCTGGTATCGTAGCTTGACGGTCTATGAAAGTTGAATTTTACGGACACGTCCGACAATACCACAATATTAAGTCGGAGATCGATCACAACATCGCCACCGTCCTGGAGAGCGGCCAATACGTCATGGGGCCGATGCTCAAGAAGTTCGAGGGCGAACTCGCGGCCTATCACGGCACCCAGTACGCCGTGGGGCTCGCCAACGGCACGGATGCTATCTGGCTGGCCCTGATGGCGCTGGGGGTTGGCCCCGGCGACGAGGTCATCACCCACCCCAACACCTTTTTCGCCACTGCCGAGGCGATCTGGGTTGCCGGCGCCACCGCCGTGTTTGTGGATTGCGACCCGGTCACCAAGTGCATCGACCCCGCCCTCATCGAAGCGGCGATCACGCCCAAGACCAAGGCCATCATCCCCGTTCACCTCTACGGCCAATGCGCCGACATGAAGGCGATCAAAAAGATCGCCGACCAACACAAATTGTTTGTGATCGAAGACAACGCCCAGGCGATCGGCGCTCGGGGCGACGGATTCAAGATCGCGGAGTTGAGCGACGCGGCGACCACCAGCTTCATCATCCAAAAGAACCTCGGCACCTTCGGCGACAGCGGCGCCCTGGTGACCAATAACGACAAGATCGATGCCGTCGTGCGCAAGCTGCGCAACCACGGATCCAACGCCCGCAACGTGCATAGTTTTGGCTTCAACAGCCGCCTGGATGACCTGCATGCCGGCGTGCTGAGCGCCAAGCTCAAGCACATCGATGCCTGGAATGACCTGCGCCGGAAATGGGCGGCCCGCTACACGGCCGGCCTGCAGGGGGCCAAGAACTTCACCCTGCCCGTCGAACTCAAAGGTTATCACCACGTCTTCCACCTTTACGTGATCGAGACCGCGAAGCCCGAGCAACGCGACGCCCTGGTCAAATTCCTCAACGAGAATGGCGTCGACGCCAAGACCCATTACTCCATCGCCATCCACAAACAGGCGGGATATCCGTGGGGCAAGGGCGCCCGCGTGGTGGGATCGGTAGCCCTAGCCGAGCACAACGCGGCCACTTGCGTCTCCCTCCCGATGTTCCCGGAACTGACCGAGCAGGAGGCCGATTACGTCATCGCCAAGACCCTCGAGTGGGACAAGGCGCAGCAGTAGCATCGGTAGGGCCGGATCGCCCCCCCGGGGCCGGGTCCCCTTTAGCCCAAGGTCGGCGCGCCGCGTGGACCTTGGGCCTCTCCGTGGGGGCTAAACCGGCCCGAAATCCGGAACCGCAGAACACCGCCAGCTCAGTTTGTCTTTTATGAAATACTCCGTCTTGATTGTCGGCATGGGTAAGCGTGGCATGCACCACGCCACCACGTTCAATGCCAATCCCAAGTTCCAGGTCGTGGGCATCTGCGACCTTGACCAGGGACGCCTGGACGCTGCGGCGCCGAAACTGGGGAATCCCGCCAAGAGCACCGATGCCGCCGCGTTGGCCAAGTCGCTCAAGCCGGATGTCTTCTGTTTCACCACCCTGCCCAACCTGCGAACACCGATGATTCGCCTGGGCATCGAGGCCGGGGCGAAACTGCTGGCGTTCGAGAAGCCGGTGGCCCTGACCAGCGCCGAGTTGTTGGGGATCCGCGAGCTGATCGGCCAGTCGGGAGTCAAGGCGGTCGTCAGCCATCAGCATCGGTACGGGCCTCACTACCGCAAGATCAAAGAAATCGTCGCCAGCGGCGCTTTGGGCCGCGTTCATACCGTCTATGGGACGGCGACCGGGTGGATGACGCACATGCTCTCGCACTTGATTGATTACACCTGCTGGTTCAACGACTACCGCCCGGGAGCCTGGGCGATGGCCCAGGCGGCGGGCCGCGCCAAGCTCAGCGACAACCACCCGTCGCCCGACTATATCGCCGGCTTCGTCCAATTCGCCAACGGTGTGCGCGGCATTTACGAGTGCGGCGCCGGCGCGCCCGACCAACCGGAGGTGGGCAAATGGTGGGGCAAGAACCGCATCGGCGCGCAAGGCACCGAAGGGTTCGCCGAAGTGCTCACCAATGGCGGCTGGCGCGCGGTCACCAAGGCCGGCGGCAGCCAGAGCGGCGAGGGCGTCATGAACTACGACCTCGACATGCCCCCATACATCCAGGAAATGGCGGATTGGCTGGACGACAGCGCCAAGGTGCATCAATGCAACTTCGACCACGCCTGCCTCGGGGCCGAGATCATGCTCGCCCTCCAGCGAAGCGCTGCCGAAGGCGGCCAGGTCGCCCTCCCGCATACCCAAGGCGCGGATGAGCAAGCCCTTCTCAAGGCCAAGCTCGCCGACCGTCCCGTACTCGTCTCCTGCGACCAGAACAGGAAAGAGTTCGGGCTGGCTTAAGCCCACGCTCGCCGGAGTTCCTCCGGCGTCGCCCCTTGGGCGCGCAAGGCGCGCAGGCTCAACGCGTCGTGGCGCTTGGCCAGCCGCACTCCCGCCGCATCCGTCATCAGTGGGCAATGGTAGAACCGCGGCGGCGTCCATCCCAGCGCGCGATACAGCAGGATTTGGCGGGCCGTCGAGTTGAGGAGGTCGGCGCCGCGGACGACTTCCGTGATCCGCATGGTGGCGTCGTCCACCACCACCGCCAGTTGGTAGGCGGGCACGTCGTCGTGACGCCACACCACGAAATCGCCAAAGTCCTTTCCGGCGGTGAATTGCTGTGGACCGAAGTGGCCGTCACAGAACGTCACCACCTCGCCGTCGGGAACCCGGAACCGCCAATTCGGCGGGCGTGACTTCTGGCCGGCGACCGCACACGCCAGGGGCGGTGACGGCTCGTCCCCGCCCGGCCGAGATTCGATCGCGTCCTGGAACCGCCCCGGTTCCGCGCGGGGTTCCGGCCGGCAGGTTCCGGGGTAAACCGGTTCCTCGTTGTCCGCGTGGGGCGCGCTGGCGGCCTGGCGGATGTCCTTATGCGAGCACCGGCACGGATAGATAAATCCCGCGGAGCGGAGCCGCTCCCGAGCCGCGGCGTAGCACTCGCGCCGCTCGCTCTGGCTATAGGGTGCGCACGGCCCGCCGACATCCGGCCCCTCCTGCCATTGGAACCCGAACCACCGGAGGTCCTCGATCATCGCGTCGACAAACTCCAATTTGAACCGGGTGGCATCCAGGTCTTCGTTGCGCAGCACCAGCGCGCCTCGGGCCGCCTTCGCCCGCTCCTGTGCGATCCAGAAGGTTCGGGCATGGCCCAGGTGCAAGTAACCCGTCGGCGAGGGCGCCAGGCGGCCCCGGTAGGGGCCTTGAGGTATGGCCAATGTCAGCACGGCAGGGTTTTAGCAAAACACAAAGCCCTTTACAACTATCGGTGTGCGTTTGCCCTTGGGGGCTGACTTCACCCGTGGGCGCGGCGCTAAAGCCAAAAGGCCCTGTGGAGACGCGGCCGTACCGGACGGCCAGGGGGATGGATGGGCTCCACGTTCGGGGAGATTCTGCCGAATTATCCGGCGCTGGCGTAGCCGCATCCGCCCGAGTTGCCCCAGTTATTGCCTTTGAGGGGATTTCCCCCTTCAACGGCCGGTATCCGGCCACCCGTCCACTCCGCCCACTGGGCACATTCGCTCGACGGCCTTCCTGGCGGAGTGCAACATTAGTCCAAAAGAACTCGATCGAGGAAAGGTCTAAACGGTTAAAGAAGCTCAACTGCGAGCGACTAAGCGTAATTGCGGTCAGATATTATTATTGACAGCCGGGAACCAGGAGTTTTAATTCCTGTATCATGAAGTGTCAGCATTCATGCGAGGGCGGAACTCTTCAATGCCTTCTGCTTTGCACGGCACTGGTAATCTCGAGCTTGGCGGTGCGCGGTGACGTGCCGATCGTCACTGGCCAACCGGTCGGCGAGGCAGTGGGACCGGGCCAGTCGGCCGGCTTGAGCGTCACCGCCAGCGGGTCTGCGCCGCTCGCTTACCAGTGGCTTAAGGACGGAGTGATTCTCGTGGGCCAGACCAACAGCACCCTGGTGTTCGCATCCTTCCAGTTCACCAATAGCGGCTGTTACTCGGTGGTGATCACCAACGCCGCCGGCATGGCCCTCAGTCTCTCGGCCAGCCTGAGTATGTCTAACGCCCCACTGCGCGCCTGGGGCTACAATGCTTACGGCCAGTTGGGCAACGGCACGACGAATAATGCCGGCCGGCCGGGCCTCGTGATGAACGGCGTGGTGGCGGCGGCGGCTGGCGGGTTTCATTCACTGTGCGTGGCTGCGGACGGCACGCTCTGGACCATGGGGGAAAACAACTTTGGCCAGTTGGGCGATGGGACAACCAATAATGCGGCGCTGCCCACCGCGGTGGCGAGCAACGTCGTGGCGGTGGCGGCTGGCACAGGTCATTCCTTGTACGTAACCACCGAGGGAACGCTCTGGGGCATGGGCTATAATGGCTATGGCCAATTGGGCAATGGGACGACCAATAGCTCCTGGTTGCCCATCGCGGTGGCCAGCAATGTGGTAGCCGTGGCGGCTGGCCGATCTCACTCCCTGTTCCTGACTGCGGACGGCACTCTGTGGGGGATGGGGATCAACAATGTTGGGCAGTTGGGCTCCGGCAGCGGCCTGGCCTATCTGCCGGTCGCCATCGCCAGTAACGTGGTGGCGGTGGCGGCGGGCGCAGCTCATTCCCTCTTTTTGAGGCTGGATGGGACGCTCTGGGCAACCGGCTGGAACAACTATGGCCAGTTGGGCAACGGAACCACGATCACGCCCACCGCGCCGGTGGTGGTGGCGAGCACCGTAGTGGCAATGGCGGCTGGTAATTCCCATTCGCTTTTCGTGAAGGCAGACGGCAGCCTTTGGGCCATGGGCCAGAACACTTACGGCCAGTTGGGCGACAGCTCGATCGCCACCCGAGCAAGCCCGGTCCAGGTGGCGACCAATGTAGTGGCGGTAGCGGCCGGTTATTCCCATTCGATGTTTACTAAGGGTGACGCCACTCTCTGGGCGATGGGCTACAACAACTACGGCCAGTTGGGTAACGGCACCCTGGTCACCCAAACCAATGTGCCGATCCTCGTCAATGGAGGGGGCCTGGTCACTTCCAGCTTGGCCAAAGGACCACTGGCCTTCCATGCCTCGGCCATCGCAGGTGCCTTGCCGGTGCTAAGCCCCTTAGGCAATCAGGTGCTTTACGCTGGTCAGCCGCTCTGGTTGACCGCCTCCGTTTCTGGGGGGGACGGGCCCTTTAGTTATCAGTGGCTGTTTAATGGCGCGGCCATCACGGGCGCGACCAATGCCACGTACGCGCTCGCCAACGTCGCCATGAGCAACGCGGGCAGCTTCGCCGTCACCGTAACCGGACTGCTCGGGCGCTCCGCCGCGGCGGCCGCCAACGTGTCCGTCATGAATCTGCCCGTCCAACCCGCCAGCGCCGTGGTGAGCCTGGGCCAGCCGGCCAGCCTGACGGCGGCTTACGGCGGCGCAGGCCCATTTGGTTACCAGTGGCTCAAGGATGGGGTAATTCTGACGGGCCAAACGGACAGCACCTTGAGCATCGCCTCCTTCCGGTTCACCGATAGCGGCAGCTACTGTGTCGTAGCCACCAATTTGACCGAGACAGTGATCAGCGCCCCGGCTATCCTGTGCGTCTCCAACGCCCCGTTGCGGGGTTGGGGCTACAACTTCTACGGCGCGCTGGGGCTGGGGACGACGGGCGGCGTCAGCAACCGTCCAGCCCGGATCGCCAGCAACGTCGTGGCGAGCGCCGGTGGCGCCGGTCATTCCCTGTACGTAACCGCGGACGGCGCGCTGTGGTCCATGGGCTATAATGCCTACGGGCAATTAGGTGATGGTACGACCAGCAACGCCAGTTTGCCTCTCGCCGTAGCCAGCAATGTGGTCGCCGTGGCTGCCGGTTTCTACCATTCCCTCTTCATGAGGGCGGACGGGACCCTCTGGGCCATGGGCGCCAACAATTATGGTCAATTGGGCAACGGCACGACGAATAATGCCACCGCGGCGGTGCCGGTGGCGATCGGCGTGGTAGCGGTGGCGGCCGGAAAATACCATTCTCTCTACCTAACGGCGAACGGCACCCTTTGGGGCATGGGCCAGAACAGCTCCGGCCAAT
>TBL_comb47_HYPODRAFT_10006227_pt1 | contig 12951 bp, 11 predicted proteins | sample TroBogypolimnion_40_FD_10682 | JGI IMG/M metagenome (IMG submission 10682)
GCTTATGGGGCTTATGGGGCTTATGGGGCTTATGGGGCTTATGGGGCTTATGGGGCTTATGGGGCTTATGGGGCTTATGGGGCTTATGGGGCTTATGGGGCTTATGGGGCTTATGAGTTGCGTTCAGGCTTTTAATGGCAGGCGAGCGTTATTCCCATTATTCCCATTAAAAACCGCGATCAGGGGAACAGTCTTTTTACTACATCCACGGGGGTGACGATGCCAATGGGGGTGTCGCTGTCATTCCTGACTACCACCAACTGACATTGGGCGGACTGGGTGCGGGTGAGAACTTCGTTGAGCTCGCTGTTCGGACGGATTATGCATGGCGTCCGGGAACAGGAGGTCACTGGGGTTTCAGGCCATTTTGCTTCATCCAGTTTAAAGACGGCATCATAGATGCTGAAAATGTCGGCGTACTGCTGATTGACGCCGGTTAGATTTTTATCTTTGATGAGCAGGCGCGACAGTTTGTACTGGCGGCAGAGTTCCACGGCTTCGCTGACCGTGGCGTCGGCGGGAACCGTCTTCACCTTACCTATCGGAATCATGATGTTGCCGACGCGCAGGTTATAGAAGTCCAGGGAACGGTCAATGATTTCGGCGGCCTCGTTTTCAATTACTCCGGCGTTTTCGCTGTCCCGCAGCAGGATGCGGAAGTCTTCCCGGAGCAGGAGTTTGGCATTGTCCGCGCGTTTTTCCTGTCTGGAGAAGGTATTGATAACCCACGCGGTGAATTTAGCCAGCAATACCGCCGGGACATACAGGATCAGGTAAAAAGCATAGAACAACCTGGCGAAACGGACGCAGCGTTCCTCCGGGGCCTGCCGGAACCAGTCTTTCGGGACGATTTCGCATATCAGCAGGATAACCGACAGGATGGAGGCGGTGATGAACATCGTTGTCCAGTTGTCCCGGAAACCCCATTCCAGAGCAATTTCTTTGGACAGGTCGGCGGCGATGCTGAGCGCGATATTGACGCCGATCAGGATGGTTGCCAGCATCAGATGCGGCCGCCCCAGGAAAAATTCAATGATCGCGGCGCGGCGCAGTCCTTTCCTGACAAACGAGCGGATGCGCGGTTTCTGGGAAGAGATCAGGCCGATTTCACAGCCGCAGAGAAAGGAGTGCATCAGCACCGCCAGAATCAGTCCGGAGAAAAGATAAATCATGGCTTATCCTCCTCTGGCAACAGTTCAACGCGCATACGGCTGACACAGTGATGTTCCACGTTTTCGGCATGCATTTTGATGCCGAACACGGTTATTTCGTCGCCGGGAACCGGTATTCTTCCGATAACTTCGCAGAACAGGCCGTTCAGCGTGTTGGATTCGAATTCATCGGGAATTTCTACCTTGAATCTCTCTTCGAAGGTGTACAGCGGCATCATGCCGTCAATAATCCAGGTATGTTCATGCAGTTGCTGGATGTCAAAGTCCGGGGCCTGGTACGGGCCGCTGACGTTGCCGACCATGACGCTGTAGATGTCTTTGGAAGTAATCATGCCGGCAACCCGGCCATATTCGTCCACGACCAGCGCGGCGGGAATCTTTCTGCGGCGCATGGAGGTCAAGGCCAGCGTCAGCGAAGTGTTGTCGGGAATGGAGATGGCGGAAAAAACGCCGCTGCTGTGCGCCCATTGACGGCGTTCCTCCTCCGTCAGCAGAAAGAAGCCCCTGGCGGACAAAAAATGTTCGGTGTCGTCAATATCATGCTTTACAATCGGCAGGAACTCGCGTTTTTCGCGGCGGATGATCTTGACGACTTCTTCAGGGGGAAGTTCGCGGGAGATGGTGGGGGTTTCGATTCTGCCGGTCATTACTTCAGCCACCAGTTTTTCGCGCAGTTCCAGCGCGGTATTCAGCAACTGCATTTCCGCCGCTGAAAAAGCCCCGGAAGTACCGGCCATTTCCAGATAGGAGGAATATTCCTCCGCCGCGAGCGGCGTTATTTTTTTTCTGCCGATCAGGTCGAGGATGAAGGAAGAGACCTTTTCCACTGCAACCACTACCGGCATGAGCAGGCGTTTGATTAAGAGGATGGGCAGCGCGACTTTGTCCGCGACTTTCTCCGCGTTGATCAGGGCAATGGTTTTCGGAGTGACCTCGCCTAAAACCAGGAGTATGACCACGGTGATGAAGATTGAGATCACCCGCGTAAGCCACGGTTCGAGCCTGGCGGTCGCCATGATATGTTCGTTGACGATGGCGATGCCGGTGTTGACAAACATGTTGCCCAGCACCACCGCAATCAGCGTGGTATGATAGGAGTCGAGGAGTTCAACAATCGCCTTGCGGGTGCTTGACCTGTCCCGCCTGTAGTTCAGCAGCCTGGCCCGGCTGAGCGAAAACAGCGCCGTTTCCGAGCAGGAAAATAAAGCCGAAAACAGAATCAGCGTTATCAGGATAAGAATGTTGATAAAAAGTGCGGGGTCCGGCATCTCCGCAAACTCCTCTATTCAGATTGGAAACCGCTGCACTTAATGCTTAGGTACAGCGGCTTGCCGCGGCATTTTTTCATGGTTGTTCCGAGGACGAGGACGGCTGCGCAGTCGTTCCGCCGCTGGCTGATTTGCCGGGTGGCTTGACTTTGGCATCATCATCGGTGGCGTCGTCAGACGGCACATAATCAGGCGCGGTTTTGTCCGGGATAAACAGGAAAACGCCGGTGTGTTCATAGAACGGAGTCTGTATTTGCTTGAAATGGGGAGATTTGATAATTTGCAGGAAAATCGGTGAATCTTCCTTTTCAACAACGGCAATATCAACATTCTGAGCTTGCAGAACTTCCAGCGCCGGTAATTCCTGGCCTTTTTTTCCGGTTGATTTTGCCCATTCAGCGTCTGCCCAGAACGCATATTGCGGTCTGTCGGACAGAATGACGATCTTCCTCGCAATGTCAGTCTTGCCGGTTTCCTGAAGCAGGCCGGATTGTTTTTCCATTATCCATTTGCCGACTTTTGCCCGGTCATTCGGCTTGAGACTGAAAACATTATTGGCGCCGATGCAAGTTTGAGCAATCACCAGGATGGCAAGCGCGCTTAAAGCGGCCGTCCGCATCCCTTTTGAACAAATGAAATCATAGACAGCCAGACAGGCGATCACCGTAAACGGCATCAGCAGCATGGTATTGACGTCAAAAAATCGTTCACTCATTAAAATCACAAAGAATATCCCCGCATTGCAAATGACAAAACTGAAAGCAACCCAGTGTTCGAGCGTGATTTGATTCCGCTTCCTCAAAAGCAGAATCCCGGCGATCGCCAACGCCAGATACAGTTCATAACTGCCGCTGCAGAAACATTCCAGCAGTATGAGCAGTCTTTGAATAACTATGTGATGCGGCCTGGCTCCCGGTTCCGGCAGGGCAACGGCGTCGTCACTTTGAATTACCGGCAGGTTCAAATCCATCAACCCGGAGATAACGTCCGATTGTCTTGAGTCAATCGCCGGAATGCCGGTAAGACTGTAAACCTGATACATGCGCGGCGAAGTGACAATTAATAAAATAATCGTGACAATCGTTATTTTCTTCAGCAGCGCAAGCGTGCTGCTGACAAACGGCGCAGTCCCGCGGGCGCGGCAATGCATGACAATAAACCAGACCAGAAACAGCGGCAGATAAATTATCCCTTCAGCCCTGATCAGAACCAGGCCGCTCAGGCATAATGCCAGGAACAACAGCTTCATGGCGCTGTTTTTCCGGAAATAGCTCAACAGCAGCCAGACGGCGGTGATGAGGAAGAAATTTCTTCCGGCATCCGGCAGCCCGGTGCAACTGAACCGGATAATTTTCGGAGCCGCGACATAAAGCAGGCAGCCGAATGCCGCATGTTCCGGCTTAAGATATAATTTGAGGAAATGATACAGCGGAAAAATCGCCAGAATATAAAACAGGCTTGATACGATAATCAATGCCGTAAGCGTATTGATTCCGGCCATGCAGAGAATTCCCGCAAGCGAAGGGAGGAGGGGCGGCACATTTTCCGGAAATGCTTTTTCCCAGTCTCCGGCGCCGAACGCCCCGGCCATTGGCCCGTAAGAGCCGGCAATATCATTGAATACGTCCACGCAGAAAAAGACATGAGCGAGCGAAATAAGCAGCGCCAGGCCCATGGCAATTGTCAATATCTTGTTTTGAATCAAGTATTTTTTTATGTCCATCTTTCAGGCTCTCCATAATGTTGAAAATAAAACACAATATAATCTACCCTTAAAATTGTCTATTGCAATCTGAATCGCCGCGCAGGTTTTTCAAAAACTGCATTTGAATTTTCCTTTAATTCATCTAGACTTATTGAATGCTATATTTTTATAATTTAAAAACAGGCGCAAAATGGAATTTATAATAAAAGATATTGAGGGCAATGAACATGGCCCTGCTGACCTGGATACCCTGAAGAAATGGATTGATGAGGACCGGGTCACCGGCGATACTCCGATAAGGAACTCGCTGCTGGGGAAGTGGAAGACGGTTGCCGATCTGGATTTTGTGCAGGAAAATCTGAGCCAACAGGCCAAGCGTCTTGAAGAAACAACCGGCCAGGTGGAACAAACTCTTGGTTCGGTAAGTGCGATAAAATCGATTTTCAAGAAAGCAAAGAAGGAGAAAACTTCTTTTTCCTACCAGCATGCGCCGGAGGGGGCCAATGCTTCATCGCGCATTTGGGCTTTTGTTTTTGACTTCGTATTTTTGACTGTCGTCCTGTTTCTGCCGTTATTTGTGATTGCCAGTTATTATGCCTATTCGTCTGCCGGCGCAAATACTGATAACTCCGTTTCGGTTCTGCCTCAGCAGTATGTTATAGCTCCTCCTGAAGAAAAAGAAGCGCCTGTTCCGGAGGCGGTTCCTGAAGCCAGGAACGTTTCAGCGCCGCCGGCCGCGGCGCCGCGCAAGGTTAAAATCGTGGTAGTGACTCCGACCGCTGATAAAAAGCAGATTGCCGAGGTTGTGGAAAATGCTCCGGCTCCGGCAGCGGAAAAGCCGGCTCCGGCGGAGATCGTGAAACCGGAGAAGAAGAAACCGGTTCTGGATAACCTGAAAGCGGAGATTCCGCCATGCACCAGGGCCTGTGAATCCGCCGGTTACATTCAAGGCGCGCTTTGGGTTGACATTAAAGGCGGTAAAACTTATATTTGTCTGGACGGGACGGAAAACGAGGCTCGCTGGATTCAAACCACAACGCTCAAAAGCATTTATACCGTGGCCGCCGTGATTGCGCTTTGTCTGACTATGATTTATTATGGAGTTACCCTGGGATATTTTGCCCAGACTTTCGGCATGTGGTTCTGGGGGATTTTTATTACGAAAAACGATATCAGCGAAGTCTATCTATATCGCGCTTTCCTGTTTACCGTTCTGATGCTGCTGCTTGGCATAGTCGCGCCGTTTTTTGTTTATATTTTCGGTCGTGCGCCGCATGACTTGCTTTCCGGAGTAAGAGTCATCAATGTGGTCGGCAAAACCCAGCTTTAAGCGTAAAATCCGCTTTGAACCGTCGTCGTTATTTCATCTTTGAGGAAGGCATGGAATATACCTTAAAAATTATTGGCGGAAAAGCCGTTTACATCGTCGAAGAACATCATCAGGCGCTGATTCCGTGGGGCATCGAGCGGCGGAAAACAGCGTTGCCGCCGGTATTGATAACCTTTGACTATCACACTGACACCCGTCCGGCATTTCTGCATTATGCTTTTTCGGCATCCGGAGAGGATGAGCGGAAAGCCGCGATATTGCGCCGTGAAATGAGTTCCGCCGCCGCTTATGACAATGACGCGCCGCTTGCCGCGGCGGTAAAGCAATTAAGCAACGATGAACATATTGACTACGCCATACGTGCCGGAATCATAAAAAGCGCGTTTGTTTTTTCATTTGAAGGCAATACCACCTGGGCGGTCCAGGAAAGAAAATATTGGGAGGATGAAAGTCCGCAAGGCGTGATGAGGCGCACGAAAGCTCCTCCGCCGCTGCCGCCATATACTTACGAAGAGCCTGAAAATATGATTTTCATTATCAATGCCGGCGGTTCCGGGATTAAAGGCGCGAACCGGATCCTTGAGTCTGATTTTCTGCGGGATAAGTTTGAGGCGGCGGCTCCCATGGCGGCGAGTGCGGGGATTAATGACTTGCCGGAATATCCGTTTATCCTGGATGTAGATCTGGATTATTTCACGACAAAAAAATCAATTAATCCGGATGATGCTTCATTTTTCTCGATGCTGGTAAAAAAATCGAAGTTCATCACCATCGCGAAAGAACCGGACTTCGTGATGCGGCACCGAATGGAAAATGACCTGGATTCCGATTACCTGCTGAATGAATTACTGCTGCATATTGAGAAGGCTATGAATTGAGATATTTGTCAATGTTGTGCGCCATGATTACGCCATAATTGGCGGCTCCGAGCCAGCCGGACATGATGATGCCGACCGAACCCGCATGGAACGCTCCGCCGATTTCTTCCGACAGCTTCATGCTGACTTCAAGGCCTTCAAATTTGGTGCCGAACGATGAGCCGCCGCCATGCAGGGTGTAGCGCTGGAAAGTGCTTGGCGTTGCTGCTTCGGTATAATCAATTTTTCCCCTGATGCCCGGAATATATTTATCCAGAGAATCGAGCGTGGTTTCGATCAATTTCTGTTTCTCACGCAGATATTCCTCTTCCGGCAGGTTGGCCCAGTCTTCGAACCGCGCATTCATGGAGGCCACTACGGTATAATCGTTGCCGCCTGGCCGTATTTCGGGATAATAAACTGAATAAGTGCGGCTGGTGACATCTTTGCTGATCAGCTTTTCCGGCGAGAAATCCGGGCAGGTGGAGGTAAAGAGCAGATCGCCGATAAAATCAATTTTTTCGCCCGGCTTCAGGCCGATGTAAACCTGGCAACTGCTGGTGTTCAATCTTACTTTGTTGACTTTGTCCAGATAATTTTGAGAGAAGTTACGGTCGCCGATATACTCATGAATGGTATTCAAAATATTGCCGTTGGACAGCACGGCGCGGCATTTGATTTCCCTGCCGTTAATCACGGCGCCGCAGACTTTGCCGTCTTTCAGATTGATCTTTTCCAGCTTGGCGCGGTTGATGAGGTGAGCCCCGTTTTTTTCCAGTTCGTCCGCCATCATTTGCAGCATCAGGTCGGTGCCGCCGGTGAACGTATAAACGCCCTGGCTCATAAAGTTGCTGAAAACGATCCCGTAAGTGATCGCCGGTTCGTCCAGCGTGGACCCGTTGGCGTAAGTTATCGGTTCCATCAGCAGCCGCACGACGTCATTTCTGCCGGGGAAGTATTTTTCAAACAGTTCGCGGTTGGTCATATTATTTTCGTCATAGAAATTCATTCCGGCAAGTTCGTGGTAAAACGCCTGCACGGTTTCGAGTTTCAAGCCGAAGACGGTGACCAGTTTCTGTGTGAAGTCTGATTCGGTGAAATCGGTTTCCAGGCTGAATTGCGGATTGTCGAAACGGATGCTTCTAACCGGCGCGATATGTTCCGCCATTTCTTTGGACCAGTATTTGCGGAGTGTTTTTTTCATGCCGACGGGAAAACCATGCAGCGCCACATCAAAGATATGCTGCTTGCGGCGGAAGTAAGTGGCCAGGCCGCCGAGTTGGAAATGTTGTTCCGCCAGCAGAACTTTATAGCCGTTCCGCGCCAGAACATTTGCTCCGGTCAAGCCGCCAAGGCCGCCTCCGGCGACAATAATATCATAGCTGTCCGCGATTTCGTTGATGCGTTTTATAGCCACACTTCCCTCACAAAACCATTAAAATAATATAAATATCCTCCTAATATAGCATATTTTCCGCAAATCTCTACACTGGATTTCTTCACATTTTAACTTTTGCGGTTATATTATTCAAATGTATTTGGTTATAATGCGTTGAGAAAAGCGCAAACAGGAATGCTGATGGAACTTTTTGACACACATTTTCATTTTTACGGCGAGGTTTCGCCGGAGGAATATTTTAACAGCGTGAAAACGCCGGAACTGGCCTGGCTGCTGGCTGCGGGCGCAAGCTTTGACGAATCCAGGAAGGCGCAGTTGTTTGCGGAACATATTGAATGTGCCTGGTTTGCCGCCGGGGTGCATCCGCACAGCGCATCCGAATATGCCCGCGATATCGGCATGTTCGAAGAATTCAAAGGTCAGCCGAAACTGGCGGCGGTTGGAGAACTCGGCCTTGATTTTTATTATGAGAATTCGGAAAGGAAAATTCAATATACTGTCTTTGAGAAGTTTCTCGCGCTTGCGCTGGACTGGAAGCTGCCGGCGATAGTCCATTGCCGGGATAAGGATGACAAATTTGATGCTTACGCTGAATGTTATACCCTGCTCAAGGACTTTTCGCTTGCCGGCGGACGGTTTGCAGTCCATTGTTTTGCCGGGACTCCCGCCTGGGCGGAAAAGTTTCTGGAACTTGGCGCTTTTATCGGCATTACCGGGATCGTGACCTTTCCCAAAGCCGTGAATATTCATGAAAATATCCGCGTAATCCCGGATGACCGGCTGCTTATCGAAACCGATTCGCCATATCTGGCGCCGGTGCCTTACAGGGGTAAAACCAATAATCCCGGTTACTTGATCAAGGTGGCCGAAAAGATTGCATCGCTTCGGGAATGTCCGGTCGAAGACATTGCCGATATCACAACCGCTAATGCTTTTAATTTTTTTAACATAAATAAGGAGACGACGGAAAAATGAAATTCACAGTAGCAAAAGTATCGGAATGTATTTCTTCCTGTCCGGAAAATGCAATTGTTCTGCTTTTCAAAAAAAGACGCATTTATCTGCGCTCGACTGAGCCGGTAAAATTTCTTTCAGGGCTTGAAGTGAGCGGACTGCCCGGCCTTGAATATATGAGCATGGGCACCCTGGACGACCGGCCATGTTTCGGCGCGCTGATTAATGATGATTTGAAAGTTCCTGAGAATTTCTGCGAGATGGAATTCCGGGATGCCATCAAATTGTTCGATCCCGGCTGTTTTGCGGCGGCCTCCAGGGCCGCTCAATTGCTGTCCTGGAAAAATACCCATAAATTCTGCAATAACTGCGGCACCGCGACCAAGCAGAGCCCGGTGGAAACCGCTCTGGTCTGCATTAAATGCGGCGCGGCCCACTATCCGAAAATATGTCCTGCCGTCATTGTTTCCATCCTGCACGAAGACAAGATATTGCTGGCTCACAACCGGAATTTCCGCCCCGGTCTTTTCAGCACCATTGCCGGCTTTGTGGAGGCCGGAGAGTCGCTGGAGGACTGTGTCCGCAGAGAAGTGCTTGAAGAAGTTGGAATCAATGTGCGCGATATCCGGTATTTTGACAGTCAGTCATGGCCTTTCCCGAACTCGCTGATGCTGGGCTTTACGGCCGAATATGAATCAGGCGAAATCCGCCCGGACGGCAGTGAGATTACTGAGGCGGACTGGTTTACCGCTGATACCCTCCCGGAAATCCCGGCGGCGGGCAGCATTTCCCGTTCGTTGATTGATGACTTTATCAACAGGAAAAAAAGTAAATCCGAAAAAACCAAAGCGAAGTCAAAAAACGCATAATACCTGAGGTAATTGCAAAAGTAGTCAGAATTCAGTAGTCAGTAGTCAGTAGTCAGGATAAAACGGTATTACGGCATGACAGTTTAACGGTATTACAGTCAAACCGGAAAACCGTGGAGCCGTTAAACCGGAAAACGTTTTCTTTGTGTCTCTGTGCCTTTGTGGTTAAAAAGTCTTTGGTCTTGATTTATTCTGAATCCTGAATTCCTGCAAAACTTGAGTTTTGCAATTGGCTTACCTCAGCTTTTATTGAGTTTAGGAGCCGTACAAAAATAACCTTTACATTTTCGCGCTTCTCCCGAATGCCTTCGGGTTTGCCGGTTCGTTACATTCCTTCAGGTATGCGCCTCACCGGCAATTCCCAAAATCACTTCGGGATATTTCGCGAAACTTGTCAAGTTTATTTCTTTACAGCTCCTTAGCCGCTGAATTTTTTGGTTGCGGTATTCCATGTGGAAAATATGTATTCACAGGTTATAGTAACCTCAATGGATTGTTTTTTACGCGGGAGAATATATGCGGGCAGGCCTCAATATGCTTGTAATTATGGTAATCGGGATGACGGTTCTTGGTTGCATGTTTAAAAGCTACCGGATGCTCGGTATGCTGGAAAATGCTTCCAAATATGCCAAACAGCAAGAGGAGCAGAAAGCCGGTTTTCAGAAATTTTCCCAACAACAGAACGCGCGGGAGAATGCTCGAGTTGCTAATTCCCGGCCGGCGCCTTCGCTGAAAATGAATCCACATCCCTTTGGCCCGCGCTTAGAGATCCGGAGGTTGGAACACCCCTTTGGCCCGCCGCTCAATTTGAGGATATCCCCCTCGTTACGTACCGCGAATAATATTCCGCCTCAGAGCCAACCCGTAAACAGCAGTCAGCCCCTGGCGGCAGGCAGCGCCGATAATCAAGGGAAGGGCAATCCGCCGGATTCTGCTGCAAACAGTATAATAAAAGGCTGGGGAGGGTACGTTTCCACCATTGAAAGTTTGGAGAAAGATTAACTGTTGACCGGCATAATTTGTTTTTTGAAGTAATTATTGCTATAATATAGATTATATAAAACGGAGTAAGAACATGCATTATCTAATTGCTTTATTCGTGATAGTCGGTTTAACCGGGGTAGTGGCGCTTTTAATGGATGGAGACCACAACCTGTTCGGTTTGGGTGAAATCTCAAAGATTGTTAAAGAATTCAAACAGGAAGAAAACTCTTTTACGGAATTCTGCAAAGAGCAGAAAGAACGGGACGACGCGAAGCAATCTGAGCCAGTTCAGGTTCAGACAGCGGATGCTTCAAATAACCCGGCTCAACCTGTAGCTGTAGCGGCCACCGCTCCGGCTCCTGTTACTTCATTTAATCGTCCTTTCGGGAACACGGCATCGGGCGTATCCTTTAATCCGCGTCCTTTCGGGAATAACGACTTTCAGCATCTTGGGGACTATAAGCCTTCGGCTCCGGCCGCCGCTCCTGCCGGACCGGTGGCGCAGCCTCCGGCGTCCAATGGCAATATGAGCCAAGCCCAGCAACTGAAATCGTCATCCAACCCGATTATCAAGACTTGGGCCGGATACGTTTCTATGATCGAAGACGCGGCAAAATAACGGTTTCGTATGCAACTCTTTGTTTGAAGTTCCTCATCTTTGCCATCCTTCAATCTTAAAAACCCGTTCCATCAGTTTTCGTTCCGGGGTTCCCGAGTCAGGGACGAACCATACTTCAAATCGTGCTGCGTACGGTTTGCCCCAGTCACCTTCATAAATGGTGAAATTAGTATTTGAGAAAAAAAGCTCTTGAGGATTATCCGACCAACCTATCCACTCACTGGATCTTGCTTTTAATATACCTGCGGAAAGAGGTGTGCCTTTAGTTACTTCAAATGCCTTAAGATAGAGCATGCCCGGCTCTCCGGGGTTCACCCATGCTTCAGAGTCGTAAATTCCCGGTTGAAACGAATTTCTTAGCTCGAATGTGGATTTACCTTGCCTGATGCTTCCTGCTGGAAGAATATTGCGGATCGTTGTCCAGTCAGGATGCGCAACGAGTGGCTCCAACTCTTTATTGACGTATGACAATGCAGCTTGGGTCAATCGTCTTTCCTTCTTTTCTGACTGTTCAAATATTTCCACAACAAGATCGTCTTTCCTGATGATACAATTGCTCTCAAGCAATTTATTTTTTGTTGAAACTCTCAACGTAGCAGGCTGACCCTGATCCATTTTGTTCGCATTTAATACACTTGCCCATGGTTTGCCGGAAAAGCCGATACTGAATCTGAATTGGAAGTTTGGAATGTCTGATTTTGGCACATCATATCTGGTATAATAGCCACTCAGGCTGTATAGCCATTCCGTACCGCTCAGCCACCTGCGGGTGGCAAAGAAATTGCCACGTTCCTTGGATACGTGCCACGCTGGACTCGTTGCCAAAAAACGCATTAACACTCCAGGCGCATCCTGATGTAATTTTACCAGTGAAGCCACATTGGCTGTGATAGCCGGATCGTCATTGCTTTGAGAAGAAAGAGCAGTGAGAAGGCTATGCTGAAAACCATCTTCAATATTTTCAGGAACCGTTTTGAATTTATTCAGAGGTTCAGATATATCAATATTGGCAGGTATCGTTAGATTGTCCGCAAAACCATCCTTAATTGGACCGCCCATCATTGCGTGGAACCATAGAAAACAGAAAACAAAAAACACGACAATACAGCACGCCGGAAGCATTGCGAGATTGATCAGTCCTTTAGCCCAACGTTTCTTGATGAGATTCCATATTGCGGCACAAAGGATTCCCAAAAAAGCAATTCCCCAGCAAACTAACAACACCGCCATCACTTTTATATTTAACAAAACTGTTATGGCAAATGCGGCTAACAACAAAAGGCATACCGTAACCGGAATCCACCAACTATTGAAGTATTTAGCAAAAATTCGTTTAAACAGGTTTAACATCTATATCCTTGCTTGCTTATTCCAGCCGTTTTATCCACTGGTCGATGTTGGCGCGGACGGTTTTGAAACCGGTGCCGCCGGGGACTTCCCGCTTCGCCACGCTGCTTTCGGGGGAAAACAAATTCAGGAACTCCGGCGTGGCTTCCGGGATGGAGATGCGCATTTCCTCAAGTGAAACTTCATTCAGCGCTTTGCCGTTTTCCCGGCTCCATTTGACGAAGGAACCGATCCGGTGATGGGCGTTTCTGAACGGTACGCCGAGTTCGACGAGCTTTTCAGCCAGGTCGGTTGCCATCAATGCCGGGTCGGAAGCCGCTTTCAGCATGTTTTCCGCTTTCGGCGACATGGTGGCGATCATCGGCGGATATACGCGGAGTATCTTTTTCACGGTGTCAATGGCGTCAAAAATCTGTTCCTTATCTTCCTGAAGGTCGCGGTTGTAGG
>TBL_comb47_HYPODRAFT_10006228_pt1 | contig 12951 bp, 11 predicted proteins | sample TroBogypolimnion_40_FD_10682 | JGI IMG/M metagenome (IMG submission 10682)
CCATTAAGAGCGCATCATTCACTAACTGAGTTCGCATATGTTCAGCCATCGACCAACCCACAACATGGCGAGAATATAAATCAATCACCACCGCTAGATACAACCAACCTTCTCGCGTATGAACGTAAGTGATGTCACCCACATAAACTTGATTGGCCTGATAGACAGTGAATTGTCGATTCAATAAATTAGGCGCTACAGGGTAATGATGATTAGAATAAGTCGTCGCTTTAAACTTACGTTTGGTTTTACAGGCCAAATTATTTTCTTTCATTAACCGGCCAATACGTCTGCGACTCACCGTTTTATTCAATTCAACTAACTCTTTTTTCAAACGGCGTGTTCCGTAAGTCGCTCGGCTTTTAATGAAGACTCTATTGATGATGGTTGTTAATTCAACATCTTGTTTGCCATCATTTAATTCATGCGTTTTAAGCCAGTCATAATAGGCGCTTCGAGATACGCCAAGAAGGCAACACATCAATTTAATTGAGAACAAAGCACTGTTTAGTTTAATCCATGCGTACTTTACAGATGATCTTTGGCAAAGTACGCCGCGGCCTTTTTTAATATGTTTCTCTCTTCTGTTAATCTAGCGACCTCTTTTCTGAGTTGTTTTCAATTCCTTATAAAGAGGATCGTCTGATTTAATTGTCTTGCTAGTTGTTCTTGGTTGATGAGTAAGGCGAACCCAATGTTGTAAAGTAGCTTCTTTAACCCCTAAATCTTGGGCTATCTGTGAAATTGACAGGTTAGATTCACTGACTAACTTAACCGCTGCTGTCTTGAACTCAGTTGGATAATTTTTTGATTTTTCTCGGCTCATTAGGACTCACAATTTTTTCATTTATTTTAAATTATGTGTCCGGCTAAGTGTAGCCACATCAGTTTCTTACAATTAATCTCATACCAAAACCTCTCGCTAAAGTTTCTTTGATCATTAAATTAATGGGTCTTTTCTTAGGAATTTCATCAGTTCATAAGCCTTATCCATTGTTTTTATAATGTAATTTGGTGTTGCTGTATTTGATTTTTGGGTAAATATTTTATTGTAATTGTCGCTACTTTCAGTAAACTATCTGTTTCATATAAAGACATAATTTATGTCACCTAAAATAATAAAGTGAAATTATGATTGTTTTTGATTCAAAAATACGCCGTTTTTTGCATGTCCTTATTTTAGTTTTTAGTGTTATTGGGCTTCTGTGTTTCTCTGAGATTTCTTTAGCTCATGAGCGATGGATTCTGACTCCTGAGCAAATTAAGTATTGGAACGATCAATTGCGTCCCGAGCTTTTTTCTCAGTTTTCGGTGCTTAATGTTTCAATGATTTCGGTATTTTCAATTTTTATTCTTGGATGGGTATGGCTCGGATTTACGGGAGCCCGTGAATTATTCCCTGATTTACAAGCTAGATTATCTTCTTATGGCGATCATGTTCCACGTATTTTAAGAGTCTGTGTTGCCTGGATTTTATTATCTTCTGCTTTGGGTGCTGAGCCACGATTTGGTGTGGCTGTTTTTACGACACCTACTTTTTTTGCACCTGATCTTGATTTAAGTCAGTTGGGCCCAGACTGGGCTTGGTTACGTTGGGCTGAAGTCGTTTTGGGCATTACGATTCTATTTGGCATTTATGTACGCTTATTTGCCAGTTTATTGATTTTATTAAGTCTGTTGGGTTTTTATCTTTATGGTGAGGCTATATTTGCTTATGCTGGCGCTATTATAGGCGCTGGTATTTATTTAGTTCTACAAGGATCTGGTAGACATTATTTGCCTTTACCCATTCTAGCTCCTTTTCATGAAATCCAAGCTTGGCTTTCGGAGCAGCCACGTCAGCGCGCCCAAGCTATTATGCGAATTTTGACAGGAACCACTCTGTTGTATTTGGGTGTGTTTTTTAAAGTGATGCAGCCTAATCTTTCAATTGGCATTATTACTCACTATCAATTACCCATATTGTCGGTTCATCCAGAGGCTTTTACTTTAGTAATGGCTTTAGTTGAAGTGAGCGCTGGTATTTTGATGATTGCAGGTGTTCTATTAAGACCTTTGTCATTGTTTTTGATTTCAGCATTTTCTATTTTTGCGATGCTGTTACCAGAAACGGTAACCGAACACATTCTTTTTTATGGTGTGGTTTTATCTTGTCTTATTAATTCTGCCGGACATTTGCGACGACCAATCGCTAGAGATAAAGCGGCAAATATAGTCATTCTTGGTGGTGGGCTTTCAGCTCTGCAAGCGGCTATAAAAATTGAGAGGCTTATTGGTCAATACTCTAATGTTAAGATTACTTTATTACATGATCAGGCAAATTTTTTATTTACCCCTTTTTTGCCAGAGGTCATTGGTGGTACTGTTCAACCGGGTAATGTGGTAAATCCTTTTAGACGTATCATTCAACAAACGAATGTTGTAGTCGGTCATTTTGATTCTATCGATGAGAAAGCTCAGAAGGTTATAGCAAAACGAAAAAACAACGATATTATTGAGCTTCCTTATGATAGTTTGATTGTAGCACTCAGTCCTAAATCTAATATGGCTAGCATTTCAGGCATGATGGCTCATGCGTGTATGATTGATTCAGTAGCTGATGCTCTTCGTATAAGGCAACATGTATTAGATTTAGTTGAAGAAGCCGAGTTTTCAGATGATGAATTTGAGAGAATTCGTCTTCTTACTTTCGCTGTGATAGGTTTTGGTGAACAAGCCTCTGCGATAGCGGTAGAAGTGAGTCAGATACTTCGGGCTGCAGAGTCTTCTTATTCGGTGTTAAGAGATTCTGGGTGGCAGGTGCATCTGTTTGAAGAGCAAGCTCAGAGTTGGTCTGAATTTGAGAAGAAGATTACACCTAAACGTGCTCGTAATCTAAAAAAAGCGGGGGTTATCGAACATTTGCATGATGAGGTTACTAGTGTGACTCAAAGAGATTTATTTTTCTCTAATGGTCAAAGTCAGCCAGTGGGACTTGTCATTAATGCTACGAAGAAAATACCGAGTATTACTTTTAAGGGGTATGGGGAGTTAAATTGGCCATTTGCAATGAGTGATGAGTTAAGTTTAAAGGGATTTGAAAATATTTGGATTACAAAGAATAACTATAATCCGCTTTACCCTCAATTTATTTTCACGAATGACTTGGTTGATTTAGGATATACCGCTGGTTTTAATGCTTGGGCGAGTTCACAAGGTTTCAAAACTAGACCTTTTAAGAAAAGAACACATTTAATTCAACCATATAACATGGCTGAATACTCACTATGTCGTTTGGGTTGGTTTATGATCGGTGGAAAACCGGCATGGTTTGTTTCACGTTTGATTAATATGTTTTCTGTACCGGGTTTGGAGAGAAATTTAAGAATTATTATTGATTGGTTTTTAGTACTTGCGTTCCGTAATGACATTGCTGTTTTAGCCCAAGCAGCATCTGCGCATTTACAGAGGTCGCATTTTAAAGCAGGAGATAATGTTTTTTGTGCTGGTGATGCTGCTCTGATGGCCTATGCTGTTGATTCAGGGCAATTGAAAGTACTTCAAGAGGGACGTATAGTTAGAGAGTTAGGGCCGGGTGATTATTTTGGTGAAATTTTGCCTATGCATAATAATCGTCGTGTAGAAACAGTGCGTTGTATGACGGACTGTGAGTTAAAGATTGTGTCTCAAGAAGATCTTAATGCATTAATTAAGAGCGGTTGGTTAATGAGTAAAGCGGTCCGAAATTTAAGACATTATCAATCGGAAGTTAATCGACCTGAGTTTTCATTAGGTTTAAAAAGATTAACCTATGTAAGTAAAGTAAATGCAGTGTTAGATGAAGAAGAAATTATTGAGATCGGTCGTATTTCTAGTATTAACAATAAAAAGAGAGATGTGACTGGTGTTCTTATTTCAGTAAAAGATTATTTTTTCCAGGTTTTGGAAGGTGAAGAGTCCACAGTTGATGCTTTAGTGGAAAAAATTAGTAAAGATCCTCGTCATAATGAAATAACCATATTAAGTTCAGAAATTGGCTGTGAAGAGCGCTTATTTACCGATTGGGGTATGAAAACGGTTGCACTGAGTGAAAGCAATGATCTTATGTTATTGGCCATTGGGATGATGTTGCAAAATATAGCGCAATCCTATAGTACTGTGGGCCGTTATACTCAGCCCGTATTACTTAAATATTTAATGGAAGGCATAAATCCTTTAACTATTCCCATTAAAAGTTCAGAAAAAATTGTTGTATCTGGGAGTATGACTGATTTTTCAGCATTATCTCAACAATTCACTCTGGAGGAAGTCATTAACGTTTTGAATAGTTATTTGGAAATATGTTCGACATCATTTATTGAACATGGTGGCCAAGTGGCAAAATACTCGAATGGATGCGTTATTGCTCATTTTTTGCCAGATCAAGTAGATATGGCAATTGCTGCTTGTGTTGACACTTTTAGAAAAATTAAGTCTTTAAATAAAAATAGCCCTATCTACGATGCTATCACTTTTGGGTTTGGGTTAGCCTCTGCTACTATGATTGAAGGTAATATAGGTTCGTCTATAAAAATGGATTATACCGTTTTAGGTGAAGCTGTTGATCAGGCGGTAAATTTAGGCTTACTTGCTAGAGATTTAAAAATGCCTATTGCAATTAGTCAATCTATTCAAATTCTGGCTGATAAATCTTGGAATTTTCAAGAGGTTGGGCCTATTTATTTTAAGCATAGTAATGATTCTACTAAAATTTATGCGCTTGCAAGTGTGAGTGGAAGTTGACTTAAAGATGATCGCTGGTAAACATAGTTAGCATAAGTGAAGAAAAATTTATGATAAATATATCTTCGATAATTTATCGCTCCGGACAGATAAGTCCTATTAAACTGTTTATTAATCATGAATAAAAAACCATTGTTGATTTTGCTTGGTGCAGTCGTTGTTTTTCTTCCGCTTTCAAATTTATTGGGTTTGTCTGGAAAGAATGAGCCGATAAGTGTTGTTTCAGGTAGTACACCAAATTTTTCTAAAGTTTCAGAAGTTTTTCAAAATAAATGTGTGGATTGTCACTCCCCAGGCATGACCCGTATGCCTATCTATGCAAATTTACCCATTGCAAAGCAATTAATGGAAAAAGATATTCGTAATGCTACTGCTAGGTTGATTTTGAATAAGTCACTTTATAGTGGTGAAGAAAAGTTTACAGCGTTAGATTTGGCAAGATTAGAAGGGGTGTTACTTAATAATAGTATGCCACCACATTTATATCTTTCAATGCATTGGACTGCTAAATTAACAGCAGATGAGAAACAGACTATTCTTGCTTGGATTTCGGAAGAAAGATCTAAATTAACATGGAGTATTGATTCCAGTAAAGATTTAAAAGGTGAACCAATACAACCCTTGCCCTTAAAAGTGACTGTTGATGATAAAAAAATAGCGTTAGGCCAAAAGCTTTTTCACGATACATCTTTATCTGGCGACAATACATTGAGTTGTGCTTCTTGCCATGATTTAACTAAAGGGGGTACTGATCAAGCTAAAGTAGCGACAGGTATAAAAGGTCAGCAAGGACCTATTAATTCACCTACTGTTTTTAATGCAATGTATAACGTTGCTCAGTTTTGGGATGGTCGAGCTAAAGATCTACAAGCGCAAGCTGCAGGACCAGTTGCCAATCCTGGGGAAATGGGAGAGCAATGGGATAATGTAATTGCAAAGCTCAAGCAGATTCCTGAATATCAAAATGCTTTTCAAACAATTTATGAACAGCAAGGCTTAACTAAAGAAACAGTCACTGATGCGATTGCTGGTTTTGAACAATCATTAGTGACACCTGATTCTCGTTTTGATAAATACTTGCGAGGCGATAATGGGATTTTAACGGCTGATGAAAAGTCGGGTTATGAATTATTTAAGCTAAATTGTGCTTCCTGTCATAATGGGCCAGCAGTGGGTGGGTTAAGTTTTGAAAAAATGGGCGTTAAACAGGATTATTTCAAACTTCGTGGTGGACAGCTTACTGAGGCAGATAATGGCCGTTTCAATGTAACAAAAGAAGAAAAAGATAGGCACTTCTTTAAAGTGCCCATATTAAGGAATGTTGAAATAACGTATCCGTATTTCCATGATGGCTCAGTTAATAATTTAAACGATGCTGTCAGAATTATGGGACAAGTTCAGCGAAACAAAAACTTTAATGACACTGAAATTAATAACATTGTTAGTTTCTTAAAAACATTAACAGGTACTTATAGTGGTAAGTCGCTAAAACAATAGATTTAATAAGAATAAAGAAGCCTTGCATGAGAATGTAAGGCTTTTTTTATGCCTAAAAAATTAACCGTTACTCTACAGTTATTAGCTGATGAAATATATTCCACTACTCTTTGTGCTGATCCTATCAATATTTGGTCTTAGTGTTGAGTTAAATCCTAATGCTCAGTCATGGCAATTATTAGTTGGATTTCATTTAGCTGAATTGGCCGCATTGACTGAATTATCTTTGCGAAACTTAAAGCAATTATCGACAACAAAACGTTATTGGTTTATTGGATTGCAATTATTGGCATTTAGAATTGCTTACTTCCCTATAGTGGTATTTTCAGCTACGGTTTCTTGTTATACAGAGTTAGTGTTACAAAAATTGGGTATTGATTTACCCATTCAGGTTTTTCCCGAGTTGTTTGTGAGTGGCGCAGTGTTTTTTTCAGCAATTAGTTGGGTATTATTTTGGGCGCTGAAAGAACGTTTGGCATTATTTGGCTTAATCGGAATTTTAGGGTTGCCTGCTGTATTGATTTCTTTTGCCGATAGACAAGATTTAACACTATTACCTGACAATAATTGGGCAGATATTCAATTACCCAAAGTCAGTTTGCCACAAGCTAATCCTTATGGCGTTGCGCTAACTGCGAATAATAGTTTGGGTCAAAAGATGATTGGTTTATCTGGATTTTTACTTTATGAGTATATTCCTAATTCACCTTGGGCTCAGGCAGTTCAGGGGACATTGGAGCAGGCTTATTTAAAAAACCCGAACGGTAACGCTCATGATCAATTAACGTATCATTATGCGGCTTTTTTAGCCGCTCATCGAGCGCTTCATTAAAGAGCTATTGATGCTTTAAAAATTCGTGTTTAATTTACGTATTTGATATTAATCTGATGGGTTCATTTAAATTGCTTTTGCAACGTGATTAGTAAATCGATTACTTGTTTCTGAGCTAATTTATCACCGATAAGGTGTTTTAATGAACTGCCAAAGCCGCTGACTTGATCTGTAAAATTTCGATTTGTATAAAAAATTAGAGCGCCGTGGTTATAGGGTAAACACGTAATAGTGAGTTGATTAGCATTAAAGGAATGGCCTGCGTAAAACTGTCTGGCAATAATAAACTCACCATTTGAATTTCCGTATATAAATCGATGTGTAAGAATGGCGGCTGGACGGTCTTGTACAAAGCGATAACTCCATGTGTATGACTCTTCAACACCCAAAGGTAATGAAATATTGGGATAATTACGCCAAGCATTAAATATATCAGGAAAATAGTCGCTAGCGAGGTCATGTACTTGTGAAGCTATCTTTAAATCAGTATTTGGGTCTATAAAGTTGTTATTACCTCTATCATACGGTGCAATGCCGTTTAAACCATTTTTACGATAAGATTGCCAGCGTTGCCATAAAATTTGTCTATAAATTTCAGATGCTTTATCAGATTTTTTAGAAGTGTTGGCGCGAATTAAATTTAACTCTTGTGTTGATAGATTAAATTGATCACCTGGTGTCACATTTAAAAATTCTTTTGCTTCATCATTACCAGGAGCAATGGCAAAGTTGTTTAAAATATTGGAATTAGCTTGTGTGGGGATTAGGCCCCAAGATATTGTTAACGGGTCAAGTGAAGCTAAGCCATCTTTTTTAATTAACAGACTGATTTGAGCGGGGGGTGCTAAAACATGAACAATAACGCCTGCAGTGAGTTCATTTTCACCACTACTATCAACATCGAATAAAACAACTTCTCCTAGATTCAAACGGGTGATGTCTTTTTGACTAATTCGAAGTTGACTTAGTAACGCTTGAGGGCTTGGTATTTCAGCTAATGCAATGGAGGGCATTAGATTGATTAATAGACATAAAAGCCATGGCGGTTTGGATTTTAGTCCAGTTAAATTATTATGATTGAACATGATTATGAAATTATGAGGTTTAATTTGAACTATTTGTAAGCATTAACGTCTTATCATTTATGTGGGCATAGCTAGGCTGAAATCAGCCTATTAAGCTTAATAAAAAGTTGTTTTTTTCCGTCATACGAGTAGTAGAAAAGGAATATTAATGCCCCTTAAGCTTATTTTTGCCAGTGCTTTTATTTCATTAGCATTGGGTTGTAGTACATTAGGACAAATCAATCCAAGTACAACCTTAGCAAATGATTCTGTTGATATGATAACAGATGATTTAGCAGGTCCAGGTCCAAAAGAAGTAACTTCCACACGATTAGATGTTATTTATAAAGGAGAAAGTATCTCAGTTACTTTATATCAACCAAATAATACAGTTAGAACAGTGCCTGCTATTGTATTTTTACCCGGTAGGATGGCAACTGATGATCAATACGAAAGCTATGCGCGCGCCTTAGCTTCGAGAGGATTTATTGTAGCAGTTCATGGTTGGTACTCATTATTTACAACAGATTTAGAGTTGGCACGTGACGCAGAAATTATGGCTAAATGGTTAATCAGTAATTATTCGGTGGATGCAAAAAAAATTGGAATCGCTGGACATTCAATGGGTGGTAAAGATGCGGTGTTAGCTGCAACGCAGTCAGGCTTATTTAATAGTGTTGTCGCAATTGATCCTGATGATAATGGTACGATATCAGTGGTGCGTAGTTATGTTGCTTCATTACGATCTCCATTGTTGTTAATTGGAGCTGAAGTGGCATGGCAAGCAGCCAGTGTTTGTGCTCCTAAAGAGAATAATTACCAACGATTTTATGAGCAGGCACCAGCGGGGACAGTTGAATTAACTTTAATGGGAGCTGATCACGTGCAGATGCTTGATGATCCAGAGCGATTTGGATATGGTATTTGTCGTTGCGGTACTGCTGATAGTAAACAAGTTAGAAATACAGCAAGAAGAGCTACAGTTGGTTTTTTTGTACAACACTTAATGAATGGTTCAATATTAGCAAGTCCAAAACCACTTGACGGCCAAATTCGAGTGGCTAAAAATGATTAGTTTTAATTGGTTTAATCACTTTGAAGTGAGTTTATAATCGCTTTGATAGTGTTGTAGTTTAAGTTCTTGTGTGGGAATATTAAATAAGATCCTTCCCGACGAGGTTGGAACTTATCCCAGAAAGTTTCGTGTCCACCTAAATTGAAGAAGTATTTTGAGCCTTTGTAAATAGCTTGGGTAATAAAAGTGAATAATCCATTAAGCCCAGTAATCTCCCCAAGTTGATTTTTAGGCACGGGGCCAATAGTTACAGAAGTACACCCCTCAATTTCTAATGCATTTAAAGCTGATATAACAAGTAACTCAGAAAGCCCATTAGGGCTGTTTTCTTTAATCATTACATTATTTAACAACCAACTCTTATCTTGTTTGAGTTCATTAAGGATGAGATTGCCAATAATTTTTCCATCTAGTTCTGCGTAAAACCAACGTTTACCATTTCTATCATTGAATGGAGTGGGGCGGCATAAGTGAATTTGTGGACCTTTTCTAGCGCCTTGCCACGAAGCAACAATCTCAGTAATAGAGTCTTCAATATCTAGGTTAACGTCAATATACTCTTTTACTATCACACCTTTATGTAAACAATTATGCACTTTTTTTCGTAATGGTTTGAATTGGGCACCTGAGTGACTGTATGGATTGTTACAAGGATTTAGAAAAAGCGTAGTACCAAATTCAATTAAGACAGGTGATAAAAATTCTTGGGCCCACAAGGAAAACTCTACAGAAGCGATAATAAAAATTATGTCTATTGCCTGAGTAGAACAAAATTGTTGAAAAGAAAGGGCGAGCTCGCCTTTTTGTTCTGGAGCGGTAACGGGATCACCTAATACAACAGCAATATTACCTACTAAACGATAACCAATTAAACCAGGAATAGATGGGTCGGTATAAAGTAAACAGTTATCATCTAATATACCGCCAGTGCTAACACTTCCCCATTTTCTGAGGATTGATACTAGATTGTGTCGCTCAATGTGATGAAGTTTGTTTGGAATGGACATGATGAAAAAATTTGGGCAGAAATAAATACGGATAAGAATAGCAGAATAATTTGCCATATAGAGCTCAAATGCATTATGTTTTCTTTTTGTTCTCTTTTAACTTGCTTTTTACAAATATCTTGTTAAGATAAGCACAGGTTAAATAAATAGTCGCCGTGGAAGAAATGAATGTATTAACAAGACGACAAAGAGAAATCTACAATTATCTACTTGATAATGCAGATAGTTTTAATTGTCCACCAAGTTTAGATGAGCTGTGTATGCGTTTAGGGATGGCTTCAAGAGGGTCACTTTATAAACACATTATGGCTCTAATTAATGCAGGGTTAGTTGAGCCGTTTACAGGTAATAAACAAGCAGGTATTAGATTAGTTAGTGAGACTTTTGATGGTGAAGTATGGTCAGAAGGATTGCCATATGTGGGTGCAATTGCAGCGGGTAAACCCATTGAAGCGCTAGAAACACTTTCTTATATGAATGTGCCAGATGCATTAAAAACAAATAAACCCTGTTATGTATTACAAGTGAAAGGGGAGTCAATGATTGATGCCGGAATCTATGATGGTGATTGGGTAGTGATTGAGCAACGTGATTACGCAAAAAATGGTGAAATAGTTGTAGCACTTATAGAAAACTCAGAAGCTACTCTTAAATATATTGAGCAAACACCAGAAAAGATTTTGTTATTACCGGCTAATACAAGTATGAGCGCTTTTACCTATCATCCTGATCAAGTTCAAATTCAAGGTGTATTAGTAGGTCAAATGAGAAGTTATAGATAACAGACAATTAAATTTATATAAGTGGGAGAATTGCCATGCAACATAAAATTCATATGCACGATCAAGTTAACAATAAAGTGAATGAAATCATGAAACATTACAAGAAAAGACCTGTTGAACAAATAGTATATGTGCTAAAAAATATTATGAGATATCCATCAACAATTTAAGTTTTAGAATTAAATTGGTTATACTCATAACGTATTAAAGTAGAATATAGTAGTACGGTTACTTAGTGGGTATAACCTCATATGCTTATGAATACTGAGAAGTGAATATACTACTCGCAGTATGGTGTTCATGATATTATGTAACACAAGGTTAGATTAAATACATTTTTATTGTGGACAAAGCTATTTCAACGAAATAGTCACATAAATCAATTGCTTGATCAGCAAGCGTTCAATTAGTTCATTATTCCCTGCTAGTTTTTAGTTATATTGCTTGTTTACCTCCCTTAAGTCTTTGTATATCAGATAGTTAAATTACGTTGTAAATTTAGCTATTGATTCAATATACGGCTAATCATTAATTAAAGAGAAATATACTATGCCATTTACTAAGCTCGGCTTATCCGATCCTTTATTACGTGCAATTGCGGAGGCGGGTTATAAAAGCCCTTCACCGATACAGCAACAAGCGATTCCTGCTGTTTTACAAGGACATGATTTACTAGCAGCTGCACAAACAGGTACAGGAAAGACCGCTGGTTTTGCTTTGCCTTTATTACATCGATTATCTCAACATCACTTTTCATCTAATCGTCCCGTTAGGGTGTTAATTTTAACGCCTACTCGTGAATTAGCAGCTCAAGTTGGTGAGTCTGTTAGTCAGTATGGGGCCCATTTGCAGCCAAGGTTAAAAACGGAAATCGTCTTTGGCGGAGTAAAAATTAATCCCCAAATGATGCGATTGAGAGGAGGTGTAGACGTTTTAGTTGCTACGCCAGGACGTTTATTAGATTTAGTAAATCAAAATGCAGTTAAGTTAGATAAAGTCGAAAGCTTGGTATTAGATGAAGCAGATCGTATGTTGGATATGGGGTTTATTCGAGATATTAAAAAGATTATTGCCTATTTACCAAAAAAACGTCAAAACCTCTTATTTTCTGCCACATTTTCAGAAGAAATTCGTAAGTTAACAACTGGCTTATTGATTAATCCTGTAAAAATTGAAGTTGCTCCCAGAAATACTGCTGCCGAGAAAGTTGAGCAAATTGCGTATTTATGTAATAAATCACAAAAAGCTGAATTGTTATGTCATTTAATTAAAACAGAGCACTGGCAACAAGTTTTAGTTTTTACAAGTACTAAGCACGGTGCGAATAGACTTACAGAAAAATTAAATAAAATTGATATTAAAGCGGCTGCAATTCATGGAAATAAAAGTCAGGGTGCCAGAACGAGCGCTTTAGCAGGATTTAAAGCCGGTCAGATTAGAGTATTAGTGGCAACTGACGTTGCGGCAAGAGGAATTGATATCGCGTTATTGCCTTACGTTATTAATTATGAATTACCAAGATCATCTGCTGATTATGTTCACAGGATTGGACGTACAGGTAGAGCAGGGGAAGAGGGTAAAGCAATTTCATTAGTGTCACATGATGAAATCGGAGCTTTGAAGCAAGTAGAGAAATTAATGGGTTCTGCGATCAACCGTGAGCAAGTCTTAGGGTTTGAGGCAGCTGCAGTTGCTCCACCACTTCCAATGGAGGAACCTAGGCCGCTAAGACAGCCAAGAAATAACAAAACGAATGCCAAGCAACCAGAAAAGTTTCAGGGTAATGCCAATACTAGTAGAGCTAAGAGTGATGTGGCTACACTTAGCCGGACACATAATTTAAAATAAATGAAAAAATTGTGAGTCCTAATGAGCCGAGAAAAATCAAAAAATTATCCAACTGAGTTCAAGACAGCAGCGGTTAAGTTAGTCA
>TBL_comb47_HYPODRAFT_10006229_pt1 | contig 12950 bp, 7 predicted proteins | sample TroBogypolimnion_40_FD_10682 | JGI IMG/M metagenome (IMG submission 10682)
ACCCATTGCTGAGCTACAGTATGTTTGCCAAGTAATAATAGGAATATGAATATAGGAATTATGACTTTGTATGTTTTCATTGTGTTATGCTAAATTTTCTACAAAATTACAACAATTTCAGTTCGTTTCAATGATAATTCTGTTATTTAACATTTAGAAAACACTTTTGATTTAAAGGGATTGTTATTTTTTAGTGATTTTCATACTCATTTTGTTTTATTTTACTAAATAATGGAGTTCTTTTTTTCATACTAAAACAAATAATAGTATAAACACACCATTTCGATAGGTTATTCATACATAAATCAAAACATGTTTTATTATAATAGTGAGTACATGTTTCACTATTTTAGCATTTTGTATTATTTATTTGACATAATTTATGTTTTAAAAGTCATGTTTTACGCTCCGATAAACATGTCTACCGCTCGAGTAAACATGTCTACCGCTCGAGTAAACATGTCTACCGCTCCGATAAACATGTCTACCACTCCGATAAACATGTCTACCGCTCGAGTAAACATGTCTACCACTCGAGTAAACATGTCTACCACTCCGATAAACATGTCTACCACTCCAGTGAACATGTTTATCAATAGACAAAATATTTTGAATAAAATATACAGAATTATTAATTAACAAATATAATAAAAAGAGTATTTGTTACTTTAGTTAAGTAAAAAAACATCTATTTCTGCTATGCGGATAATTGTTTTATCTAAAACCCCAAAAGTCTATAATAGTATTTTATTTTAATGAAAACATTACTGGTATATTATATTGATACCTTACAGCTTTACCATCAATATATGCAGGTTTCCAATTAAAACTAGTTAATTTTACTACTCTTAATGCTTCTTCATTTAAAGAAGGGCTTATACCTTTAAAAATCCTTAAATTATCAATAGCACCATTTTCCAAAACAACTATAGTTACGATTACATTGCCATACAATCCTTTTTCTTTTGCATCAGCAGGATATATAATAGTGCTTTTAAAGAATTGCTGTAAACCTCTCAAACCATCTTTATATTCGGGTAATACATCAACGGAAGTAAAAATATTTTCTTTTATTTCTTTACCTTTGTCATCCCAGTTTCTATTACTTATTTCTTGATTTTTATTATAATTAGATTCCTTGTTTTTTATTCCACTTTCAAATGAATAATAAGCCCATTTGCCTTCTCTTTGTAAAGGAAAAACTGTATTGCTATAACCTTTAGCAACTAATATATTCCTTTTGTAATCTTTTATTTCGTAAGCATTATTAATTAATTTAATACATCTTAATACCGTGTCTTTTTCTCTGGTATTGTAATAAAAATTGTAGAATAAATACGAGGTGTCATTTAATTTCTTTACATTAATATTCGACATTAATATCCATTTGCCATTATTTAAATAATGTCCATTAATTTTAAAGTTATTGTTATCAATTATTGTAGTTTTGTCATAATAATTAGCAGTAGTATCCGATGATTTTACTATTTTATATAACTTACTATAATAAACAGCAGTATCATACTGCGAAAACACTTTTAAAGTAAGCATTATTAAAAGTGTTATAAAAACTATTCTTTTCATTAATATTAGATTTTATTTATTTAACAACTATTTCGTCAACAAAAAGCCAAGTCTCAGCATTCATTCCTCTCCAGGCAGGTAGTTTACCAATATTCTTAATAGTAACTTTGAGATATCGTGTTTTGTATTGCTGAACTAAAGGAACTGTAAATTTAACAACCTGTTTAGGTATTTTAAATCTTGCAGATGCATTAGCATAAAAGCCTGCATTTATAAAATTACTGCCATCATTTGATACTTCAACTTTAATACTTTCGGGAGCTAATATCCTGCTTTTTTCATCATCAAGACAAGTAATTTCAAGCATTTTTACATCTTGCGAAGATTCCAGATCAATAGTAGCTACCACATCTTCGCCTTGCCAACCTTGCCATAATATCTGATAATCTTCGGTGCCTCTAACCCCATCAATCAAACTATTAGGTCCGTTGGCCTGATAAGCATTTGCATATTTTGATTCGAAAGTAATCTTTTTGCCAACAGCCAGATGTTGTACCACAGCATTGTTAAAATAATTTTTCATATCAGTATAATACTCTAATGGAGTATAACTATCTTCGTGCAAGGTTTCAGGGCCATATTTGCTAGCTATCTTATAAAACTTTTCTAGCATACTACCGGCTTGAGGTTTTAATTTATAGATACTATTAAATTCTTTTGTAAATATCCAATCATTAGTAAAAACAGCCTCCTTACTAATTTCAAGCCAAGCATATCTTACGGGTTGAAAAGCACGCTCCACTCTACTATATAATACTTCGTTATCCTTTACACTTTCCAAAGCTTTATTAAAAATATTAATATATTTATCAAGCATCGCAGGCGACAAATATCCTTCCTTATGTATAGCAGGATGATCATAAATAGTCAATGGAATATCTGAATCAATAATTGCTTGACGCGAAATATCAATGTATTGACGGATATAATAAACCGCAGCACCATAATATCCCGTAAGGAAATCATTCATCAGATTATCAATATCCTCATTGGGATTCCACAAAAGCTTAGCAAGTATATAACATCTAAGTTCATTAAATTCACCACCTTTCCCAGGATACCCCTGTTCAAATATCATCTTTGCATTGTTGTTTACAAACAAATCAATATTAGGTTTTAAAGTATGAAAATTAGGAAATGGAGACAATAAATGCGAAAAGTTAGTTACATAATCCCAAATCATAATGTTATTAGTGATCTTCTTCCAACTCTTAAGATCATGAAAAATACTTAAGGGTTCATTCTCTGATTCAATAGGTTTGTTTCGTGTAGCTTCGTAAGTAGATAATACTATGTTTACATTCTTAGCAGGTCTAACATATTTTGGGGCAGTACGACTATATTTATACGCTAATGTAGAGAGCGTTTTGGTAGGAAAAGCCACAGCTAGTTTGTTCATAAAATGAATAATACTACCTGAGTGCGAACCTTCGAGTGAATCAATTGCACGGCATTTATTACACTGGCAATATTGTTCGTTATCCATCTGGCTTACCGACCAATACTTTGCTTTAGGATTTTCTCTCATAAGTCTTTTCAAACTCTCAATAGTTATTTTAACAACTTCAGGATTCGAAAGACAAAGTTGTCCGCGGACTCTTGCACCATTTCTATATGCATAATACTCTGGATGAGCAGCAAAATACTTATCTGGCGAAACTAGTCTAAGCATCGTATGAACCCACAACCCCCATTCATTAGATATACGTTGTTCGGTTGAATTATTTAGTTTATGCCATGCAGCATAATCTTTATCATAAGCACTATGGTAATGAACAACACGGAAATTAAGTTGCGGATTTTGAACATCATTAATAACAGGAAGTTTAATATTCCCTTTATGAGGGATATAAAGTGCATCACTTGAATAATAACGACAACCAAGATATTTATCAAGAAAAGTATAAACAGCATTAATTAGTCCTTGCCCCGAACGTGCAGTAAAATAGATGTAATTATTAACTGTTTTGATTCTGAAACCATCTTCTTTTAGTATATTTGTATTAAAAGTTTTGTCAGAAGATTTTCCTTCTTCAAAGATAATATAACTGCATTTAGCAGTCATATTATCAGTACATGGAATCATAATACCGGTCATTTTCTTTACATAATCGCGCAGATTATCTATAGCATTTCTGCATTTGTCGGAAGCATTTTGAGGGACAAGGATTACATAATCAGTTTTTCCATCACTAAAGAAATTAACATTAGGAGCCGAATACGAATTGGTGTAAAATAATACAGCAATAAGTAGTACAGTGCAATATCTGAAAGCTCTCTTAATATCCATTTCTATGATTTAATTAATAATACCTTATGGCTATTCAATAACAATTATACCGCTATAAGGTTTTCTTTTAAGATTTAAAGATTCAATTTTAATAATTATAGCATTAACCTTAATTTGTTTCATTTGTATTATCTTATTCTAATAAATAATATGTTTTTTTAATATATTAATGATATTTCTTTACACCTGCTTTTACTTCTAATTCCAAGCGATTATCTTCGGGTGGAATAGGGCAGGAGTATTTATGATTGTATGCACAATAAGGATTGTAACATTTATTAAAATCTATAACAATAGTATCCCCTTCCGGGATCTTTAAATCAATATATCTGCCTCCGCCATAGGTTTCAAAACCATTGGTAAGGTCAGTAAAGGGTAGGAAAAGATAATCTAAATATCCTTCCTTTTTAATCAGATCAAGGTTTTGATATACATTTAATTTATATATAATGCTTTTGAATTCAAAAGTAACTTCTCCATATTTAACATACATAGGTTTGCGCGAAGTTGTAGTCTTCATGGGGAAAGGAAACTCTCCCATACTTAATTTAAACTTTGCTGTAAATTTATAATTACTATCAGTAGGGTAGAAGTTTAACTTTTTAAAATGAACAATATCTTCATCATTTAAAGGTGACTTTTTTATATCAGCAAACTCCATATTCATGGTGTCTTGATAAGCTTTTATTTCTTCAATATATTTTTGTGAATTGGTTTGGCTGTTACCATTATTAAATGATAATGTTATGATAAGTAGCAAGGTTAGCGTAAGAAGCGAGAAGTTCTTTATTTTCATTAATTACTTATTTATTAAACATAAGAAATGCTTTTTGCATAGCTAATACAAAAAGCATTTCTATAATAATAGGTATGATATTATGCTATTTTAGAATATAGTTTCATAAATTGTACTCTTTCGTAATCGGCTGGATTATTAATATTTGTCATACTAAGTTTTCCTTTAAAATCACTTATAGTTTCAAAACCATGAGCATCCATCCATTTACTAATTCCTTCATTTATTTCTTTAATAGCCTTAGGACCATTCTGAATTACAGCAGACACCACCTGTAAACTGTCAGCTCCTGCAAGTAATATCTTAACAGCAGCTTCCCATGTATGAATTCCTGTTGTGGCAGAAAGATCGCAATTAAGTTTACCCGAAAGTATTGCCATCCATCTTAATATTTGAAAATAATCATTACTATTGCTTAATATTTTATTATCAATCAGGCAAAGATTATCAAGATCGATATCAGGATTGTAAGGCTTGTTGAACAATACCAAAGCACTAACTCCTGTATTAGATAGTTTTTGTAAGCTATTAGCCATCCCCGAGAAGTAATAACCTATTTTTAAAGCAAAAGGAATGGTAATAAACTTCTTAATCTCTTCGGTAATTGTTGTATAAATAGCTTCGTTAACTTCGGCTGTATGATTAAAATCTGAAGGTAATACATATACATTTAATTCAATAGCATCAGCACCAGCATCCTGAATTCTTTTAGCAAAATAATGCCAATCGTATTGCGATACACAGTTAATACTGGCAATAATTGGAATATCTACAACTTTTTTAGCTTCTTTGATGATATCCAAATAGTTTTGCAAGGTTTTTTGATGAGCATGGTCGCTAATATATAAATAAGCTTCGTCATCTAAATAAGGTCTATCAAAAACCATATTTGTAAATGCATCTTGCCATGTCTTTAAACTATCATCATTTGACTCAAGTAGTTTACTTGTTTCAAAATTGATTTGTTCCTCAAAGATAGATTTGATAACAACTGCACCTGCTCCATTTGCCGCATATTCTTTAATGTTATCAATAGAATTAGTGAAGCTTGAACTTCCTGCAATAACAGGACTTTTAAGTTCAAGTCCCATGTATTTTGTTCTTAAATCTGCCATAATGTCTTAATTTAATGATTTGTTTATATGATATATATTTAAAAATTTTCTATACTGATTGAACACCTCAAAAGTAATTAATCTTTTCAATATTCAACATAAAAAAAGAATATTTTTTTTATTTATTAAAAAAGATATTAAAACCCTATGGATTATATTTCAAAACAAAAGTCAAAATCTTAATAATTTAAATGAAGTTTCTTTTTATTTATTTTAAAGTAAGAGAAATTCTTGATAAGGTTAATTAAATTCAATTCAAAGAATTTTAATAAACGTCCCTCTTCTATATCATCACCGATTAAATCTTAGTCATTCCCAATAAGTATTTTGCTCTGCCCAACAAGGAAGTTGTTCTGCCCAACAAGGAAGTTGTTCTGCCCGACAAGGAAGTTGTTATTCCCGACAAGGAGGGATTTGAAGAGCATCTCCTCTTCATGTGTTCGTATAGATAGTTTTATACAAAAATTAAGCTTGTTGTTATGAAGTGTTGTAGGGGCAAAACACGTTAAAATGGTACTAATAGTAGAGTGGAATTGAATATTTATAAAAGATGCTACTCTAACAACATTAACAATGCTTTTAAATAAATATTAATTATTCAATAAGAAACATGCGTTATTAACTAGATAATTTATAAAGGTTCTCAACAGGTATTCTAATTTTAGAAACATATTCAAGAAATTCTTTATTATTTATATGGATTTAATAATATCTTTAAGTATCTTTGCAAATTAATCCAAAGCTAAATATTATACTCAAACGTTATCTTTTAGATTTAAATAAAATAAAATCTACGAGTAAACTAGATTGTAATATTTGTAATAATAATAATTAAATATCTCTATATATGAAAAAAAATATCATTCTATTAGCAATTTCTTTGCTTATGTTTTTAATCAATAATTTGAAAGCTCAATCAGGATTACAGGATGTAGCTTGTATTGGATATAACCAGGATGTAGTTGCTGATGATGCAACCACAGCTTTAGGCTCAACTACAACAGGCGTTGACTATGCTACCGGTCACGTATTTATTGCTAATAATTTTAATCCAGGTGCTGGTATTTGTGCTACAACTAATACATGGCCTTCAGGTAACGTAGTTAACAGTAACATTACCTCAGGATTAACTTATAATTTGCAAAATCCAGGTACTTTTAATGTGTTGTTAATTCCAAATGGGAGTTCTGGGGCATTAACAGTTATAAATCCGGTAGCTGTTACTAGTTTATATCTTCTTGCAAATGGAGGCGGTGCAGCTTGCACTGTTTCTGCTACCATAACTTTTGCTGATGCTTCAACACAAGTAGTTTCATGTAGTGTACCTGATTGGTGTAGTGGGATTTCACCTGCTACTGAACATTTTTATCGTAAAGTACGAGATACCGCTTCTTCCTGTTCTACAAGCAATATTGATCTCTGTCAATATATGTATGAAGTCTCTTTACCTATAAATCTTGCAAACCAGTCAAAGACCATTGCTTCAATATCGTTCAATAATACCGGTGGCAACCTTTGTATTTACGCAGTTGGTGGTTTTGTATTATCTCCTTGTGCAACTCCTACTGCTTCACCTACATCTTTAACTCTAAGCCCTGGTAGTTATACTGTTTCAGGTTCTTTTACAGCTTCCGCTAATACCGATCATTATCTTATTGTTAGAAGTACTTATAACATATTAAATACACTCCCTGTTGATGGGACCAATTATACAGCAGGCACTTTATTAGGTAATGCAACTGTAGTTGCATATCAAACAGGCACTACATTTACAGATGCTGGTTTAATTCCAAACATACAATATTATTATTATATATTTGCATCAAATGCATCTTGTGTGGGCAATCCTCCTGTTTATTTAACTACCGCTCTTACAAATACTACTACTACTTTAACACCTTTAAATGGTATTTATACAATTAATTCGTTACAGGCAACTGTCGGCACTAATTACAATAGTTTCACTGAGGCAGTCAATGCACTTAATCTATTAGGTATCTCAGGACCTGTAACTTTTAATGTTGCTGCCGGACAATCTTGGACAGTTTCCTGCCCTGTTACTCCTAATAATTATGGCTATAAGATTACAACAACCGGTACAGCTTTTATGCCTATTATATTCCATAAGGATGGTTCAGGAACTAATCCTGTATTAAATATTACAGGTACAACCACTACTACTGATAAAGGTATATGGTTATCTGCATGTAATTATATTACTTTTGATGGTATAGATATTATTGATTCTGCTACCGCACTGGAATATGCATATTATTTAGCAGGAACAGCTACAAGTGGATGTAATTATAATACAATTAAGAATTGTAATATTACGTTAAGTAATACAACTTCTAATGTTAATACAACAGGTATATACCTTCTTTCTACAGCAACTTCGACAACAGGGACTAATAGTCATAATTTATTTTATAATAATACTATTAATCATGCATTTTATGGCATTAGAGCAACTGGAACTGCATCTTATTTTGACAAAAGAAATGAAATTGGCACTATAAATGGAGGAAGAAATCTTATTAAGAATATAGGTTATGCAGGTGTATATACTGCCAACGGAATTAATCATTTATATCAAGACAGTATTCAAATCTTTAATACAGCTATTGATAGTATAAGGTCTACTTTAGCTAGTGCTAATAGTTTAGTAGGCATCCAGGCAGGTGTATCTTCTAACTTTAATTATTATGGTGATACAGTGAGGAATGTTATAGGTTCCGAGAACTATGGATTTAATTTTAGTGGTACTACTTCAGGTATTAATTATATTCATAATTGTGTGATAAGAGATTTCTATGCTACAAGTGGTAATATAAATCTTTGTAGAATTGTTGCTGCTGACACTACTTTATATTTTTACAATAACGAATTCTATAATATTAATACGACAGGTGGAGGAATAGAAGGCTTCTATACTAATTCATCAGGTAAGTATTATATTTATAATAATAAATTCTATAACTTTAACAGTACTTTTACTACACTTGTCCAAGGTTATGCACTTCTTAATGCAAATACTAATGCATATGTTTACAACAACTTCATCTCTGATTTAAATTGTCCCGGAGGTATAACAATTCCTTCAACAGATGGTATTTCAATTGGAACCGGCTCTACTGTCAGGTTGTACTATAACACTATTTATCTTAAATATACAAGTACAAATGCTACAAATTCATCTGCTTGTGTATATGCAGCAGCAACACCCGGCTCACTTGATTTAAGAAACAATATTTTTATCAATAAATGTGATATGACAACAGGTACAAGAGCATCAGCTTTATGGTGGGCATCAACAGCCTATACTAACATTGCATCTACTACTAATAACAATTTATATTATGCAGGTACACCGGGAGCTAAAAACTTTATTTTCTATAATGGCACTACCGGATATCAAACATTAGATACTTATCAAGCTTTAGTTTCACCTAAAGATGCAATTTCTTTTACCGAAGATGTTCCTTTTATTAATACTTTAACCAAGCCTTATAATTTACATATTAATCCTTCAATACAAACTTATGCTGAAAGTAATGGACAACGTATAACAACTCCTTTTGCTATTACTGCTGATTTTGATGGTGATATTCGTTGGGGTGAAACCGGATATACTGGCACTGGCTCTTCTACTGATTTAGGTGCTGATGAATTTAATGGTATATCATATCCTCCATGTGCAGCACCGGCTAATCAACCTACTAATTTAACATTAACTCTTGGTAATTCTGCAATATCAGGTTCTTTCACAGCAGCTACAGGTATACCTGTAGCTGATCATTATTTAATAGTCCGAAGCACATCAAGCACCCTAACTACATCACCTGTCACTGGTACATCATATCCTGCCGGTTCTTCATTTGCCGATGGAACTATTGTGGCATATCAAACAGCTACTACATTCACTGATAATGGACCTCTAGTTTCGGGGACTTATTACTATTTTGTTTTTGCAGCTAACTCTTTTTCTTGTACAATTGGGCCTGCTTACAAAACCATATCACCACTTACTGCAAATACTATTATTAAACATGATGTCTCTATTTCAAGCATTATTACTCCTATTGACCCAATATCAATTGCAGGCAATCAAACAGTAAGTGTTAAAATTAAAAACTTAGGTACAACACCCGAGATTAGTATTCCTGTTTATTATCAAGTAAATGCCCTTACTCCTGTTACCCAAACATGGTCAGGAACTTTGGCTCATGGCGATTCAGTTACTTATAATTTCACAACTACTTTTGCAATACCTGTAGTATCTCCATTTACTTTATGTGCATATACTAAACTAACAACTGATCAGGATACTACTAATGATAAAGTTTGTAAATCTATTCATTCTGTTGTTGGTATTAATGAAAACAGTTTATCAAATGCCAACATAATTTTATCACCTAATCCTGCTCATGATAAACTTAATATCAATTGTAATAATATTAAGATAGGTAAAACTAATTTTAGCATCTATGATTTGCAGGGAAAGAAACTGTATACTGAAGAAATAAATATAACTTCAAATAGTTATAACAAAAATATAAATGTTAATCAACTTAAAGCTGGAATCTATTTTCTAAAGATAGAAAATGAGTCAGGTATCTTTAATAACAAGTTTATTATTGAATAAATTATTTACTTAAAAGATAAAATATATAATTAATTGTTATCATTAAATAAAAAAATCAATTTCGATATGAAAAAAATCTTTATTCTGTTAAATTTAACATTACTATTAGCAACTTCTGGTAGTTATTTGTATGCACAAAATTATTGTACAGCAGGTCTATATAATAATGGTTGTAATTTTGGTGATTATCTTACAGCTTTTAGTATGGGTACAATTAATCAAACAAATTTAAATTGTCCTGTTTCTTCAGGTGATACAGTTGGCTACAACAATTACACTTTTGACACAACTAGTCTGATACTTGCAAATATATATACTATCACAGGTGTATTAGGCTCCTCTCCTGATGATCATATCAGAATATGGATTGATTATAATGATGATGGTATCTTTGATAATACAACTGAACTTATTTATGATAGTGGAAATTTATCAGGTTCTACATTATACGATAGTACTATTATTCCATTATCTGCAACTTTAGGTGTTCACAGAATGAGAGTAAGATTAGTTTATAATTACCTCACACCTGTAGCTTTTGATGCTTGCTCAAATTACAGTTATGGTTGTACAAATGATTATATTATTAAAGTAATTTCAGTCAGTAACCCTTACCTTTCAGTTTCACCTATCTCATTTAATTTTGGTTATATACCTTATGAATATTCTTCTTCTTATCAACAATTTAATATCTCCGGAAATAATTTAACAGGGATGCCAGATTGTATTATAATAAAAGCGCCAATTGGTTTTCAGGTTTCATTATCACCTGATATAAACTATGATTCTACTGCTATTATTCATTATACAGGGACATCCTTGCCCTTAACATCATTTTATGTTATGTTTGTTCCAACTCAAGCAAATACTGCTTATTCAAATAATTTAACGTTTAATGGTGGTGGTGTATCTTATGCAGTACCTTTATCAGGAACGTCTTTATTTACTTATTGTATAACTAATCTTTATTTTCAAGGTTGTTCAAATGGTAATTTCCTTACGTCTTTCAATTTTAACACCATTAATCAAACTGGCTTAACATGTCCAAATTCAACAGGTGATACTATTGCTTACAATAATTATACATCTAGTTCTACAATTATTAAACGTGGTAACTCCTACAATATTTCCGGTGCTTTAGGAACTTCACTTGATGATTATGTAAAAGTATGGATTGATTATAATGATGATAATATTTTTGATAATTCTACAGAAACAATATATAATAGTGGAGCCTTTTCAGGGTCTTCCTTTTCAGGTAATGTTACTATCCCTATTGATGCTCCATTAGGAATTCACAGAATGCGAGTTAGAACAGTTTACGACTTAAGTGATTTTGATGCATGCACTCAATATACAAACGGTTGTGTAAATGATTATCTGGTTAACATTCAAAAGCATGGTCCTGATGTAGGAATTACATCTATTAATGTGCCTGCTAATGCTCCTATTGGTTCAATTATTAATCCTGTTCTCACTGTTCATAACTTTGGTGATACTACAGTAACATCAATGCCTTTTTATTATAAATACTGTAATGAACCACTTATGCTATACAATTGGACTGGAACACTTAACCCGGGTCAATCAGATTCATTTAATATACCTGATCTTTTTGTTCAGGATTCCAATATTAGTTTGTGTGCATGGACTGCTTTAATTGGAGATGTTAATCTATTTAATGATACAGCTTGCTTAAATACAACAGCAGTTTATGCAAATAATGTGGGTGTTACAAAGATCATCTCTCCTTCAGATTCAGCAGTTGTAGGTACATATCAAAAAGTAAAGATTATGATAAAAAACAAAGGTTTAACTACTGCAACAAGTATACCTGTAGCTTATCAAAGAGGAATTGGTACTATAATTAATGAAACCTGGACAGGTTCTTTGGCATATAATGATTCTGTTGTTTATACATTTATTGATTCATTAGCGGTACCAACAGGAGTCTCTTTCAGTTTATGTGCATGGACAAAATTAATTGGTGATCAGGATACATTAAACGATAAAACATGTAAAACTGTACAGATAACAATGGGTATAAATGAAAATACTGCTAACGGCAGCATTAATATATCTCCTAATCCTGCGCATGATAAACTTAATATTAATTGTAATAATATTAAGAATGGAAAAACTATATTTACTATTTATAATGTTGAAGGAATAAAATTATTTAATGAAGAAACAATAATTACAACTGATAATTATATTAATACTATCAATGTTAATAAATTTAAATCCGGTATCTATTTTTTAAGAATAGAAAATGGCAATAATATATTCAATAGAAAGATTATTATTGAATAATCTCAAATAGCTCTATAAAAAAGAAGCCTTCGTCAAATTATTGACGAAGGCTTCTTTTTTATACATAGTTTACTTACTGTTTAACCCAAATTACGCATTAGAAAAAAAGTAGTATTTTTACAGATTAAATCCTAATGCGTAGCGTTAGAAAAAAAAGTCTTATGGAATTTGATATATCCTTTACAAATAAAGAGATTACACCTTGGG
>TBL_comb47_HYPODRAFT_10006230_pt1 | contig 12949 bp, 11 predicted proteins | sample TroBogypolimnion_40_FD_10682 | JGI IMG/M metagenome (IMG submission 10682)
TTGTAGGGTTAAGGTTATGTTAACATAACCTTAACCCTACAAACAGAATCTTCAACAGAATCTTCAACAGAATCTTCAACAGAATCTTCAACAAAATCTTTAACAGAATCTTTAACTTCAACTTCAACAGAATCTTCAACAGAATCTTCAACTTCAACTTCAACTTCAACTTCAACTTCAACTTCAATAGGTTGTACAATACAGCAATGTATAGCATGCCGCTGTTGGCATCCTTTATCTTCTGATGTAGATACAATTTTGATACTCATCACCCCACTGACTTTGGCGCTATGGCGCATCTAGGGGGTCCACACGACCCAGCAGATATTCTGACTGTCCAGGATGTACTTAACGTTGTACAAGCTTTTATTCTGCGAAATTACAGAAATCTCCAGAAAGGCGCATTATTGACCCGAGCGCTGGCAAATTTTTGGGATGAAGCCAGTGGGTTGACATATAGAGATGCACTTGCACGATTTGAAGCTGTGGCATCAGAATTCCAACGTCTTCAGGAATACCTTGCAGCTGCAAAGAATGTAATTGAATTTCAACATAGACCCCGCGGTGATGAAAACGCAGTTACGCGTCGTATAACGAATACTGACATTAGACAGCGAATAGCCGAGCTAAATACAGCCATTACACACCTACAAGCGACACTGGCTCTGGTCAAAACCCATATATACACTCAACACGCGGGGTATATTGGCAATGCACACGGCCATGCACCCCCAGCTAATGCAAGACTCGTACATATCGAAGGAACGGCGGACCCGGAACCCGGGCTTGATTTGGGTGCAGAAACTGAACCCGAAGGCGATGGCAAGACTGGCTCTGGTAAGCACATGGCACGTGGGGATTACTGGCATGAGATGCAAAATCGCAAGTAAAGCTACAGTTTATCGACACACGCGCTCACCACACAATCATCGCGTAGGATGACATATAACCACACATTTCTTACGACAAGGGGTCATCGAATTGCACGCAACTACATTGTATCCACCCTCACACACCACCCTCTACTCATCCAGTATAATATCCGATACAACGCCAGGATATCAAAGAAATGCTACGCGTGTTGGATCAAGAAGCGGTCTGGACAGCGTCGAGGGGTGTGTTTTGGGGACACTCATTGACCTGCTCGACATCCTTTGCGGTATTGGCTGACTGCGGATGCGTACTATCGTCGTGCGATTGAATGGTAGCATTCTTCTTTGCACAACCGAACACACCCTTAACTGCGATATACCCCTTTGCGTGAAGATACCGAAGCGCGTTCTTGCCCGCCTCATGCCTCTTCTTCGATACGATACGCCCCGCCTTAGTCTTAATTAGGTCGTCTTTCGTAAGCCGACCTGACGTGCGCGTCGCATTACCGTGGAACACCTCAGCACGAGAACCGACGGTCTTCATGGTAAATTTCACAAAGCGGTAGCTTGTGTGTTATGCTGTTTACATGATGCCCGAGCTACGACCCCGCTTGGAAACATGTCCAAGCATATCACCAGCCAGGCCGTGCACCCCCGCCAAGCCACCCACACGCCCAAGGTGCCTGTGCAGAGCACGAGCATGGCCAACATAGTGAGAACCACCCTTCATGGGCACGCCACGCCCGACCATGCGATTCAGATGCGTCTTCGTAGTGCCAGACTCCGGCGTCGCCGCCTCCACATCTGCACTATTAAGGATCGTCTTGCGAATCGCCGACTGGCCACGGACCGTCTCAAAAAATCCCGTATTGATCGCAATGACCGTGATCGTAACCGCATTGAGATAGTCATAGAAACCATACGGGTTTGACGTCTGCACCGTCGCCTGGAACGAGTAGTTTCCAAGGCACCCGGGAGCAAGGCCGGGGCTGAGCGTGATATCGTGGCCCATGCGAAGTAGAATGGGGCCACCGCTGAGCTGGGTGACGCCCGTCTGCTTGTACTGGACCGCCGTGGTCACGGCAGTGGACGAAGAAGTAATACGCGCAGAAGAAGCAAGGCTACCCTGCGAATAACCGCGCCACTGATGCCAGTCCATGTCAAGACCACTTGCAACAGCAGACTCGTAGAGATTGAACTGCTGAAACCCCGAACAAAGGTTGCTAAAGTTGTCGAACGTAACGGACACGTTCTGAATCGGAATGTACTGATCAAGCTGGCCGGGGCCCTTCGTTGCGGGCTTGACATACAGCATAATCATATCAGGGATCGACGTGAGAGAAATCGTCTGCGTGCGCACCGTCTGCGTGCCAGCAAATGACGAACCCGTGAGAGTCTGGGTGTAACGCGGAAACTCGACATACGGCACAGTCGACACAAGCGGGAGTGTGATATCAGGGCCGGGAGTAAGGAATGCTGCAAACACGGTGGGGTTTGTCCACGGTCCATACTGATTCGAAGACGACCCAAACGCAAGATCGCTGAGAATGGTGCGAATATTTGAGGATCGGATGATATTGCCCGTGTTCTGCGTAGGACGCGTCAGGTCGTCGACCCACCAAGGAAGAGTTGCAAGCGCCGCGCTACCAGGGGCTGCACCAGTCACGCCGACGTTAGAAGCAGCATAACACGTACCAAGGGCACCAAAGTTGAGAACAAACTGCATATTTGTCATGCCATAAAGACCAACCGTTGTGAACTCAGCGCTATCAGCCCAGATGAGAGGGGAGACAACGAGCGGTTCGACCACTGCCATCTGCCCAAAAACAGGCATAGGGCCCTGCGTGACCTGGTATCCAGCACTCAGACTAAAAGTAGTGCCAACTGGAACGTTGCCACCATAAAGGACCGTAGCAAGCGTAGTAGCTGCGCAGATATTATACGTAGACCCAATGCAACCGAGAGAGCCAGTTAGCAGATTAGCAACCCAGCCAACGGGAGTCGGTGCGGCCTGGCCAAAAGAAGGAGTAGTCACCGAAGCAGTCGCATAAAGGCGAGCGCCAATCATGCAATACGGAGGGACGTTCCTCAGAAGCCTGACAGTCTGAACGTTACCAGCGCCGCCTGAAAACACAAAACCAGCGTCACCCGAATACGTCCAAGCCACAGTCGCATCGGTCGCAGCCCCAATAACGTTAAAGACACCGGTCATATCTCCACCCGGAAATCCGGTCGTCCACACCGGCTGATTGTTGACAAAAGGAACGACAGTGGCAGTGGGAAATGAGCTTGCACCAGCGACGTTTGAAGGCAGCGGGGCTGCGATATACCAACCAACACCCGACTGAGCGCCGCCGTTAGCAACGATACCATTAGTACCAAGACCAAAATTTCCAGTAGTTCCCACGGCAAGGAAGGGATACGTAGCGAGACCGCCATTCTGACCAGCACCCGCACCCGAGAGAATCGTCGTCGCACTGGAAAGTGGGTTTGACTGCGTTGCATCCGAAAACCAGGTAATCGGAAAGGCGCCAGTAGGAATATCACCCTGTGAATCAACAGTCGAATACGACGAGAAATTGCCATTCTGTGCATTTGCGTCGTCGCGTCCCCAGCTGTACACGTCGATGTTCGAGGGGGTCGTTCGCTGCTTCTGGTTCTCCGGCATACTTGTAAGAAGCAGCTGCTCGTGTAGTGTATCGCCGTTCGTAGTGGTTGTACAGTCGTTAAGTGTTGCAGTCATATTTGTGAGCGACGACTGTAGAGGAAACATACACGGCGCAAGATCCTTCGAGCTGACAGCCGTCGCGTAACCCAGCGGCTGAAAAGCCTGCGACTGGAATGCATTGGAAAGACCGGCATCAGAACTCAGGTGGAACTGAATACTCGCAGACGGATCAGGGACATCGTATGTCATCGGAACCTCAAACTCGACGTTTGTATATGTCGCCCACGCCGGAAGTGCAATATTCACATAAAAGTACTGGGAAGAAACACCAGGAAATGCGTTTCCAGTGATAATCAGACCCGCAGGCAGCGGACCGTTCGTGACCATTGCGGCCGTAGGGGCAGAACCAGCAGCAGCCGTAGATGTATAATTGGCACTCCTCTGGGAGTAAAGAGCGGTACCAGGGGGGAGAATTACGGTATTGCCACCGATTGCAGGCTGGCTGGTAAACCGGATAATGTACGGATTAATATTGGCAACAGCGGCAATAGGATAGCCAGTAGGGAGAGACTGGTCAACAACACCGGTGAGCAGGGAACCAGCGGCGTTGTTAAAGCCCTTCACAGACGGACCGCGCGCACCGCTGTAAAAAAGATTGGCCGTGAAGTTGAGACCAGCCGACAGCTGGAGCTTACGATCGACAAAGACGTTCAGAGACGGCACAAGAACCTGAAACGTCATCTGAGCGGCCGTTGCAGCGATAGCACTAAACGGTGCAACGCTTACAGAAAGCGCACCCTTCTGCACTGCATACGCCGGCTCATCCTGCTGCAGTCGAGCATCGTACACGGCGATCTTCTGAATTGTACTCATTCTAACCAATATAAGTATATTATGTGATGACACTTAAAGAGAGCGAGTCTACAATGTGACTGGTGTTCTAACCAGATAATGTTCACTCAATATTTGCGATCGAACCGCCATCTCATGTTCAAAGAACCGCCATTCGAAAGTGTCACAGGTCGAAGAAGCTGGGTCGACTTCATTCGCATCCATGCCTGATAGCTAAACTTATTGAATGTGACGCCATGTTGGAGATCCATAGGAATAACCGACTGGGGTTCGAATACAATTTGATTTCTATACTCCTGGCCAGTCTGCATTGACCCAGCCTTGACAATGAACTCGCCGATGATCTTGAGAGTTGCTGCATTCGTACTCTGCCCACCACCACCATTGCCAACCAAAAATGAATTCTGTCCTGTAATATTAAGATTGTAGACTGTGTTCTCAACGGAGCCAATAGCTACTCCGTTATCACCAAGTACAACTGGGGGGATGATCTGATCATCGAGGACTGGAATATCACCAGATGTAATTACGATTGTGTCAATCGGATTCCACATTAACCCAGCAGAAGCATAATCCTGAGGGAACGTGTAAATAAAAGGCTGGTTCCCAGCAACGCGAGTGATTGGGAGATATCCAGTCGTAGCAACAGTGGGGTTGACAAGAGGCAGAGGAAGTGGAACAGCAAGACCTGCGTTTGCTGCCTGGGGTCCATATCGCACATAAGAAGTCACGACGCTTGTTTTGGGGTCAACAAATGTCAAACGAAGCGTGGGCCAATTCCCAAATAGCTGATTGAAGTAATCATCAGCCTCGATAACCATGCGTTCATCGTAAACTACACCGGGGTGACGAAATATCGTATACGCGGGACTGGTGTTTGACGACGTCGTACCCGTAAGCCCCCAGGAATCGCGTGCCTGGTCGTTAAGTGTAGCATTAAGAGTCTGCTGGAATGGGGATGCGGGGAAGAGTGTATTATCGACAATTCCAGCGTATCCGTCATACACATTCGTCGCTAATGTGCCTCCGAACCCGTAGCTGTCAAGATTCAACACAAACAGATCCGTAGATGGGTTGTATGTAATTGTCGGTGTAATGGTTCCGATCGTGGGGGCATTGTTTTGAAGAAACGAAGCAGACCCAGCAGAGTTGAATGCAACGCCAGTGTTCCAGTATGTGGTGTTCGTGGGAAGTTCTGCGCCCGTTGTCGCAAGCTTGCATGAATAGTAGGCGGGAATGGCAGCTCCTGTACTGTATGTAACGACATCGCCAATATTATACACTACGCCAATCGTCCATGAGTTTAGAATTGACGGACCGCAATCCACCCACGCGGGATTCACCGTATTCGTAGATGACGAAAGAATAGGACACACATTCGCGTTCGCAATCTGAGAATAGTACGCGCGCCCCTTAAACACTACACTGTTGGCAGCAGAAGGACCTGCTGTGTAAGATGTGGTTTCAGACCAGGGAAGAAGCGCGCGACAATTTGAATAACATGCATTGAAAAGCTGGCGCTGGAGACACTGGTCGACATAAGGGGTATTGTTACTTCCATCCCATTCATCAAAAATCAAGCGCTGAAAGGTTGGGTTGACACACTGATTTAGCACGTGTTGATATGTGTAACAATCAAAATAAGTGCCTACGTAACCAGCTGCGACTTCCTGGGCAGCGGGTGTGATAACTGAAGTATCCTCCGGCACCCAACGCACATTCTTGTATGAATACAGATTCAACGTTGTGCGGAAGGCAAGTTGAAATGGCCTAGGCGTAATAAATGCAACGCTCGGCACAAGCGTGGCAATCTGACCAGGAATAAATCCAAGTAGCTTACAGGCCTGGAGGATGCCCTGCTTTGATCCGGGATTCGAAGTGGATGGGTTCAAGTTGGACTGTTGGGTGTTTGACGGCATGGAAAAGTCAAAGTATATGTTACTTGTGGTATTATTCGTGAACGAAAGGTAACGACCAGACACAGCGACAGTTACAGATCCAATGAAGCCATTTATTGCAGTTTGTAGCCTTGAAGCTAGAACTGCAGCAGTGCAATCGGGGTTTGACGATATAGAACCGAGGTTGATAAGTACAGGGGATACAGTAGTTGCGACTGTAAGAGCTGCCGTGTAAAATGGAAGATATCCATATGTTGGCCACGATGCAAGAACAGGGTCAATTGATTCCGCGACACTACTTGCAGTGCTGCCTTGTGCATAAACAGGACCGGTCCAAGTCAGTGCAAGACCTGGCTGCATAGTCGTCTCCCACAAGAGTGTACCATTCTCAATCACCGGGTTCGGATACGCAGCAGTCGACGGACGAAGGAGTGGCACAAATAGTGGAAAGTTGTCAGTCGTGATGTTACCACGGATAAGGGAAAGTGTGAACTTTGACGTATCAGGGATGAGGGGACGCGTGCGAGTATCACTGAAAACGGCAAAGCGACCGTGAGTGCCTTGCGCAGTAACGCCAGAGTCTGTAGAAATACCGACAGTCAAATTCGTATCATAGTGAACAGTGCCACCACCCGTTACCATAGATTGACCTGTACTGATATTGCCCTCGGTTAGGCCTCGCTTTCCAGTAGAATACATCTTAGTCTTTTGTTCTTGCCTAGAGTGCAGATAAGTAAGGTAGCTTCTTCTTTTGCCTCTCTTTTGCCACTTTCGCTTTCAGCTGATTTGACTTTCGACTTTCGAGGTGATATAGATAAGAGCCAAGGCAGTTTCGCCTTTCCTTTAAGTCACCTCGAAAATCGAAAATCCAAATTCATTGAAAATGGAAAAGGTACACGTCGTATCTTCTGTGAGGAGTGGCGATGGCAGGGTATTTGTTATGGTGGAGGTGCCAAATTTGCTAAATGGGTCTGGAAAAAATGACCCAGCAAACCCAGCAATGCTTAAGGAGCAAGAGTATTTCAAACCCACACAGAAAGGTGCTCCGGATGTAGTCAAGACAGCTTTAATAACCGGCGCACCACCTGCTGAATTTCTAGACAAAAAGCTACCAAGTCTGATGTGGCGACTAAACCAACCAAGCGCGGATGCTCCGCACGATCCCAATACCAAGACGTTTGAAATTTGGTCTGATGATCACAGCGAGCGATATGCATATTGCGTTTTATCTACACCACCGAATACGCGTCTATATGGATATGAAGCAGTAATTGACTTTCACGAAGCTCATCCGAAAGGCCTTGGACTGGGGACGTTTTTATATCAAACACTGGTGGAGCCTTATGTGCGTTCGCTGCATTATAAAGCAATTACACTAACCCCTTTGGACTCTGCAATAGAGTTTTGGACTAAGATGGGGTTTAAACGTATTCCTGGTGGTGACATGAGAAAAGTTCTATCCGATGGCGGTGGCGGTGGCGGTGGCGGTGGCGGTGGCGGTGGGAGTGCGAAACTGGAGGGAGAGGGGCGTGGTAGCGATGACGCGCCTAAGTCTGCTGCTGGATATGCGTATTCAGATCTAGATATCCATCGAGCCTTGGGTGCGAAAATCCCTATCCACAGGTATCCGGATCTACTAAGGATGTCTTCTCCGGATGCTCTTTTTAAGAACCAGAATGCCGCGGTTCTTCTTTTTTTGACTGAGGGGAAAGACAATGGGCATTGGATTGCTGTTCTCGATCATGGTACTCATTATGAAGTGTTTGATAGCTTCGGGACTGAGATCGACGGAGATCGAGCCTGGCTTGATAAGCAAAAGCTTTTCGAGTTTAATGAGACGCTCCCTCTTCTATCCAATCTACTAGTACGTGGAAATAAACCGATTGACCACAATTCGACAAAGCTTCAAAGCGACCATGCGGATACGTGTGGGCGATGGGTTGTTTGGCGCATTCGAAATTCAAATAAGCCACTAAAGGCGTTTGTCGCTGAGATGAAGGGATCTGGAAAGGGAACCCCTGATCAGCTTGTTGTTGACTATACATATGGGATTCTAAATAAGTAGTGGGGTATGAACGCGAGATCAAGAGTGCAACGCTTATCCGTCGTCCTCGTCGTTCTCTTGCGCGCCCTCGCCTCGCTCTTGTATCGCGGCGAGCTTTCGCTTCTTCGAGTCGGCCATAGACTGCTTGAGCCGTGCCTCTCGAAGAACGACACCTCGGTCATAGGCCTCTCGCTCTTCAGCATCCTCCGCATCATCTCGCCTCTTTTTGTCGGCCTCGACCTCTGCAAGTCGCGCTGCATCTCGCGCCTTCGTCTCATCCTCGAGATACCGCGTAAAAAGGTCGAGTCCGCTCTCGACTGGCTCCTCGGCCATGGCTGCACCAATCGGCTGCGACTCGTGGTGGAAGGCGTCGGCGGGGGATAAGACGATATGCTGAAGGCGGTCTGCGCTCCACACCCCAATGGGAGGCGCTGAATTGGAGAAGAAAAAGACATGGGGAACGTGGAATACCTTGAGACGCGACATGTACTTTGAGCTGTAGATCTGTCCGTTCTTCAGCTTCTCTGCGACTGAATACAAATCCTTGAGCGTCAAAGGGTCGATGCATCGCGCGAGATCAAAGATGACAATGGGTTGCCCAGTGTACGAAAAGGCTGCATCCATGTGTCGCCCGTCAAGCTCAATGGCCTTCATCTCTCGGCACATGTAGGTCGTAAGCCTGCTCTTTCCTGTATTGCCCTTACCATCTTCTACCCAGTAGATGTGGCGATTGTGGGGCTTTCCAGATGCGATCTTGTGGATAGCCGCCTGCCATGGCCTTAGCTTAAAGTCGTCCTGCTCGCGCACGCGCGGCACGACAAGCTGTGCAAGCTGTGTGATGCCATTCGCGTACCGAACAAACTGGCCTGGAAACTGCTCCGCGACACGCTTGACGCCTTCCTCGGGTCCGTGTTCTCTGCAGATCTCGCGAATCTCCTCCATATCCGTCCGCGCACCGACAGAGGCGCGATCCATCTTACCAAAAATCCACGGCGCGGGTAGGATAAGGTCATCCGGACCCCTGTATCGCGTATCAGAGGATGTCCTTGATTTGATAAGCCGGTCGCGATCCTTGATAAAGGCGGGCGAGATGACAAAGTTGTCATCGTCAGTCACGCGCAGCCACTCGCGGATGCGTAGAGGCGTCACCTGAAGACCAAACTCGATATAGCCCTTGAAGATAAGACTCACGCCGCTATCCTCATCATTATCTGCTTCATCCTCGTCTTCGCCATCTCCACCGGCAGCCTCCTCGTCCAGTTTAACCTCGATCTGACCGCATGCAAAGGTCAGCGCCTCTGCAAGCGCCGCTCCGGGCGCCGGGGGTTCCTTCCAGTCGACCGACACGTCAAACTGAAAAAGAAATGCCCTTGCAAGGAGGGATATACCGTGCTTCCTGCGATACGAAGCTGCTGTCGACAGACTTTTTGTGCTCGGCTCACTACTAGACACAACACTTGAGGTATCGCCCATTGTGGATCAATAAGTGCACCGAGTGCACCAGTGCGATAAGGGGATGAATGTTCAGTCAAAGTGAACAATTGCAGATTTCTTCATTCTTTGAAACACAACATGCAGTGGCAAAAAGAGACACTACGCGAGCGGGGTTTAAATGGGCGGGGTTCTTATACAAGCTTATGCATGCCAATGATAATAAGATCGTTATGTTCCTATCGTAGACCATGAAAAATACTGTGCCCCCGCTCCACCCTGTGACCAGTAGATGGTGAACTGCGATGGTGAAGTCTGTGTGCATGCAATATTTGCTGCAGGGCTATCTCGCATTGATGCAAACGCCGCATAACTTAGCGTAGATGAATACGCAGTGGGGATAGTCACAATAAAGCTTCCGGATGCACCTGTCCCGCCTTGCACGTTGGATCCAAACTGGATAAGAGGTGGCTTCTGAAGCAGAGCACGATAAGCCCAAACGGAGCTGGCATTGTCTGTATTGGTATTACTTAGCGGATTACTCATCCTAGTCTATCAAGAAAAACGAAGACCCCCCTTGCGCTTCTTATGATGCTTTTTTTTCTCGAACTTCTTACTGGCTCTGATAATGTTCTTAAGAGCGTCCTTGATCAAAGCGATACGCCCTTTCCGTGCGCCGTGCTCTCCTGCATACTTGAAAGCAGGTCCGCGCGCAGGGCTTGAATAGACCGCTTTCGTCATTTTAAAGCTGATATGGCTTCGATTGTACCTATTAACACAGACTCGGCTGCGAGTGTTCTTGAATATCGTGCTTCGCTTGGTCTTGGTACCTCTATTCTTACAGGTACTCTAAACGCTACGAATGTAAATACCACGAATCTTTCTTCTGCTACCGTTACTGCATCTACAGTTAATGCTCAGGGAAACGTGACAATGAGCAATGGAGGTGTTCTCTCTCTTGCGGCGCCCTTATCTCTTTCGACAGCCGCGCCTGCATCTTTTTCCGACCTTGGGTATACAAGCAACATTTCGACTAACCCGTCAGCGATCAACATGACATCAGGTACCGCTTATGCAGTTGGATCCCTGACCCTTACTCTTCCAGGTGTTTATTATGTATCCGCTATGGTAGCTATTCAAATCCCCACAGGGACATCAGTATCAACCGCCCTTATATATCATTTTACTTTTCCAAATTGCATGGTAAATAATAACCTTTATAGTGGAATTCCCTATGGCCCGACTGTGTTTTCAGCCCCTAATACTATTACATTGCAGATAAACAGTGTTATCGTTGTCCAGAGTCCAGGTTCGTCTACGTGTACTTTGTACGCCAAACTAACTTTCACTGGCGGTACAACTCCGTATATTCTTCCTAATACTACACCGGGTGCGACGTACACGATTACTCGCATTGGGTGAAATCACACAGACTCCTTCTCCCTCTTCTTAATCGCATCTACACATGCAGGCAGAAACTTGTCGTGGAAAAATGTTGTCCCCGCGTCGACTGTTCGTTTCGCGTATACTGATACATATGGCACGTGTGCCACAAAGAACTGATGGGGTTGCCATACAACGAACCAAGCGCGGACGCATCGGACATCAGGATACCGCTCGCGTAGAAGGTGCATGCTTCCCTGAAGCTGGGGCATATACTGCCGCGGCACACAGATTGAGTTTTTGGCGGCGTATGGATGTCCGGGGCCTGATCGCTGGTATGCTGGGCACTTGTACTCGATAAGCTCAACTTCTGTGCGATCCTTGTTCCACAGCAATGCGTCTGGGCTGAACCCAAGCCACCGCGTTGCATCTGTGGAAAGGAGAGCTGGGTGCTCAAGCGTGCTGCCATCCGCGAACCAAAAATCCTTGGCTGTAAAGCTAAAGAGTCTATCCGACGCTTGAATAGGTACGTTCTTTTCGCCATCCCAACGGCATGCGGGTCCTAGATGGGTGCCTAGAAATTGAACAAAGGCATCCTCTGCGTGGATTTCGTGTATGGATCCCCATTGGGTGTATGCATTGCCGTGAAAGGGGTCTTTGCTTGGATACACCTTTGCTTCCAAAAGCTTAGCTGCTGACATGTTTGGATTCTCATGCGCGGCGCTTGCGAATTGAGATCCCGTTACACGAAAAGAGCGAGCCGTGTGCCATGCAGGCGATCTCTGCGGTGCATCGCAATCACCAGAAGGTGCAGCCATGTACTCAAAAAGAGACTCAGGTGTAAGCGAAGGTAGGTTCGAACGAAATGCCTTATACTCCTCGTGGCCCTTCTCCCATGGCATGCCTTCCTTTTGGCATACTGGAGATACAAAAACGGGAAGCTCGGTAAGCTCAAATTCTGCGTGTTCGATAGGCGTCTCCATTGCATTTGAAACAGTAAGAGGAGCGAGACCGAATTTCGTATCCTTTGCTTCACAATTCGCTATCGTGATAAGGTGCATTGTAGGTGCGTTCTTTTTGATGGGGTCGCGTTTCACTCCAATACACGCCTTTCCATCTTCATGCTCAGATACACCCGATGCCATCATCGCCGCGCTCCTTTTTGCCCTCGAAGCCATCAGCTCGTGTCGGTGGATGTGTCGCTCGTATAGCTCTCACTCGTCGTCCTCCTGCGTGCACTGGTACGCGGCGGTCGAAGTGTGGCGCATGCTCTCAAGAGCGTCGCGCTCGGCCTGCTCCTGCATCTGCGCCTGGAACGCACTGTAGAGGTACGCGTTGCCCGACGAGCTGCTAGAAGAGCTGCTGGAAGAGCTGGAAGATGCGGCCGCGCCGGCGCCGACGCTCTCGAGAGCGATGCGCCTACGGACCGGCAGGTCCGTGGCCGTATCGAGAGACGGCATGTCGCCGCTATCGCCCTCAAGGCCGTCGTCGCCCTCGGCGAAGGCCCTTGAGCGCGCCGCGATGCCGCTCGCGAGCGCGCGCGCGGGGTGGCGGTGGGAGTGCGAGAATGGAAGGAGAGGGGCGTGGTAGCGATGACGCGCCTAAGTCTGCTGCTGGATATGCGTATTCAGATCTGGATATCCATCGAGCTTTGGGTGCGAAAATCCCTATCCACAGGTATCCGGATTTACTAAGGATGTCTTCTCCGGATGCTCTTTTTAAGAACCAGAATGCTGCAGTTCTCCTTTTCTTGACTGAGGGGAAAGATAATGGGCATTGGATTGCTGTTCTCGATCATGGT
>TBL_comb47_HYPODRAFT_10006231_pt1 | contig 12949 bp, 18 predicted proteins | sample TroBogypolimnion_40_FD_10682 | JGI IMG/M metagenome (IMG submission 10682)
TAATTCGCAAAGTTTACTAAAATCACCTCAAGCGTTGTCACGAAGCCATCGTCTTTTTCAACGTGGTTTTTAAGTTAGGTCACTCTCCTTCCCTACCCCACAGCTATTCTTGTAAAACCAGTTTATTAAACTGGTCAACCGCAAGCCTTTACATGTTTCAAATGGAGTGAGTATCATTAGTTTAATGGAGGGTGCATTATGACACAGGAACGAGCTGTTCTAGCGGGCGGCTGCTTTTGGGGCATGCAAGATCTAATTCGACAGTTGCCGGGGGTCGAGGCAACCCAAGTGGGGTACACTGGCGGAGATGTCCCCAACGCAACCTACCGCAACCACGGTACGCACGCCGAGGGCATAGAGATACTATTCGATCCGGACAGAATTTCATATCGCCGCATTTTGGAATTTTTTTTCCAGATTCACGACCCCACAACTATCAACCAGCAGGGCAATGATCGGGGGGCATCCTATCGCTCGGCAATTTACTATGCAGACGAAGTACAGAAGCAAGTCGCACTTGCAACCATAACCGATGTGAACGCCTCGGGCTTATGGCCGGGCAAGGTGGTAACGGAACTTGAGCCTGTAGGCCATTTTTGGGAAGCAGAGCCTGAACATCAGGATTATCTTGAGCGCTTTCCGAATGGCTACACCTGCCATTATCTGCGTCCGGACTGGGCATTACCGCAGCGCTATTGCAAATGAGCGGTATGTCTTGTTCAAGGACGCATGGCTAACGGATTGAACGTGGAAGGCGATCTCGCCAATTCCATGCCGTTTTCGAACATGTATCGTCGACCGAGCCTATAGCTGAAAATCGCAAATTTTGCTAATTCGCAAAGTTTGCGAAAACCAGAGACTGTGTTGATCCAAGTACATCGCTTCCTTCAACGTGGTTTTTACGTTAGGTGGTCTCGCACCTCTCCACCTGCCCCACAACTATTCCTATAAAACTAATCAATTAAACAGTTGCCAACGAGTCTAATCCTGATTTTCACTGACGGTCAGTGGCCACAGCATTTTTTAAATTTTTTACCACTACCACAAGGACATAGGCAGTTGCGGCCTGTTTTATTTGCCTTACACTCTGCTTGCTGCAAATTTTCCATTATTTCGCCTGACATATACAGCCATTTCTCGTCTTCTTTGACAAAATGGCTTACCTCGTGAAGTCTCACAATTTTACTCTGAAACAATGCCACTGCGATAAATTCGACAGTTCCCTCATCGTCATTTTCTAGGCCTTTCTCAGTCCGGATAATCTTTAGGCCACACCAATTTGGAATTGTACCAGCCTCTATAGAAAGGGGCGTTGTGGATGGATGCCAAGTGTTTAATAGGTAGTTAATGTCAGCCGCGACATAGGCACTGTAACGTGAACGCATTAATGCCTCAGCTGTAGCAACTATGGTCTGGCCTGAAAGTACAGTTCCGCAACACTCAGAATATAATAGCCCAGATTCGCATGGACATTGTTTTGTATCATTCATGGTAAGAAAATATATAGTATTGATAAAGTGTTAATTATTCAAAATAATAATATTTTTTTTGCATTTATATGCAATACAATTGTTGGTTGTAGGCAGTTTGGTGGTTTTCTTCAGCGGATGCCATAAACAGAAGGCCTGAATAAAAAATGGTTGAATCAAGATGAATTTGATTGTGATATGGTAATAAGTAACCAAAGTGGTGCCAGGCAGCAAACTGTGAGAGAAACGCTCCTTAATAACTACCCATCGGTCACCGAATGGCCATATTGAAAATCCCTCAATTCTCGCCAGCAGCAGCCAAATTTTGGGCAGGTATCCTTATGCAATTCAAAAAGGAAATACTCGCTAACGTTTATTGCTCTCACTGTCGTGGCTCTATCAAAATTGTCAATTATACCGGTTCAATCAATAATGGCGATCTACTTCTCAAAGGAAACTGCGCCAATTGCGGGCATGAAGTAGCCCGCCTTGTAGAAGGCTCATAAAACATGAACTGTTTGCAAAATTAATTCAATAATCCAGACCGGAAGTAGTGACGTCCACAAGAAAAATGCATCATGAACGAGACCATCATCTTCGGAAAACAAGGCTGACCTCACACTACTCGCGCCCGTGAGGCGAACGCTGAACATGTCTATTATGACGTAAAGCTTGACCCCATCAGGATGGAGGAAATGTTGAAGTACAGTCAAGGGCAGCGAAAGGTGCCTGTTATTGTTAAGAACGGTCAAGTGACTGTGGGATGTGGTGGCACCTGAGGCGTATAAACGTTTCGGCGGTCGCCGAAATATGATTACTTAGTAGAGTGAAAAAATAATACCAAGAATAGTGCAGGCAGCGTAACTTGAAGAAAAAGAAAAGTATTTTAGTAATATACCACTCGCAAGGTGGAAACATGGAGATAATGGCGCATCGGTTTGCTCAGGGTGCGGCCAAGGAAAAAGAAGTATCAGTCATCCTTAAAAAGGCTATAGACGCCAGTGTTGAGGATTTGTTGAATTGTAACGCTATCGCCATAGGTTCACCTGAATATTTTGGAACAATGGCTGGCATGATTAAGGATTTCTTTGATCGAACTTTTGAGTCGGCACAAGAAAAGACGGTGGGATTACCTTTCGTACTTTTTGTTTGTGCGGGGAATGATGGACGAGGTGCCATTACTCAGATTGAACGGATAGCCGCCGGTTACAAATGGATAAAAATTCAAGAACATCTAAGGATCATTGGTCGGCCCAAAGAAAAAGATTTAATAGCGATAGAAGAGCTTGGTCATACTCTGGCTGCAGGAATTGATTTTGGGATTTTCTGAGATAAAAAAGCAAGTTGCTGATAGTTTTTCCCTCTAAAGAGGGATAGGCTGAATTCAGTAAATATGGCAAACAGACTTGGAGTAGTATTTAGACCCGTTTTGGGTGTGTTTCCTCCTGGCTACTTGACTATTGGCTCTCGAAGTGGCCTCATCCTAAGCAAAAGGAGTCTGACGTGAAAAAATCATTTTTATTAGCAGTTTGTATCATTTTTGCTGCTGGGTTAGCCTCGGCACAATCCTCACTACCAGGAGTCGAGACCTGTGCGAGTAAAGCGCAGAAATGTAGGAATAACTGTGGAGGAAATAAGAATGGACGCGCAGCCTGTCAGAGAAACTGTACGGAAGTAGGACAAGCGTGCGAAAGGATGCAAGCGGCTCAGGCTGCGACGAATAAAGGCAAAATAACTCCTCCGCGATCGGTTGGCACAAGTATACCCTGAATATGGGGAAAACAACGAGAATGCAATCTGCTGCATTTCTGCTGCTGAACGATGATAGGTGTATAGCTTGGAAAGCGAAAGCGGTCTCGCCAAATCTATGCCGTTCTCAAGCATGTCTCGTCGCCTGGGATGTCACTCAGAATCGCAAACTTTGCTAATTCGCAAATTTTCGAAAATTAGCTAGCCCCGTGTCATCGTTTTCTTCAACTTCTTGTCAGCCAAAAAAATTTAATCACAAAAAATCGTTCATTCTGATCGCCTGTAGACTGCAAAGAAATGTGGCACAGGTGGGGTTTGGTCGTCATCGTAGGAAGTGAAGTTGATTTCGGTCAAACCACCCCGAACGAAACCATCTATTTCCTGACGATCCAAAGCTAAGGGGAAGGTGTCTCCTTGTTCCCCTGTTGTCCTGCAGCGGCAAGAGACAAGAACGTGGCCTCCCGGAGCAACCAGATCAATGATTGCCTCAATGGCTCGTGCTCGATTCGCGCCAGTTAGAATTTGGATGGTGTTGCACTCGTATACCAATTCAAATGCGCCTATCCACTCAGCAGGGGGATTGAACAGGTCTGCAACCCTGTAGTCTACTGCACTGTTTGGAAATCGCTGCCGACACATATCAATTGCCGATGTAGAGATGTCAAAAGCAGTGACTCTATAACCGTGGTTGGCCAGTGCTTCTGCATCGTCGCCTAAACCGCACCCAATTGTGATTGCCAACGTTCCTGCTGAAACGCTGTTCTTTTCAATCAGGGTGAGAAGCAAAGGGCTAGCTTTCAAATCGGCCCAGTACACCTTTGATATATCGCCATCAGCACGGGCATAAAATTCTTCGAACCAACCATCAGGATTGCCCTGATCTGCATAAGCCTTAGCAAGAAGTTGGGTTGCTAGTTTGGAATTATCCATAGGTTATACCGTTTTTCCGGTTTTCAATTCGCCCCATTATTCTGCCTCGGCCAGAGCATATTCCATATCAATCATCTCTTTAGCTCTTTCCATTGCACGCTGCCTGTTGTCACCGCCCATACCGACATGCTGGCAGTGACCAGATGGGGAAGTAATGTCAAAGCTGAAGTTTGCGCACATATTATTCTCGGCAGTCACAGAAATAGACCAGCCTTTATATGCATCTATTGTTGTGTTGTTCATGACAATTCTCCATGAGCTTAAGAACAAAACCATCGCCCTTTCAAATAACAATAAACCTTATTGGCTGCATTCCAACCATTTCAATATTCAATTTTCGATTCAGGAACATTTTTACTAAAATTTTGAGTGAAACGGTCGCAAACTCTTAAAAATTTTAAGCATTTTTCTGTAAGTGTCCTTGACTCAGTCGACAGCCGGACTTTATATGACGATCTTCCGAAGATGAAGAGTGATCTGGAGCGCTCTTCCCAAATCGCTTTCAGAAAAATGATCCGACTTTACTTATTCGTGGAATTTGAGGTTTGATTAAAAAAGGTCCAACTCGGTAATGCCTGTTAACGAACTCACCACCTGGCGAATATCATTCAAACATCATCGCTCCTTGGGATTTGTGGTTGCACAGTGGCATTTTCCATTTTTCTTTTCGCTGATAATGCGATCCATGATGGTCGAATGACCATTATCGGTGAAATCTTTCCTTATATCGAATTCCGTATAACCAAAGCAGTAACACACCAACAATTCTGGGTCCATGTTATCTCTCCGTCAATGTAGCGGTGAATTATCGGTCGTTCCGATCAATATTTTTTAACGAGATCGTTTTTGATCAGATATACTATTTTTATGGGTAAACATGACAAACAAAAAGACCATTCTGCCAATGAGGCCACCGGTGACGAAACCACTGGGGAAAGGGTGGAGCGTATCTTCAAAGATCATCCTAATGATTACATTCAAAAACTTGAGGAACTCGGGTTCGTATATCATGAGGATGAATTTGACCCTGACGATGAAGAGGAGTCAACAGCACAACCCGAAAACGCCAATCAAGAATATCTCGTTTCCTTTTTCAAGGGTGATATCCCTTTGTCAGCTCACACCGTCACGGTTTTCCTTGAAGAGAGAAGAAGTTCCCGCCCAAATTACCCTTTATTAAGAAAGTATTTTAAATCAGGTAACAGGCAACTCTTATCACTACTTCTGCATGGGCTATATTTGTATCCAGTCCTAGATGAACTCCTGTGCGACCTTGCCTTTTTTCATGAATTCCAGCCTGTTTTACAGTCTGTTGTTGATCTTTATTTGATTGCATGTGAGAAGCAAGAAAACCTCGAAGTATTCGGCGCCTTTGTTCTTGATTTTTATTATGCGACTACATCGGATGGTTACAATGCTTTTTATGAACTGAAAAAGAGGTACCCTCATGGAACTGCAAAGAGAGCGGTGATAGACTTTCTCAGTGAAATTGAGATTTCCAACAATAATCAAAGTGTCAAATTTTAACTTACAAATAACTACATGAATATTCTTAAAAAAATTAAAAAGAATCTGACCAGCAAGCAAGAGCTGAAAATGTCTGAGATTATAGCCGATTTTGCATCAGGGATAATGTCTACAGCAAAAGATGACTATCAAAGAAAGAGCTTTTTAAATTGTGCTTGTACAGCTTGGAACATCTCTTTATTTCCTGAGGATCAAATTGAAAATCAGCTGGATATTTCAGTTAAAGACTACGAAAGCCATAATCCTAATTTAGATGATAGCATCAATTATAGGCACAATTTAGAACAGCTGATCATGCTTAAGTATGAGTTATATCCAGATATTAAAAGAATGGTTGCTGAAGCTTCGATTGAAAACAAGGGAGATAGCGAGAAGGTCACCGTGATCTCAATGCCGTTTCAAAGATAACGTGATGATCCCTTACCCCGGGCCTTGCTGCCTATCGGTAAGCATCGAAGAAAATTTGATTATGGCATAATGGTGCGTCGGATTAATTTTTCTAGCACAATGGCATGAGATTCATGGACAGTATTGTTTCAAACCAACTCATTCTTTCGATAAAAGACCAATTTCAGCTCAACTGGAACGGTATCCACGGCGTTAGCCATTGGGCCAGAGTATATGAGAATGGCTTGCAGCTGGCCGAATCCTCAGGAGCCAACAAAAAGGTGGTTAGGCTTTTTGCCTTATTCCATGATAGCCAGCGGCTCAATGAAAGTCTGGATCCTGATCACGGTCCGAGCGGAGCGCGTCTTGCAGAATTGCTAAGAGGTAAATTATTAGACCTGCCTGATGAAGAGTTCGACTTGCTTTTCACAGCTTGTAATCTCCACACCCTAGCAAAATCACATGAAGATATAACGGTGCAAACTTGTTTTGACGCAGATCGGCTCGATCTCGGTAGGGTTGGAAAAATTCCCAATCCAAAATTTCTATGTACTGAAGGGGCAAAAGATCCAAATATGATTGAATGGGCGAACCAGAGGAGTATCAGCGGATATGTGCCAGACAATATTCTCGGACGCGCATACCAACCATGAAAACACTCTTCAAGCTACTCGTAATAGTCGCCATCATCGGTTCGCTTACCCTTTCACCAGCATTTGCTAGCCAAACAGATTGCCCTGAACACTTTGCAGATGGTCAAGCACCAGACCTGATCAACCAGAAGTTGTCAGCAAAAACCCAGGAAGTCTGCTATTCTGGATACGCTCTCAAACATTCCGGAGTAACCAGAACTCCGCTTTATTCAGCAGAGCACCTGACCCGTGAACGACTTATGGAAGGCAAGGGACTGAAGCGGAAGAATCAATTCCATCCGGATGAGAACATTCCAGCATCAGACCGGGCAGAACTACATCATTATGCCCACAGCGGGTATGACCGCGGTCATGTTGCCCCGTCTGGTGATATGTTTGACATGCAGTCCCAACATGAATCATTTTCTTTGGCGAACATGGTGCCACAGGTACCGGAGAATAATCGTGGACCTTGGGAGAGGATAGAATCAGCCGTGAGGAAGTTGACGATGAATGAGGGTGGGTTGTTCGTTGTTACTGGGCCAATTTTCCAAGGGGAGAACCTGCAGCGTATAGGTGGGGCAGTGATGATACCGACCAGAATGTTCAAGGCGATTTGCAATCCCCGAAAACAGGAAGCCGGAGCCTACCTGATCGACAATACCGCAGACGGGCAAACGCAGAATGTTTCGATTGCTGAACTTGAGCAGTTGACTGGTATCAACCTGTTCCCGTCGGTGAATGAAGCTGTCAAATCTAGAGGGATGGATTTACCTGAAGCCAAGAGGAGGTATTGACTATGGACATCGATCCATTCAAGAACGAAATCGATACACTGCAGATCGGTGAGTTAAACATCGAAAACCGTATCGATAGGGTGTCATTCTATGGCAGCTTGGACATTACACGGGACAAAGGGGGGCTGACTCATGCCCGGCAGTTGATGAGCATTCTTGAGGTGGTGATCGAAAAACTGGAGAAAGCCGACCTGCAGGATCACGTCACAATCAATCCGACAGATAATGTGAAAAATCCGTTTTTATAAAACATCCTTATTCGCACTGCCCCCTCGGAATAATCACAACGAACTCAAATGTGAGCTTATTGAATACAAGGATGGGGTTCCATCTGTTGTCACCCCGTTCCAGGCTGCCCTGCTTTTCTTAATAATTGCGAAAATATTTCCCCGGTTGACTGCGGCTTATCGAGATATTTTATAGAGCAAGACGAGATATGGATTATTTGAAAAGTGCATTTGATTGATTCCAAATGGCTACATGGTGGCTACACGGACAATATAAAAGAAAAAAGACTTACAACTTTCGCTGCAATTCCTTGATATTAATGGAGCCGATAAGCGGACTTGAACCGCTGACCTACTGATTACGAATCAATAAAATCTGTTTTTTGAATAAGTAGACATGAGTAAAGAAGAGTAACTAAAATGAACAAAATAAAGGTTATTTCAAATAATTAAACACAACCTACTATCTGTTACTGCTTACCTATCTTTACTCTGACTTACTCATGTCTCACAGGAGTTTTGGCAAAATTTTGGCAAAACTGGAATTCGATATTTTTTAAAACCAACCGTTTTCAAGTCAACCTGTATGGCTATTTCACCATATCAGTTAACTTGGTACCGGCCTTGAACTTAACGACCTTCTTGGCAGGCATGCTCATGGTTGCACCGGTCTGGGAGTTGCTGGATGTGAAAACGGAGTCAAGTATCACTACGCCACATCTCGGCACTACATCAATCAATTACAACATTGATAACGCATTGTGTCCCCCCGTCGAGCTTAGCCTCGATTTGCGCATTTCCCTGTGTTGCTCCAGCCTTTGCATGGAGTTCGATTATCCCGAGCCTTGCATAGCCTGGTCCAAACATTTGCGGTGTCATCGAGATTTCTGCTCCTTTTGAAGAGATCGAGCCAATTCGTTTTCCGTCACTGAGGATGCTAAGATTCCTTTCGTCTGCAGCTTTAAGACTGATGGTACTCCGTGCCTGATCTGGCAAAGTCACAAGAAAGTCGATGGGGAGAGCGACTTCCGCACCTGACTTCACATGCTGCCAGTCTTCATCTTGGTTATTATGAAGTTGGTTATAGGCTGCAATATTAGGTACCGGTGTTGGAGTTATATTTGCGATTGCTCGTGTTGATCCTGTAAGTGGACCAGCATCAATGAACTCGACCAAGATGGGATAGCTGCCAGCATTAGGATTAATCAATGGTGTGCGTAGATGAATCGCCTTGATACCGGGAGTTCCTGGACCGCTAGTTGAAAGAGTTTCTGCAAATTGAACCTCAATAACCCGCTGATCTTTAGGGTCCTGAGCCACTGTAAATTTTACGGGAATGGCTCCTTGGGTCCACCTGATCATCACAGCGCCAAGCATTAAATCTTTTTCTGGAGTAAATTGGCTGGGGAACGTAAAGCGAATTTTCGCTCCTGTAGGAATTTCATACCCCGGTACCTGCGGATCGAAAGATTTATCAAAAACAAGCCAGGATTCGAACGGCTTATTTGCAGCGAGGCCCGTGCTGACCATAGGCTGATATTCTACGGTGGTAGGAGGCGCCACTGCCAGCGCCGTATTAGCAAGGAAAAGACCGAGCACTGCGGCAGTAAAGGTTTTTGTGTAAAATTTAATGTTCATGAAAGCCCCTTTGGTTTAATAGTTTGATTTCGAAATTATATTAATAGACGCGGGATAGACCGCGCCTAATCGTGTGAAGAATGAATCAATCTTTCTTATTTTATCACTGCTACCGCATAAATGATACTGACTCTATCAGGATGTGACTCGTTAAGATTGGTTGAAAGCTGGGGCATGTACGGCAATTAACGTTAAAACGGGTCGCATTCATTGATTATTATTTCGGAATCGCCGTGGCTTCAAATCCATATTCTTTAAGTATCTTTTGGCCTGCTGGTGACAATATATACATAGCCAGTCTCCATGCCTCATTCGGCGCACCATTCCTGACTATAAGTCCATCATCAGCCCCTATAGAAAGCTCCTCAGGTATACTGGTGATCTTAAGGGCTTTCACTTCTTTTTGAGCCAAGACAGCATTTGTGCAGTAAGTAATGAAAACGTCAGCTTTCTTCTCGCCCATTACCCATCCATATTGGTTGCGTCCCTCTGGGGCCTTAACGCTGTCAGGGCCTCCAGTGAGTTGAAGTGCCTTCTCGGAAAGCACTGCAAAGCTACCCCTCTTTAGGGTATCCGACTTTTTAAAAAGCTCCCAGGCATAGTCTCCACTTGGATCTGCTTTCGGTGTCGCAATCCCCACTTTAACGTCCTCATTCATAAGGGTATCAAGGAAATTGTCTGTTGTTATTTCTACATCAGGCTGTGCCAAGGCACAAAGCTGATTACGGGCAAACAACACAACGGGACCTCCCCATCCAATCGATGCGAGTTTTTCGGGGTGAGCCATGTCAGCTGAAGCGAAAATGTCTGCATTTTCGCCTTCTTCAATTGCCTTTCTCAAAAGGCCGCTCGGGCCGAATTTTGTGGTGACCTTTGTCTTATAGGTTTTTTCATAGGAACCAACAACATCGTCGAGAGCGACCTTCAAGCTTCCTGCAGCGTAAAGTTTCAACGAATCGGCTGATGCGGACAAAGGCATAGATACGAAAAGAAGAGCAACAAAGACTACATAGATTCGATAGATTGTCATGATTCCTCGATTTTTGACTTGAGCGGATAAAGGTAGAGAGCATGCACGGCAGGTTCCTCAAGCAGGCACTTGTCAAAGGAATGTGGTAGATCAGGTTCTTGCCACTGGCAGTTGGAGTGGCGAAAATCAAATCCAACCCGTCGCGGATGAGGACTACAGCCTGCTTCTGGTGGCTGAAGAAACAAGGATATTCAGCCTGCCCGAGAGCTGTCCCCAGCGCTTCGGGCAACGGTCGGGCTAACTCGGCAAATCGGGCATCACAAGTTGCCAGTTTCTAATGGTGGACTACCTGATGGCCGAAACGGTGCGACTGAGGGAACTTAACGTAGCCCAACCATCTGTCGGTGCCGAACTAGGATGCCGTGAGCTATTTCACCAAATCAGTAAGCTTGGTGCCAGCCTTGAACTTAACGACCTTCTTGGCCGGGATGTTCATGGTTTCGCCGGTCTGAGGGTTGCGGCCTTCACGGGCGGCTCGTTCTGATACCGAAAAGGTACCAAACCCTAGCAAGGCAACCTTCTCGCCGGCCGCTATGGCATCCGTTATTGCCCCGAGGACGCTGGCCAGCACCTGCTCGGCGGCAGCTTTGCCAAGTTCACATTCTTTGGCCACTTTATCAACCAACTCGCCTTTATTCATGCTCTCTCCTATTTATTTTGATCTGTCTGATACATAGAATCGCTAATCACCTGACCAGCGGTATATCCTGCCACCCCTGTATATTTCTCATCTGAGATGACTTCTATCTCGGATTATAAGTGTCCGATAAATTAGGGAAGGTTTAACCTGGCACCGATGATACATTCTTTAAACGAAACGATTTGTTACCATAACTTCTTCCAGTGACAGTTGACCGGGTCTCGGCCATGATTCCTTGGTGCCCTTACCAATTGCAATCATGAAAGCAATGCTATGGTTTTCGGGCAGGTTAATGATTTTAGCAACGGCGTCGTAATCGAAACCATCCATCGGGCAGCTCTGGTAGCCAAGTTCCAGGGCCATTAACATAATCGTCTGACCAACCAGTCCACAGGAACGCATGCCCTCGTCACGCTCAACTTGTGGTTTTTCACGATAATAGAGATCGATCGCCGGTACCAGGAAATCCTGTACTTCCTGTGGTGCGTTGCGCCAATATCGTTGCGGGTCACGTTGCCAGGACTTGTTGTCGAAGCACAGTACCAACAACTCGGATGCGTCGGTGACCTGTGCCTGGCCCCAGGCAACAGCACGAATCGCCTTGCGCTGCTCCGGGTCGGTGACTCGCACGAATCGCCAGTTTTGAATATTGAAAGCTGTGGGTGCAAGAATGGCATGCTCAATCAGCTTTAGAAAGGTTTCCTCTGGCATTTGATGTTCTGGGTCATACCACTTGATTGCGCGGCGCGCGCGTATCGCTTCATCGACTTGCATAATTTAAATCTCCTCACGGGTAGTGTGGTCATTGAATCAAAGTGCTGCAACGGTCTGACCTGATTTGCTTTTTTTATATCAGGAAATCCAATATTTTCTAACGTATGTATTTGGAAGGCTATTGGCAATATTAATCCTTTTCTTAAATAGAGGATCATTCAGGTTCTTTCTGATTATCTCTAGGTGGCAGAGTAAACATAAATAGGTCTTGTTTTGGATGATTTCCTTAGCATGTTACATGCAAAACAGGGTCGATGCCCCGGGTGAAAAAGGGTTTACAATCGCATAGGTCATAATCATGATTGATACCTATCTGTTCAACATTATGTTCGATAATGAAGCCACAGATGGCGTCATAAAATAATCGAGCTGATTGTTGCTCGGAAGTGTCGCCAAATTTGATTTTCTGGATCTGGCAGGCCACGAAAGATATATCTTCAAGTATGCGGGGAGAGCCATTCATCACGACCAGAAGACCGCGCAAAAAACTGCTCTTTGTCACGATCCGCATGGTGCGGTTACCTTTTACAGAAAAACTTAGGTATATGATTGCGATAAGAACTGCTTTACCCTCGAACATCGGAGAAGAATTGAAATTTACCAGATTACAGGCTGACTGGACGGGGAAAGAGTTGGCCGAATTCCTAGGAGTAAATGAAATGACTATTTGTAATTGGGAGCGAGGTGGATCGATATTAATGCACAAACATCGAAAATTAATCTCTCTATTCCTTGGAAGACATTAAATAGATCTCTAATTTCCGACATGGCCTAACTCGCTGTGATTATGGAGCTAATGCTCGATGATTCCTTCCCGGCTTTCAGTATATCAAGTTCAACGCTCATGACTGCATCAACAATGTGAGTACTGCATTTTCTGCGATTATATCGGCAAGATCTTGTTAGGATCAAAATAATCTTTTCTTTTTCTGAAAAGAAAATTATCATGTGGTTTACATTTCCACCTTTTTTCATATAACCAGAACAGCATAAACCCTGCTTTCCGCAGAGCTTTTCTTTGAAAAAAAGGTACATCTCTTCGCTTTGACGAATGAGATCTAAACTGGCATCCCGAAATACGCTTCGAGGGAATGACCTTTTAAAGACACGAGACAGGCGGTGCCTCAACCCCTAAAACGTCCTTGTATC
>TBL_comb47_HYPODRAFT_10006232_pt1 | contig 12949 bp, 11 predicted proteins | sample TroBogypolimnion_40_FD_10682 | JGI IMG/M metagenome (IMG submission 10682)
CTGAGATATACAACGAAGAGCAATTAAATGAGTGATAATGAATCGGGCGCACCCAATAATAATAAATTCGTCAATTCTATTATAGCAGCTGCGCATGATGATAGTGCAACAGTTGATTTTGATATGGCACGTTCCAATATACGCGAAGTTATTACAAATGGTAGTGAAGCGATATTCAAATTAACTGAAATTGCAGAACAGTCTCAACATCCAAGAGCATATGAAGTTCTTGCTAAACTTATGGATTCTGTGGTAAATGCCAATAAAGAATTACTTGAATTACAAACTAAAATTAGAACTATTCAAGCTTCAGATTCTCCAATAAATGAAAGAGCACAAAGTGTTACAAATAATTTATTTGTTGGGTCAACAGCAGAGTTACAAAAAGTTATAGCAGAGATGAGAAAGTAATGTTACGTTTCAGTTCTTATATATATCTTGATGAAGCACGAATTTCACCAGAAGCTCTTGCACAAATACACCCAACAATTAATACTGAACATGATCTTAATGCGCAACATAAAAAATCAAGCGATATAATAAATCACTTCGCTAATAATGCTGATCCAACTAATGAAAAAATTTATACGCCTTGGCTTGTTAACAAATATAAGGCTGGTACTTTTACACAGGATCAGGCACCACAGATTAAACAATCTCTTAGTGATTTTCATGCTAATAAAAGCAGAATGCCAATTAAGGACATTAACCAATATAAATCTCCTGATGAATTAAACCAAGCAGTAACTCCATTCATTGGTTCTAAATCTGGCAAGCAACAGAAAAAAGATGCTGGCGACGGCGCTGATCTTATTCATGCAGAAAATGGTGTAACTGTTCATAAGTTAAATACAAAAGAAGCTTCATGTAAATATGGCGCTGGTACTAAATGGTGCACTTCTGGAGCTAAAAGAAATCAATTTGATAACTATAATAAAGATGGTGATCTTTATGTTATTAATAAAAATGGTGTAAAGCATCAATTGTTTTTATCTAATAATGGTGAGGAAAGAGACAACGAGCTTAGAGATGCTGAAGATAAAGAAGTTCCGATTCAGGATTTAATAAAGAAACATCCTGAACTTAAAAATGTTGAAGAGTTTAAAAATTCTAAATTAGGTTTTCATTTTGCATCTACACCAGAAGAATTAAAAAGCAGACTTTACCCAGCTCTTGAAAACAGTGCTGATCCAGATACACAGAGAGAAGCATTTAAGCACCCAAGTATAGATAAAGAATATTTAAAGAAAGTGTTGAAAAATCCACTAGCTTCAGATGCTGCTGTTGAGGGCGCTGTTTCTCATCCTAATGCAGATAAAGATATTATAGATACAGCGCTTAAACATCCATCACCAAGAGCAAGAGCATATGGCGCTGCAAATCCTAATGCAACACCAGAACAAATTGAAAAAGGTTTGAGCGATAAAAGTGCTTATGTACAATCGCATGCTGCTGGTAATAAAAAAGCGTCTGCAGAACAATTAGAAAAAGCATTTAGAAGTTCTGATCCTATTGTTAGATCTTCAGCTGTAGCAAATCCTAAAGCTTCTAAAGAAGTAGTTCTTAGAGGAATAGCAGACAAACATCATTCAGTAAATTTTTGGGCTGGTCAACATCCTATGGTAACTGATAATTTTTTAAAACAAGCTTTAGAGCATAAAGACCGTAAAGTCCGTATGGGCGCTCAGATTTTAATTGATAGAAAAGCATTTGGTGTATGATAGAAAAAGATAATTTAAAAGGGTATAAGGGTAACATAAATCTTAAAAAGTCCAATCAAAATATTGAATGGACTCCAGATCTTGTACAAGAGTACATAAGATGTTCTCAGGATCCAGTATATTTTACTGAAGAATATATGAAAATTATTAGCATTAATGATGGTTTGATTAATTTTAAACTGTACGATTATCAGAAAGATATGCTTAAATCATTTGCTAATAATCGTTTTAATATTATTACAACTGCTCGTCAGGCTGGTAAATCAACTACTACTTGTGCATTTATTTTATGGTATATCATATTTCATCCAGATAAAACTGTAGCATTACTCGCTAACAAGGGAGATACTGCAAGAGAAATTTTAGGTCGTATTCAGCTTGCTTATCAACATTTGCCTAAATGGTTACAACAAGGCATCAAAGAATGGAACAAGGGTTCATTTGAATTAGAAAATAACAGCCGTGTTATTGCAGCTGCAACTTCTACTGATGCTATCCGTGGTTATTCTATCAACCTTCTATTCATTGATGAAGCAGCCTTCATTGAAAACTGGGATGAGTTTTTCACTTCTGTTTATCCTACTATTTCTTCTGGTAATGAATCAAAAATTATTCTTGTATCAACGCCAAATGGACTAAATCATTTTTACAGTATATGGTTGAATGCACAGGAAAAACGAAATCAGTATCAATATATAAAAGTAAATTGGAAAAATGTTCCTGGGCGAGATGAAGGTTGGCGTCAAGATACATTAGCTGCTATGAACTTTGATACTGAAAAATTTGAACAGGAATACAACTGCGAATTCCTTGGTAGTTCAGGAACACTTATTTCTGGTTGGAAACTTAAAGAATTAGTGCACCAACCATCATTAGTTGAAAGAGATGGTTTAACACAATATTTTATGCCTGTAGAAGGGCATGTGTATCTTATGGTATGCGATGTTTCGCGTGGTAAGGGATTAGACTATTCTGCATTTCAGCTTGTAGATGTTACTAAAATGCCATATCAACAAGCATGTGTTTATCGTAATAATGCTATTTCTCCTATAGATTATGCAGATGTTATACATAGAGTTGCCAAGGCGTATAACAATGCATCTGTTTTGGTTGAAATTAATGATATCGGTGAACAAGTAAGCCATTCTCTTCATTATGATTTTGGTTATGAAAATGTATTGTTCACTGAAAATGCAGGTCGTTCTGGTAAACGTATCACCGGTGGGTTTGGTGGTAATAATGTAGACAAAGGTATCAGAACAACTAAAATAGTAAAGTCAATCGGTTGTTCCATTCTTAAACTATTAATAGAACAAAATCAATTTGTCGTAAATGATTTCCATACTATAAACGAATTATCTACTTTCTCTAAGAAAGGAACATCTTTCGAAGCTGAGTCTGGCAAACATGATGATTTAGTTATGTGTTTGGTGTTATTCGCTTGGTTATCAGAACAGCAATATTTTAAAGATTACACAAACATTAATACCCTTATGTCGCTAAGGGAAAAAACTGAAGAAGATATGGAACAGGATATGTCTCCGTTTGGGTTTTTTGATGATGGTAGAGGAGATAATATAGAAACTGATCAAATTGAAAAATTTGTGCCCGATTCGTGGATGTGGAATCTAAGAGAAGACTTTTAATAAATAATAAAAAATGAATCTATAGATTCTCACATCGAAGGAGAAATAAAATGGCAATTCAATTAAGTCCAGGCGTAAACGTTACTGAAATCGATCTTACAACAGTTGTTCCTACTGTATCAACATCAGTTGGCGCCATTGCTGGTTTGTTCCAATGGGGTCCAATTGGACAAAGAGTTCTAGTAGATACAGAAGATAATCTTGTAAAATATTTCTTCAAGCCATCAAATTATAATGCAGAAACATGGTTTACTGCTGCTAATTTCTTATCATATAATAACAGCCTTTATGTTTCTCGCGCTGCCAATACTAGTGGTGCAACTCCTCATTTCTCATTTCAGTCTATTGCTGGATCGCCTGTGTTTACAGCAACTGCTAACCTTGTAGGTAATGTATCAGTTGGTATGTATGTTTCACAGGTTACTAATAGTTCAATTATTACACCTTCAAATAAAAATGTTACAGTTACTAGCGTTAATTCAACTGCTATTGTTCTTAGTTCCAACGCATTAGCTGCCACTGCAACAAATGCTACTGTTGATCTTCATTTCGCATGGCCATCAACTTCTTTCAATGCATTAGCAGTAGATACTACTGACTACAGTAGTGCAGGATATTATGGTAATTCTACATTTATTTCTTCAAAACCATATAACAGATCAATCGTAACTAATCTTTCTGCTCAAAATGTAAAGAACGATCAAGATTATCTAACTAAGGTTGGTACATTTGATGCAGACGTTCTATATCTTGCAAAATATCCTGGATTTGTTGGTACATCATTAAGAGTTTCAGTTTGCGATAGTAGTAATGCATACAGCACTGTTATTGATGGAACAAATTCTACATTTAATACTTCGGGTGGTGGATATTTAAATATACAGTTAGGCGATAACTATGCTGGTGTAGCAGGATTTATTGATCAACCTACTGCTGCTATTTTCGCTTCACAATTTTCATCCGGAGATAAGATTTTAGCTGGTAATAATTTAATCGGTTATCAGTATCTTATTGTAGAAAGTGTTAACTATTCTACTGGTCTTCTACCAAACCCACTTATGGTTGGTTCTGGTAGCGGTACAGTGCAAGGTAATGTTTCTATTGATGCTACTAAAATTATTACTGGTTCTAGTTTTATTGTATGTAACAATATTTCTACATCAACTACAAATGGTGTTATTTTCCAAAATGGTGATCTTGTAACATACTCTAATAACAGTGGCCAGTCTTCTAGAATTAGTATTGTTGGTGGCGGTGCTTTATCTGTAGTTCAAAATTACTACGTAGTAAATTCTAACACAAGCGGTTTCAGTATTGCTGCTACACCTAATGGTACACCAATCCAGGTTCAAGCAACCACAGGCGCTGCATCAACATTCAATGCTAACATTTTCCAAGTTCGTATTAATCTACAAGAACCATATACTCTACATACACCTTCATATATTCAGCAGATTACTAAGAAGTGGGAATTCCATGATCTTGTTCAAAGCGCTCCTGGACAGTCAAGTTATGTTGCTAATTATGGTAACACAGCTGCTAATGATCAACTTCATATTGTAGTTGTTGACGAAAATGGAGCATTCTCAGGAACTCCTGGAACTATCTTAGAAACTTATGCAAATCTATCAAGAGCTACTGATGCAAAAAATAATGATGGAACAGTAGCATATTATAAGCAGGTAATCAATGATAACTCTGCATATATTTGGTGGGCAAATGACAGATATGTTTCTCCTTCTGCTAATGCAGTAAATATTAAAAATGCTAACGAATATGTATCTGGTGGTATTACTTATTCTGGTACTACACCATTGAACATCAGCCTTTCTCTTGGTGAAGATGGCCATGATGAAACAAATCCATATGCATTTTCTTCTATTGCGTCTGCTTATGATCTATTTGCTTCTCCTGAAGATGTAGATGTTTCTCTTATTCTTTCTGGACGTCCATTAGGTGGAGTTACAACTGTTAATGGTGTAACAGTAAGTAATTTCCAGGTAGCAAATTACATTATTGATAATATCTGCGAAGTAAGAAAAGACTGTGTTGTTTTCGTTTCTCCAGATAAAACAATGATGATTAATACTGTTAACAATACTACAACTGGCAGAGAAGCATCTAATCTTGTAGCATGGAGAGGCGCTCTTCATGATAGTTCTTATGCTGTATTAGATGGCAGCTATAAATATCAGTATGATCGTTATAACGATGTATATCGTTGGATTCCATTAAATGGCGACATCGCTGGTCTTTGTGCAAGAACAGATCAGACTAATGATGCTTGGTGGTCCCCAGCTGGTTTCAATCGTGGTCAAATTAAAAATATTGTAAAATTAGGTTACAACCCTAAAACTACAGAACGTGATTTGATTTACGTAAATAACATCAATCCAGTTGTAACATTCTCGGGTAAGGGCACTATTCTTTATGGTGATAAAACTCTTCAGTCTAAGCCATCAGCTTTCGATAGAATCAATGTTCGTCGTTTGTTTATTGTTCTTGAAAAGGCAATTTCAACCGCAGCTAAGTATTCATTATTCGAGTATAATGATCCATTCACTCGTTCGCAATTCAAGAATTTAGTAACACCATACTTGAGAAATGTGCAAGGACGTCGTGGAATTACTGATTTCTATCTAGTATGCGATGAAACAAACAATACTCCACAAATTGTTGATACTAACCAATTCGTAGGCGACATTTATATCAAGCCAGCTCGTTCTATCAACTTCATCCAGTTGAACTTTGTTGCTGTTGGTTCTGGTGTTCAGTTCTCCGAAGTTATTGGACAGTTTTAATAAATAGATTAAACTCAAAGGAGTAAAAAATGCCATTTAATATTAATAGTTTCAAATCAAATGGTCTGGTGTACGGTGGCGCCAGACCATCCCTATTCAATGTTCGTTTATCAGTTCCAGGCGGTATTGGTATTGATAATGTTTCTGTTCAGAAATTTGAATTTGTTTGTAGAACTGCAGAACTTCCTGCATCTTCTGTAGGCGAATTCGATATTCCTTACTTTGGTCGTAAAATTAAGTTAGCTGGCGATCGTACATTCGGCGATTGGCAAGTTAATGTAATGAACGATGAAGATTTTGCTGTACGCTCCATGTTTGAAACTTGGTCAAATGCTCTTAACCGTTTAGTATCAAACGTTCGTGATCCAGCATTAAGTGCAGAAAACTATAAATCAGATTTAGAAGTTTTCCAGTATTCTAAAGACGGCGAGATCATCAGAGCTTATGTAATTGTTGGTGCTTTCCCAACAGAAATTGGTGCGATCGCCCTTGATTGGGATACACAGAATTCTGTTGAAGCATTCCCAGTTACATTCGCATACGATTATTGGGTACCAGACAGTGCATATGAATCATCAAGTAAGAAAGCTGGTGGTGTTAATACATACGCTGCAGCTGCAGAAACTGATGGCCCCATGGGTCCAGGTTAATAAATACAATATTATGATTATAGGAGGGATATTTTATCCCTCCATTTTGGAGATTTAAATGGCAGAATTATTCGGTTTCGAATTTAAGAAAAAAGAACAACAAAATCAGTTACCATCATTTGCTCCTCAAGAGAATGATGATGGTGCAGTAGTCGTAGCTGCTGGTGGTTCGTATGGTACATATGTTGACCTTGATGGTACAGTAAGATCAGAAGCGGAATTAGTTACCAAGTATCGTGAAATGGCATTACAACCAGAATGCGATGCCGCTGTTGATGAAATTGTTAACGAATCAATGTCAATTGATGAGAAAAGTATCGTTACTATTAATCTTGATAATTTAAAAATATCTCCTCAGATTAAAAAAATTATTAATGACGAGTTTAATAATTGTCTACAGATTATGGACTTTAATAAACACGCATATGACATTTATCGTCGCTGGTATATTGATGGACGTTTGTATTATCATGTTGTGGTTGATGATAAAGATCCAAAATCTGGAATTAAAGAATTACGTTATATCGATCCAAGAAAAATTCGTAAAGTAAGAGAAGTATCCAAGAAAAGAATTGATGCCTCATCATCAACTGGTGATGCAACAGTTACTAATGTTATTAATGAATATTTTATTTTTAATGACAAAGGTTTTAGTTATGGAAATAAAACTACAGGTCCAGCAACTACTGGTTTAAGAATTGCAAAAGATTCTATTTTACATGTCGTATCAGGTTTGACTGATAACCAAGGTACAATGGTTCTTTCGTATTTACATAAATCAATTAAAGCATTGAACCAACTACGAACTCTTGAAGATGCTCTTGTTATCTATCGTCTTGCCCGTGCACCTGAACGTCGTATCTGGTATATTGACGTTGGTAATCTTCCTAAGATGAAGGCAGAGCAGTACGTTCGTGATATCATGGTTAAGCATAAGAACCGTTTAATTTATGATGCGTCATCTGGTGAAATTCGTGACGATCGTAAGTTTATGACTATGTTGGAAGATTATTGGCTACCTCGTCGTGAGGGTGGTAGAGGCACTGAAGTAACTACACTTCCTGGCGGTCAAACACTTGGTCAAATGGATGACGTGCTTTATTTCCAAAAGAAATTTCTTCAGTGTTTAAACGTTCCTGTCAGTCGTCTTAATTCTGATGCATTGTTTTCTATTGGTAGAGCAACTGAAATTACCCGTGACGAACTAAAGTTTGGTCGTTTTATTATTCGTTTAAGAAGTAAATTTTCACATCTATTCATTAAAATGTTAGAGAAACAACTTGTTCTTAAAGGTATTATGACACCAGAAGAATGGCAAGTTCTTACTCATGATGTTCGTTTTGATTTTGCCAAGGATAATTACTTTACAGAATTAAAAGATAATGAAATTGCCGAAGCTCGTATTAATCTTGCTCGCAATTTTCAAGATATGGTTGGTAAATATTATTCTCATGAATGGATTCGTAAGAATATTCTTCAGCAGTCTGATGATGATATTGAACAACAGGATGCAGTTATTAATCAAGAAAATGCTGAACAACAACCACGTTGGATTAATCCTGCTATTGAACAAAATGTTCAACTTATTGCCCAACATAATGCAGAAATGCAACAACAGAGTGGTGGCGAACAACAACAATCCCCTGAAGAACAGAATAAGTATGAACAGGTAAGGCAAGCAATAATGACAGTTGATCAGATGAAAAAGAAGGGNAANAACCGTTCGATGCAAGACGAAACATCATATAAGGCTGCTGTTCAAATTGTAGCAAAGAATCCAGATATAGTTAAACAGATGTCAAGTGGTGGTGGTCAAGAATCACAAGCTCAGTCTCAACAATAAAGGAATTTTATAATGTCAGAAAATAATAAATATGAAGTTGAAGATATGATTTCTTCTGCTGCTTCTCAGCAGCCTATTGAATTTGAACAAGCGTTTGATAATCTTATTGTTAGTCGAATACAATCTGCAATTAACAATAAGAAAATTCAGGTAGCCCAACAGATGTATGGTTATTCTCCTGAAGAAGAAACAGAATAAGGAAAAAGCAATGGCGAAAGATCTTAAGAAAATTTTAGCTGGAAGTAAATCTAGCAAAGAACAAAAGATGGACCTATCCGATTGGGAAAAGTCCAAGGATGGTCAGGCTTTCGCCGCTCAACATAAAATTGAAAAGCATGCTGATCGTGTAGGTAATGGCGATGATGTTTATAAGGGTAAAACCAAGGAAGCAAAGTTTCCTAAGCAGAAAGAATCTGTTTATGAATCAAAAATGAAATGCGAAGCATGCGGTAATATGTATGAAGGTAATACCTGTGATTGCGGCGCGATGAATAAAAAGGGTTCTAAGAAACTGATTCTCAGTGGCGGCAAGAAAAAATTAGATGAAGTAATAACTAAGAAAACTTCTTCAAGCGAAGTAATTCATGACTTTGTTCATTCAGATAATCCAAAATTTGCTGGTAAATCAAAAGCCGAACGTACTAAAATGGCATTGGGCGCTTATTATGGAATGCATCCTGGTAAAAAGAAAGTAAATGAAGCAAAGGAAAATGAAGAAGTAAGCATGGTAACTACTGAACTTAAATCTATGATCCATGATGCTACTGAACTTCTAAACAAAATGCCTTCCGGAATGCATATTGAGCCATGGGTACAGGCCAAGGTTGCAATGGCAAAGGCATCTATCTGCAGTATCCATGATTATATCATTTATGGTAATGTCAAGGAAGAATTTGCTGAGCCAATGCTCGAGGATGGTAAAAAAAAAAGTAAGAAGAAATTAGAAAAAGAACAAACAGATACACCAATAGTACCTAATACAGCTGGCGCTTCTTTTAGTCCTATTGGTAATGACGGGAGAGTTTAATGTCAGAATTTGTAAAATCAATCGGCACCGAACAGTATTGTAACACAACTGCTAATACTATTAGTGGTGCTAGATTTGTTCGTTTGGTAAATTCAAATAATACTACAGCGTTTTTAATTACACGTGCAAATACTGGTGGAACTATCGGTACATTTACTCTTAATGCAAGTCAAACAGTAACAACAGAAAAATATTTTACTGATACACTAATAGCAAATACGGCAGGTAATTATGTTTTTGCCGCACCAGTAGCGTTTAAGGGTTAATAGATGAAACTCATTACTGAATTAACAGAAGAAGTTGAATATCTTTCGGAAGCCAAAGAATCTGGCGAAAAGGAACATTTTATTCATGGGATTTTTCTACAGGGAAATATGAAAAATCGTAATGGTAGAATTTATCCAATTAATATTTTGGATAAAGAAGTAGAACGTTATATGAAAGATATGGTAAAACATAGTAGAGCATTTGGCGAACTAGGTCATCCAGCTGGACCACAGATTAATCTTGATAGAGTTTCACATATTATTATTGATCTTAAAAAAGAAGGTCATAACTATATTGGTAAGGCTAAACTTACTGATACTCCAATGGGTAATATCGCCAAAGGTCTTTTAAAATCTGGTGGTAAAATTGGTGTTTCTTCACGTGGTATGGGTTCATTGAAACCAGGTAAAGATGGTATAATGGAAGTTCAGGGCGATTATCGTATTGCCACTGCTGCTGATATTGTTGCTGATCCATCTGCACCTCATGCTTTCGTTGAGGGAATTATGGAAGGTGTTGAATGGATTTATGATCCAGTTAAAGATACTTGGTTGGAAGAAAAAGTTCAAACAATTAAAAATAAAATTAAAAAGATGTCCAGAAATCAAATTGAAGAACAGAAATTAGCTATCTTCGAAGATTATATGGCTGCTCTTGCATCAAGAAACAATTTAATATAAATAAATTTAAATTCTATAATAGGAGATTTTCTAATGGCTAAAGAAATTAATTCTGATCTTCAAGAAATCTTCAAGGCAACCTTAGAGGAAGCTAAGAAGAAAGCTCTTCATCGTGCTAAGAAGCACGAAGAAGAAGAGGAAGAAGAAGGCGAAGAGGAAGAAGAAGAGGAAGAAGGCGGACACCATAAGAAGATGGAAGAAGCTAAGCACGAAGAAGAAGAGGAAGAAGAAGAGGAAGAAGAGGAAGAAGGTGGTAAGCGTAAAAAGAAGCACCACATGAAAGAAGAAACTAATGCAGCTGCTTCGCTTCATCCTGGCGCCAAATCTATTTCTGATCCAAAGGCTCTTACTAAATCAAAGATTGGTATGATGACTGGTATGATGCACATGATGAATGGCATGGGTAAGTCAGATATGGTTGACTTCTTCAATAAGGTTCATTCACTATATGGTCCTAACAAGGATTGGGGCGTAGGCAACCATGCAAAGTCTAACGAATCTTCTATTGACATGAAAGCTTCTCATGCTGTTTCGTCAAAGGGTCCAAAGACAAGAATGGCAATGCCAAAGTTAAATGTAAAGGAAGATGTTGAGGCTATGTTTGATGGCCAAGATCTTTCAGAAGAATTTAAGGATAATGCATCAACATTATTCGAAGCTGCAATTAGCGCACGTTTGATTGCTGAACAGGCTCATCTTGAAGAAGAATATGAGTCAAAGATAAATGAAGAACTTGCTATCTTCACTGAAGAACTAACAACCAAGCTTGACACATATCTTGATTATGTTGTTGAAAATTGGATGAAGGAAAATGAAGTAGCCATTGAATCAACCCTTCGTAACGAACTTATGGAAGAGTTCATGGAAGGATTGAAGAACCTATTCTCTGAGCATTATATTTCTGTGCCACAAGAAAAGGTTGATGTTCTAGAAGCTCTTGCCACTAAGGTAGGCGCTCTTGAAGAAAAGCTTGATGAAACAATTACTGAAAACACTGAACTAAAGTCTTATCTTGTAGACGGTCAGAAGAAAGATATCTTTGAATCTCTTTCAGAAGATCTTGCACTAACACAGCAAGAAAAGTTTGCGGCTCTTGTTGAAGGTATTGAGTTTGACGGTAGTCTTGAAACTTATGAAAAGAAGCTAAAGATTATTAAGGAAAATTACTTCAAGTTCGAACAGACTTCATATTCTTCAAATATTAACGAAGAAACATTTGAAGGCGATATCGGAACAGAAACAGTTAACATCGACCCAGGTGTGAACCGTTATGTAAAGGCTATCGCTAGAACAATCAAGAAATAAGTTTTTATAAATAATATATATCCTAAAACCGAAAGGAAAAATAAATGTATCTAGCTGAGGAAATTCAAAATAAGTGGTCGCCAATTCTTGACCACGACGCTCTTGGTTCTATTAAGGACCAGCATCGCCGTTCCGTAACTGCAGTTATGCTTGAGAACACTGAAAAGGCTCTCACAGAATCTGCTGCTCATGGTTCATACCAGACTCTTTCTGAAACTTCATCCGTACTTCCAGCAAACTTTATGGGTAGCTCTTCATCCACTGCTGGTAATGGTGGTATTGATACTTTCGATCCAGTATTGATCAGCCTTGTACGTCGTGCAATGCCTAACCTTATTGCTTATGATATCTGCGGTGTTCAGCCAATGACTGGTCCAACTGGACTTATCTTCGCAATGCGTTCACGTTATGCTAATCAGGCTGGCAGCGAAACATTCTATAACGAAGTAAACACTGCCTTCACTGGTCAGGGTGGTCTTACTGGCGTTGATGGAAATACATTTGGTAACTCATTCAGAGGTACTATCCCAGGCGCAACTAACACTTCACCTCTTTCAACATTGAATTCAGGTGTTTCTGGTAACAGCACTGTTAACCTTGCCAACGTTTATAACACTGGTGTTGGTATGTCAACTGCAGCTGGCGAAGCTCTTGGTGTTGATAACGGTAACGTATTCCCTCAGATGGCTTTCTCAATCGAGAAGGTTACTGTAACTGCTCTTACTCGCGCTCTCAAGGCAGAATATACTATGGAACTTGCCCAGGATCTAAAGGCAATCCATGGTCTTGATGCAGAAACTGAACTTTCAAACATCCTTTCAGCTGAAATCCTTGCAGAAATCAACCGTGAAGTTGTTCGTACAATCAACGTAACTGCTACTTCAGGCGCTCAGTTGAATACAACTACTGCTGGTGTATTCGATCTTGACACTGACTCAAACGGTCGTTGGTCAGTTGAAAAGTTCAAGGGTCTTATGTTCCAGTTGGAACGTGAAGCTAACCAGCTTGC
>TBL_comb47_HYPODRAFT_10006233_pt1 | contig 12948 bp, 27 predicted proteins | sample TroBogypolimnion_40_FD_10682 | JGI IMG/M metagenome (IMG submission 10682)
ATCATTCAACAACGAATGGGTGAACTGGGGAGGTGGGACGAGCGGACTCTGTATGGGAATTGAAGATGTAGGCGAATTGATGCTAATCATCCTGAACCTGTTTGTAGAAAAGCTGCACATACGTTTTGAAGGCCCGCGCTACACAGAAGATGGCGACCGGGAGTATGAAAACATGGAAGAGATGCAAGGCCTGCTGGAAACGCTGCAAAAGTTCATTTCCAAATAAGTAAAAACACATATCTTTACACCCACATAAAACCACACAGTCATGCTCGAAAAACTTGAAGCACTCGGAAAGGCCATCCTCGCAAAGCTGGGATACATAGGCGCAAACCTACATGAATACATCACAGTAGCGTTGCAATTCACAACTAATCTGGAGAACATACTAAAGGAGATCCAAAAGAAGACCGGAAATCCAATCGTGAAGTTTGCCCTGAAAAAACTGGTGCCATCTGCTGATCAGGCCATGCTTGCGAAGATAGAAGCATTGATACCGGTTATCTTGCCGTACATCACACAATCGCAGGCTGTACTGAGCGCCGCTACACCGGAAGACATGCTGGCCCAGCTACTGCAGGAGATAGCCACAGACGCGCCGGGAGTACAGAACAGTACGTTGTTCAACCTGGCATCGGAATTAGTAAAGGAATTGGCCGGCAACACTATGTTGCGTAGCGAGATCAACTACCTGGTGCAAAAGTATTTCACAGCATCAAAGCAAGGACAAACAGCATAACAGTAAAGACACACCATATAAGCGGGAAACGCCGGCCACTAAATTAGCGCCGGCGTTTCTATTTGTATTATTCAGGCTTTACTTCACCTGTAGTATATACTCATTCTGTAGTCTTTCGATAAGCATTTCCTGTGCCTTATCTATATCTCCTTCAACCTGGCCGAGGCATGTATTGGTAAGCACTTCAAACCTGTTGATGAATTGCCGCCACAATGCTTTTTTCTGCTCATTCATGTAGATGCTATCTTTGCCGATAACTGTTTCTCCACTGCTGCGGTCTTCTTTCGGGCCACCTCGCGTACCGGCGGAATCTATGCTATTGTCTTCCTGTATAAATTCATCTTCATCACCGGACAGTTTAGCCTCCTCTTCTTTTTTCAGCCTGTGGTTGCGTTCTGCTGTGGTTTCGGCACCTTCTTCCTTCGTTTTCTTATGGGACTGCCGGTAATCAGCCAGCGCGGCGGATATTTTGATCACATCGGCATCTACATCATCCTGCACCTTCTCTGGTAATTCTGTGGCCATGATGTAGTTATCTACTGTCTGCCGGGAAACACCGAGGAATGCCGCTATCTGATCGTGTGTCATACCATTCTGTTCTTTCAGGGACAGATAAAAGAAGGCCCGCTCCATTGGTTTGAGCTTCAAGTTATCCTGGGTAGTGATCACCTTGCGCTTTCTTTCAAGGTCTGTGGTGCCCAACGGGTTAAGCAATACAGTGACCCATGCAATATCTGCACCATTAGGGTACTGCAGCCTGTTTGTAGCCAGTAAATGCCGTAGCGCCCTGTACCTTCTTTCTCCGTTGACGATGTAGAAGTACCCATCGGTGTGAAAGTCGCCCAAAATAGGCTCCGCAGGACCATTACTGATCAAAATACCTTCTGCCAGTTCCGGGATCATCAATACGCGTTCCCAAAGTTCTTCGGATAGCTTACCCTGGCGCCGGGCATTGAAGCCTTCGCGTATGCGGATACGGCTTAAATCTACCTTGCGCAGGCGGTCTACATTTTTTGAATTGGCGCGGAGTACGTCCCGGCTGGCGGTGTTCCCTTCGAGAGGGAAGGGGAGTGATGGTTGTTTCATATTGTTATGTTGTTCCGTTTAAGAAAAATTTCATATTCTCTTCTATCATTGCCGATTCGTAAACCCTTTTCCTGATTTCGGAGCCGTAAGGATAATTCCAAAAATCAGTTGGTGTACCTGGTATATACCTGTTATGTGCAGATATTATGCTTCTCCATATTTTTCGGCTATACATATAGCGTTTTGATCTGTTGGTCATTTGATGTGCTTTTTACGAGCTTGAAGCATTGCTGCTGCTTGTTCATACGCAGAAATAGATAACCCAGTAGCTAAATCCGAATGCACACCTTGATAATTCCTTATCATCAATGCGTTCATAGCCTTTGCCGCAAAGTAGTCAAGTAATGTCATTCCTGCTGTGGTGGATATTCGCTCATCTTCCTGTTGCTCCATTGTCGGGAATGCTGGTATGTTGTTTTCTAAAGCCATTGTATGTTTGTTTTAATATTTATCAATTACTTTTTGCACTCTATTCATTGCTATATGCCAGCATAAATCCATTGCATAAGGGCTAAATCCTCGTAGGTGAAATATAGCCTCGTATATGCTGAGAGGATCTGTTTTAAAATGATATTCAGCAGGCGGTATAGGATCTGACGGTGCGACTATATTTGATGGCTGCATTATGTATATCTTGTCGGTCATTAACGTAATAAGTGAAAAGAAAAATAGATCGAAAAAAGCTGAACGGAGCGTCGCAACGGAAGTCTAATCAAGGCTAAAGTGCTAAGTACCAAAGGGTAATAATCAGTGCCATTCCCTACAAGAGGGACAGCGTACCTGCAGGACTACTTTCACATCATCATCAGGGAAAACGTCAGCAGTAGAGTAGTAATGATCCACATCTTCTGAAAGCAAAGTGCCTGTGCTCATTCTCATTACTGCGGGCCTGGTATCGCTGTCTTTAATGTCACTTCCATTTTGCAGGAACACCATTGCTTTGGGAGAAGGAATACCAATAACCACCATTTCGTTGAATTGCATATAAACGATAAAAGGTTCTGCAACTTTAAAGAATTGCTTTTGTATTCTATGAATATGTGCAATAAAAACATGCTGGCCGGTTGCATCTATTACATCACTATTATCAGTGAATGTCTGGTCTTTTGAGGGGAGGTAGAGTAGTTTGTACATAATTATGCTTTTTCGGCGTTTATCTGCTTTTCTAATTTGATGTATTCAGATTCGAGTATCTCTTTCATGCCATCCACCGGCGCGTACTCTTTGCTTGTGGTACTCACTAATACACAGTTGTCTGAAAAAATCAAACTTGGGCGATGGTAACAGGTGAGATTTTCGCCTACATGAAAATAAAAATTCAGTGGTTTGTTAATAACATCATTAGATATACGCGGTAGTGCATTGAGTATTTTGGAGTCTTTTTTATTGGACACCTTTGGATAGTATAGCTGCTGCCATGATTCACCAACAACTTTCCATCCTTCCGGCTTGCCAGTGGTGATTTCTACGGCATCGCATGATACCAGATAAGAACTGGATGCGGACGCAAATTTACCTGTATAGCCCATTTTTTTGAGCGTATCCATAATTGCGCACCGGGCGGCAATAATCCCTTTGTTGATTTCCTGTAGTTTCTTGAAAAGAGGGGTTGATCTTGTGATTTTGTAGTACATGTTGTTGTGTGTGTTTAGAAATTAAGTAAAAAGCCAAATAGTAAGACAAGCCCTGAACGGTGCCATCGCCACCGAAGTTCAATAGCAGCAAAAAGCCTGGACAAAAAGTTATCGTTCCATACTCCCCACCTCTCCTGTACGTACTGATCTTACAAGGAAAGAGTAGTGTTCCTTCAAAAATCTTGAAGCTGGTAAAGCCCTGCATCTTTCACGATAGTGAGGTATAAGAGATTGGTACACCGCGAGTTGATCAGGAGTAAGGAAAGTAGTGTCATTTGCCGGTAAGGGCGCGAAGGAAACTGGTTTAGATAGCATGGCCATTTTTATATTTAGCAAGTACAGAAAAAGTTTGGTGCAAAAAGCTAAAACCCGGATAATACTCGGCATTCATTTTTACAACAGCCTCGGCATCAGTAAGTAATGTGTCTGACCTGTACAAAATACCTGTATCATCGACTTTAATCCCGTATGGGAAAATAAGGTATTCATACGTAGGGTTATTCACGTTATAGTTATACAACGGCAATTTATCTACCTGCGCCCTTAATGGCCATATAAGATTGTCTGGATGATTAAATACGACTTTATTGTTTTCTATTTTAAGGAACACATCATATTCGGTTACATTGCCCGGCGCTTCATTCAGTGCTATTATTTGCTGTATAGCCTCTTCATCTGATAGGTTGGTATCTGAATGCAGATTATACTGCGGCCTAACTCCAAATTTGTGAGCCACATTCCAATAATAAGTATAATTGACATACCGGAAATCTATGTATTCATCCGAGTATTTCATCCGAGAAGTGATCGCTATGGGTTTAATCTTCATGGCCTATGTTTGAGTTGCTTTCGTCTGGTTCAACAATAAAGCCCGTAGATTTCGGTTCATTAGGATCTGGGCTAAGTGCTTCATTTTTCCGCATGTGTATTGTAGTGCCATTTTCGAGTTTAGTGGTTGAAAACTTATCATCAAATGATTCCTTGGCTGGCTCTACTATAGCCTTAGATACATCTGTAGGGGTAGGAGCAAAAGATTTGGCTGGGTACAAAGATGGGTAGTTATTATACACCCTATTGTTCGCTTCATCGCTTATGTGTACAGTTTGCGGCTTCGTTACATTAGCTAATAGATCAAACACATTAGCCTCATCTTTTTTAAATTCTTGAATTACCTGATCCTCCATTTCTTTAGAGAAAGAAGTAGGTTCTTTCGGGTAGTGCATTTGAAAGGTGGCGCCTTTTTTTTTCTCGGCGGCATCCCGATATTCAGCATTATATCCAAACACCATAGAAGTCCCAGTAGTAAGCAACTTATCCAGTTGTTCAAAGAAAGAACCGTGATTGCCATCTGGCAGGGAAATATCCACCTTTGTTCCATCTGGCAGCTGTATCTTCATACAAGGCCCGGAATACTCGTATAATGTGCAGGATAGAGGTGTGAATGGATAGGCTTTCTGTTCTGCTATAGCCAGGTTATCCAATGCTTGCTCCATTTCACATTTAGCATCCCATATACAGGCTGCTGATGAATTGAGGGCCAACTTGTGATCTCCTTCTTCTGTTTCGGTTTCTTTGGCTTTGTAGTCTGCATGTTTCTGCACCAGCAAGGCTATGCGGGATTGCAGGTAAATTTTGTGTTGCGCAAGCGCGAGGAGGTTGGTTGTCATGATATTTGTTGTTAAGTGAAAAGATGTTTTTTCTTACTGCTGCTGTATTGGCCTGGCCGGTGCAACATTACCTATAACATCGGCAAGCCTGTTGAGTGCCTTTGCTACCTTGTTATCTTCCCTGCGTTCTTTCTGTGCTGCTACACGCTGTATAGACACTACAGGGCCATCTATTTCCAAATCCCCGTCGTTTTTCCAGTCAATGAATTTCTTTCCGGCAATTTCAATAGTTTTAATGATCCCATCTGCTATAAGTTGCCTTACTTTTGGCTCATATAGTTTCTTACCTCCGAGGTTATTGGCATTACGGCGTGCTACATACTGTGAGATAGTACATAGGTTAGACAGATCAGGCTGGTGGGTAGTTGCTGTGTTTTTTTTGGTTCTCATTGTGTTTATGATATTATGAAGTAAAGGTACTAAAAAATATTAAGAAAGTGATAGAAAAAAGATTAAAATGCGATTATAGTTTCCGTTTCAATATCTCCTTTCAGATGATGCAAAGGACAAAGGAGAGATCCATTTACTTCAAGCATGTGAGTCCCGTAGTGTGGGCATTTTCTGCCTTTACAGGATTTGCCGATGTAATTAGCGTACCATTCTTTCCATCCCTTTACCGGCGGCACTACATGTGGCGATAGAAGCCCTGTAGTCAATCTCCTGCACTTCATTCTGCGAACTACAGATGTAATGCTTGTATTGTGCGGTAGTAGAAATTCATCAGATACAACGGCAGGAGTATAACCTGTTGGGCCTGTATCGTATTTGCCGGTGGTGCCATCTTTGCCCATGGTAAATCTTCCATCAATATGAGTGTGTGAATACTTAAATCCAAATTGCACATCCTTATGTTCCGGGCCGAGTAGTGGCACACAAAACTTCTTTCTGCCTATCTTAAATTCAGCACACCTAACATTGTAATAGTTGCCAACTACAAGATCGGTGGATTCATCAAATGGGATAAGTTCTGTTGACATAAATAATAAGTAAAAAGCTAAATAGATATTCTAATTTGAACGGTGCCATCGCCACAAAAGCTGAATAGTAAGGCTACGGCTTGGACAAGAAGTTTTTCCCCACCGTGAGCCTTGTAGCCTCTGTTACCGGTAGATTACCCATAACAGGGAATACGCCAGTGCCGCCCGAAGATCCAGACGTAGGAATATAAATAGTCTGCCCTTTCCCTGCTGTAGCCTCCAAAGTCTGCAGCCATAAGTATTGCAGGTATATTTCATTATTTTGCAGGCTTACCCCTATGATCTGGTTTGCCCTTGCTACTCCATGCGCCCGGATAGTATCTGCTTCTGCCAGGTTATACGCTGCTTCTTTTTTGGCATAGGCTACCTGTATAGCTATTTGCCTGTTATAGGATGCCTTGTTAAGCTGTGCCCTGCCGTGCATACCGGAAGACCATACCCAATAGCAGGGCATAAGGAACATGAGGGCTACGATGCCAAAGAGAAGTGATACTGCTATAATGATAGCTTGCTTAGTGTTTGTCATTTTTTTTGGTTTTAAAAGTTAAAAAATTTACGCTTTTACAAAGTGATCCAACAATATTGTTAACTCCTGCTTACAGGTAACTACATCCTCCAGGCTGGCTGCGTCTTGTTCCATTGCTTGTATAGTGTTCTTAGCGTTACGTACAATAGCTTCTATAGTTCTGAAATATTGTATGTTGCCTACCCACTTGGCGCCGGGCATGTCAACGACAATTTCTGCCAGCTCGCGGTTCTCTGCCTTATTTTCTTCTACGCAATCCACCCGTATGTGCCATCCTTCTTTCCTGTTGGAGATAACGCCACCAGTGAGCTGCGGGGCTTTCCCGGCAAAGCGTGTCATTTTCTGGGTGAACTCTATGGTGTTGGTTCGCTTCTGATCTGTGTGCATAACTTATGCTTTTTAGTGATTAACTGAATGAAAGTCGTTTTTTCTTTTTTGGGCAGGCTGTTGAAAAACTTTGCCATCAAGCGGTCTTTCTCCTGCTGTTTGTTGAGGGTGGCCATAAGCTATGCGGGTTTTTCCATTTCCCAGTAATAAACCCAGCAAGTAGGTGCTGTGTTTTCTGATTTTACAGGTGGCCCTACAAGTCGCCATCCATATGCAGCGTATTTTGCCATGTGTTCGTTTTCCTGAGTGGAATATGGCATACCTGTGCTTAGTGTCGTCATGTAATCATACTTTTTCATACTATGCTGTTTTTGGAGTAAAATGAAAGTTATAATGCCAATCACATTTCAGGTGTCGTTTTATCCTGCGTACTTCATCGGCTGCGGCTTCGTGTTCTTCGTGATCGAGAGAGCCGGAGTGTCCTGTAGTAAGATACTCACGCCAGGCTGCTGGCATTTTGAGTATCTTGTTTTGCTTTACTGGTGCTGTGAGTGTTGTGTCCATTGTTATTTGGGTTGTTGATTATGCCAGTTAATAAATGCCAGTACTGCGTTATAGGCCGCATCCAGTTTGCTTTGTACGCTGTTAAAATGAAGCAGTTCGTTAAGGCTATTTTCGCTGTCGTGTTCAAATATTGTAACATCATTTTGACATATTTCTATGGCATGGCCAATGTTTTCTATTTTTTCTACTACAGGCATTATCATATCCCATGAGCAGTCGAAATCCAATTCTTCCGGCAGTAATTTTGAGCCATCCAGTATAAACCCTTCCAACTTGCCAATTTTACATGGTTTGAGATTAAGAAACTGGGCTATAATTTCGTTATTCCGTATTTTTAATTGCTGTGCGGTCATTTTTAGTTGAGATTGAGTTGGTTAATAAATGAGTGAACAATGTATTTACTTTCATTTGGTATCTCCCGGCGTATCTTTCCTGTTTTGCTTTTTACCGGTGCGCCACCTTTATTGTAAATAGAAAAGGGTACATTTAAAAGCAATGCGTATGCTGATCTGTGTGCTTTGTGGCTCATGCGTAAAAGAATGTAGGGTGAATAGTAAAAGACTCCCGGTGTGTTTCTGTTTCGTCTTCATCTTGCAAAACTGCTGTAAAGTGCATATTTGCATCTGAATCGCTTGTGATCGGTGTTATTGCATATACTTCTGCATCAAAATGCTCGCATAGGGCCAGTTTAAGTGCGCTTATTGGTACTTTCCCAACATTAGACAATATACCCACAATAGCCAGTGTATCATCATTTACCACTACTAAATAAGTGCCGTATGTTTTCGGTATCTCTATGTTGCCTTCTTCGATGTTTACCGTCGCCTTAATAGGCTCTTCCGGCTGATCTATTACATAGCATGATTGTCCACACACGAGGCACTCGCCTTGCAAGGATGGGTTATTACTTTCGCATTGACGGCAGTACAGTACGGGGAAATCGAATTTATCAGTATATTCCAGTACGGCAGCTTTCCCACCTCTAATATAACGTGCTTCGCATTCTGCTATGTGTTGTTTGTTGGATATTGTTGTCTTTGCCATTGTTTTGTCTGTAAGTTAAAGATAAGTTAGATAAATATTGTTTACTGCTGGGCTGGTTAAATTTTGTCCATGTCTATACAAAAAGTGGATTGAAGTAGGGCTACATCTTCTTCCGCCTCTTGCTGGCTTGGGTAGTTATACTCAAATGTAGTATGGTCTTCTACTTCGCCAAGATAGATGGTGAGTAAAAAGTTTTCAGGGCTGTTACCTGTTTGATCAATGCAATAACTATACTGTGTTTCGTTTGCTGAAACAGTTGCAATATCGCTTTCTATTTCATCATGGTGAAAAAGCACATTCAATTCCTCAATTTCATCCGCTGGTATATCGTACATAATGCAGTCAATGTCGGGGCAGTGAATATCGAGGCCATCGCTTGACATTCTGAAAATAAACCACTCGGGGTTATCTGCCACCTTTTTCTGTTCTTTACTTTCCCATGCGCCTATTTCTTCTTGCGCTGATCCCTGGGCATCGCCTGTGAGTGTTACTGCTGTATTATCCAGCATGAGGACTACGGCCTTTTGGAGTTGTTGAACTAAGTTTCCCATTTTATATGTTGGTTTTTAATAGTGTTGAATAATAGCAGCTATACACAAGACAGCCACCAGTTTAAGAATGATTATTACGAATTGTGTTATTCTGTTCATGTGTTGCTGAATTAATAACCTTCGTACCCTTCCACCGGATTAATAAGAAAGTAATAGTAAAATGCTGCTTGTATGTCTGCCTTGTATGGGTTGGCGTACGGATTGGAATAGGTAAGCGCTCCAAAGTCGTTACATTGTTCGCTTAAATGTTCTTCTGCCTGGCGCAAGGTTTTTAGATCCGCTTTTACTTCTCCACAAAGGAGATAGTTAGCAATTGCAAGGCGTAGTCGATCCGATGCTATTTTTAGCTTTGCTTTCTCTCGGCCTGGTGTAGTACGGGCGGGAGTGCTGAAAGTGGCAGGAAAGGCACTAAGTGGCTGGTGTTGTGTTGTTGTTGTCATTTTGTTGTTATGTTAAGGGAGTGAAAAATGATATTACAAGTTTACTTTATCAAGTTTAAAAAGGTGTTTAAGTTCTTCTTCTGTGCAATACTCGCCGCCGGTGGGTATTAATTCATCTTCGGACAGGCTACAGAAATACTCATACTCTGATTTTGTGAGGCTTGTAAAATATCCATCTGGGTGTACGGCTCTGTAGTCGGTTTTCATCTCTTTTAGTTTTTCCTTGTAGGCTTCCTGCTCGGCGTGGCTGCCCATGCGGTTATACTTCACACGATCATAAAAGTATTTAGGCACTTCTTTTATCTGTCCTTTGCGGCCTTCGGCATGTAGTTTTTGTAAGTACACATCCATTGCCATAATTTGCCCGTTATAATTGATTGAGCTATTGAGGTGCTTATTAAATCGTGCGGCATGGGCTGCTTGTATGTTGTTTTTCATTTTGTTATGTATTTTATATAAGTGTGAGAGAAAAGACGGTTAATTAATAAATTTAGCGTGTAGGTGTAAATCCTTAGCGCCACAACATGCAAAGAGATTGCCTGTTATAGTGCTAACTTTCTCGGTTACTGAAATTTCCAATAATATTTTAGCTCTTAATTCCTGATCCCATATCTGGCTCTGCTTCCTTTCCATCATTATAACGGTAACAAGGTTATATGTAAGAGAATAAGAATTAACGAACGTCAAAACCTCATTTGTCATTAAATTTCTAACGACGGTGGTTTTAGCCTGGTTTACTGTCTTTATTTCGGTAGGTAGTACGGTTTGCATTGTCTGTAAGTATTTATGAGGTTGAGAGAATGAATTATTAGAGTGCTGCGTAAAAGAATGCGGTCATATCAGGGGTTGATCTCCCCCATACTTCGGTATATAGCATTTTGACCATGCTTTTACGGCTTTCTTTTGGCATGGCTTTAAATTGCTCTGTTGCCTGTTTGCGCTGCCCGTTAATGTAGCTATCTGCTACCATTTCCATGTATTGCATATCGCTATTTAATCCGTATGCTTTCAATAGTTTTTTCATTGTCTGTAAGTTGTTGTAAGGTGAATTAATAAACTGTTGTCGCCTCCAAATCCCCGTGCCTTGTAGGGCTACGGGGTGGAGTGGTAACTGGCCGCGGGATTATTCACAACCCCATGCGATAACATCACGTTTAAGGCATTTTTCTTGCTTGGTGTGCCGTGCTATTATATTTTGCTCTTGGTATGCTCTCCAGTAGCTTATTCTTTCTGTGGCTGTGATATATCCGAGTTCTTGCAGCTTCTTAAATGCCATATCCCGGAAATGATCCCCGTACCCATATTGAAAAGGCAGGTAAATTATTTTGGCAGTCTTCATGCCGTAATTGATCGTAATTTGTGCCGAGAAATAGCTATTGCCATTTACTTTATCAAACCATTCTTTTGCGGAAATATCGAGCGTTTTTATTATGAGCATTGCCATTGTATATAAATTTTTAGTGAGGTTAAGAGATAGATAAAAAAGGTGATAGGGTGTTATAGGTGATACAACTTACATTCTTTACTGGTGCGCCTTAAATACGGGGCAATCGGGGTAACCTATGGCTGCCGCTATTGCTTTAATAGCTGTTTCGATAGCCTGATCACCTACACCGCTAATACTTTCTGATAATTCAAAACCTGCGTTATTTATTGCCTCTTGTGCGGCTGCGCTTGTCTTATGGTAGCCATAGCCGCCTGCTGATCCTGTGCCTGACGTGTATATTTTAGATAAGGAGGAATTAACCCACAAGCAAGCGCTCCATGTGCTTCCAGTGCCATAAAGGCGCAATTCAACTGCCGCCTTTAATATGGCATTACCTTCATAGTCTTTGCCTGGTACGATGGCGTTAAAGCTCTCAAAATTACATTTACCTTCTTTCCTGCGTGAGGTGGTAAATTTTGTCTTTACGGATGGATTAAATACTGCTGTCATTTTGTAAGTTGTTTTAGTAGTTGTTAATTGATTATTTGATACTGCAAAGATACGCTATAAAATGCTATTTCAATCATTATTACAAATGTATTTGTTTTTGTCATTTGTAATATGTAATTGTAAATAAAACGTGATTAAAATGTGGTTTCTGTTTCTTAATTGGTTTGCATAGATCAGGTCTATGTTTGCGGTCTCTCGGTTGTATACACCTATGCAGTTGCGCAGATATTCCCGTTTGTGGCTTATGTGCATACCTGGCACAAAGTTGTTAACTATTTCTTTTAGTGTTCTGCCGTTGTAAGTTATCATAAAAGTTAGTATTTACAGTAAACATAAAAATTATAGTCGTGCTCAAATAGTACAACGCCGCTAAACCGGTTTAAATTCTGTACTCCTGTTATCTTCTTCGATTTCTTCATCGGTGCGCTTCTGGTCTTCTTCGCTTATAAGTGCCTCAAGTTCTGCCTCTGAATATATTTCACTTCCTGCGGTCATTGTATCAATGTCCTGTATTTCTTCGACATTGCAACCGTCTTCTAATGTTTCGTAAGTACAATTTACATTTTTGCTACCTTCTACACAGTACCATGTCATGTAAGTATCATTGGCAGTAAAGATGTTGCATGGTGTGTGGCTCCCGCCATATGTGCCTGTTATTGTGTTGGTGAATATCATAAAAATATAATTTATTGAGGTTAAGAGATAGATAAAAAAGGTGATAGGGTGTTATAGGTGATACAACTTACAGAGGTTAATTATCAAACATGCGGCACACTTCTTCGAGTGCAAACCACGCCATGAGATTAGTTATAGTTGATTGCTCGCACTTGCCGCCGCCGATATAGTTATATAATTCCTGCTCATCATCGCTATCTATTTTAGAGCCACGAAATACGCCAAAACCTGATACCATTTCAACTACTGACGAGCCAAATTCTGCGGCCTGTTCTTTGAGCATGGCAGTAATAGCTTTGCGGTGGCGGATTGCAAATGCGTGTGTTTCGTGGTAATAGATAAATCCGCTAAAGCCAGCACTTGCGCCGTGGTTGATAACATCATTAACGGAGGAGATAGATATACGGTTGATAACCGCATTAATGAGGGATTTGTAATCCTGGTTCTCGCTGATAACTGTTTGTAACTTTTTCATTTTGTTTAGTGCCTTGTTTATACTCACGGCAAAGAGTTGATTTGTTATTGATACTGCAAAGATACTCTATAAAATGCTATTTCAATCATTATTACAAATGTATTTGTTTTTGTAATTTGTAATATGTAATTTAAAAGGAGAACTGCAAAGCATATTCAAATTCGGACAGATCAGCAGCGGCAAACATGGTATTGCGCAGCGCCTTTACCCGCACTTTGCAGCCCTCAAAGCTAAACACCTGCCCAACCTCAAATGAGGGGCAAGGAGTGGCTAATACTGCCTTTATTTCCTCAACCTTAACAACCTG
>TBL_comb47_HYPODRAFT_10006234_pt1 | contig 12947 bp, 10 predicted proteins | sample TroBogypolimnion_40_FD_10682 | JGI IMG/M metagenome (IMG submission 10682)
TATCGGATTATCTTTTATGTCAGACAACATGTGTTTAACTTTCAAGAGCTCATCATAGAATTCTTCCTTGAGATATGTCACATGAAGTGGATTCGTGTTTTGTAATGCTACTATCTCTTTTAAAAATGCCTTTGCTTTTGCTTCAAATATTGCAGAATCACAAGGAACTTTAAAATATTTTGTTCTCACTTCAACAAGAAATTCGAAAAATAAATTCTTTAATTTTTCACTCATTGAAAATTCACTATAAATAAAATAGAAGAAATGACGGTTTATTGTCACTGCTTGTAAAAATATGATATGATGTGTGAAAACGGTGCAAGCTTTACATGCCATGAGCACGAGCCAGCATACGCCTCTCGGCGGGTGACATGGTCTGTATCTTGGCACGGGTTTGCTGTTGCATGCCCGGGTACTGGCGCTCGATTGTGCTGAGCAGGCTTTTTGAAAACAAGGGTGTTGTTGCCTTGCTTTTGGCCTTTTCAGGCTCGGCAGGCACAACCGACTTGATGACTTGCGGCTCGGGAACAGATTGGCGGGCACCCATAGTGATATATGTGGTAGGTATACTGATTATATCGACTTTTCACAAATGCACCTTTATACTTATTTTGCTTGCTTGATGTGCGTGTAAATTTGGTTGATCACTTGAAAAATGCTAAAGCAATCGGTATGGGGCTTGTACCGTATAAACGTGCAACACAATTGGGACGTAATATATGCTTGGCGTGTCGCGTCTTTGTCCTTTTCGAAGTTGGTATCATGTTGTTGCTCATCACACTCGATGGCCAACTTGTAGCGTGGCAAATACAGGTCTATGAAGAACGGGCCAATGGGATATTGCAGGTCCATTACCTCTCCATCAAACGCCTCCATGATTTGGCGTAGTGTGGAAGCCTCGAATGTTGACACTTTGCATGGAATCACATCAATACCAAGTAGCTTGGCAATCTCGATGGCTTTGGGTTTGCGGGAGACAGTTACAAGATGCCGCAGTCCGACCAATGTGAGGAAAATGACGGTTTGATATCCGCCTCGAGTGTGGACTTGTTGCAGCACTTTCTTATCCATCCCAAAGTCCCTGATGGACGAGCCAATGTTGGATATGCCCAGCACCTTTGCAATATGCGTCGCCCTGAACAGGGGATTGCTGGGGGTGCCGTGGACATCGAGATTTATTCCGGCGCATTGAAGCGTGTTGACAATGTCCATTCTTTTTGGATTCACATATTACACATGAGTTTCCCCTTTAATTGGATAAGAAATCAAAAGATATGAATACACAACCTAGTTGAACCTCTCATAGTGTACAGTCATAAAGTTGACAATAGTGATGTACTCGGCTTGTGTCACGACCAAAACATTCTTGATGGGGCCATCGTACTTGTACTTGGTCATCAATGGTTGATCCTTGATCCACTTCATAAACTCGACATGCATCTTACAGAAATATTCTTGACGCATGTACACGTGCTTGAATTCTTTGCACATGTACTTGAAAGTCTGCTTAATATTTTTGGTCTTGCCCAACTTGAGCAGAATGTGTCCATCATCAAACGTGTCGACCTCTGCAAGATATATTACGGGTTCCATATAGTATGGAGAATTAGGTATCATCGAATCGTGTTTTTCTTGTTTTTCAATGCGCAACTCATCATCCCCATGCTTGTCGATTTCCCTGACCATCCTATTGAATTTGATCTTGAAATCAAATGCATGTTCTTCAGCAGAGTCGGAAAGGATACGGTATACACCCAAATCAGTAAGAAACCAAATACTGTCGACGATTTGTTTCTCGTAAAACATTGTGAAATATTCGATGATGTCTGTGATATTTTCAATTTCCATGACATATCCAATTTGCTCAGCGAGAAACAATGGTCCATCTGGTGTGTATAAAATGTTGAGCTTGGTCTCAATTCCAGAGTCGGTTTCATAAGAGCGAGTAATAGACATTGTCTTGTAATGTATTCTTGCGGAAGGATGTTTTATACTGGTTGTAAAATTAAATGAATCATTTTTTTGCTTATTTGAAAATATACAAATAAAAAAATCATGTATATTGGATTAAATTACTGAGGCTTGGCTTTGTGAGTATTTGGGAACGTTTGTAGCCAACAATCCGGCATTCCTCGGTTGCCGATTTCAGGTAGAGACCATAAAAGCCTGGAACACCCGAGTCACCAGATACGATTGGCACCCCTTGATGAAAGATAAACATGTTGTTCAAGTGGGACAAGAACAGTTTCTTCTGGTCAACAGTCAACTGGTCCTTCTGCTTCCATTCTGTGTACTCCTTCAAGAGGTCATTCTGCGCAGCCCGGCCCATGATGTGAATCTCACACTTTTCGAGTAAGAATGTTGTGACATCTTTGCGTACACGTGCCTTGTCAAATATGACCGGGGCCCATGGCTTCATCTTCAATCCAGTGTAGAAGCCACTCTTGAGGTCGTGCTCTGGGTCATCCTCCTTGAGAATGTCGAACCTCTCCTTGAACCATGCATCAAGGTTTGATGTTTCCATCTTGTTCACAAACGAGTCACGCCAGAAGCGGTGACGTGCACGAACATAAACTACACGGACCTTGTCGTCGCTGCTGTCACTGATTTCAAAGCATTCGTTCAAGAAGCACTTCAATGATGTGGAAGGAGTGTTCGCTTTTGGCTCCGCCTTGGCTTTGAAGGGTCTCCCAGCTTTTCTCTTTTCCAAAGAGAGTAGTTGTGTGGGTTCGTTGTCAGAATCTTTGATTAGAACATAGTCTTCCCTCACCTTGCCCATTCCCAAAGAGTGGATGTCCATTATCTCCTGTTTGTGCTGTATTTGGCAAACTTGGTCCTCCGGAAAGAGGAGCAAGATTTGTGATTGTATCTATGCAAAACTTATAGCATATATTTTGCTCCCACCAAATACCAATGATATTTTGGGGTTTTCCTCTTTTGTATGAAAAACCTAGAGAGATGGTATGAATTGCCAACCAACTTCTTCACATATTTTGCGCCAAATCTTGTCTTGAGCAGCCAATTTATCGCGACTTTTCAACAATGGAAAGTAAACAAGATACTCATCTTTATCAAGGAGTTGTAGAAACTTATTTAAAACAAAGCTGTACGAAAGAAAATTTTTTCTCTGGACCGGCTGGTTCTTCACGAATGGCGTCTGAATATGCTTGAACATATTGCGGAGTTTTTCCTCTAACTCGGGTGAAAAACTCGGCATGGGTAGGCCGTTAAGCCTATTGATTATATGGGGAATGTGCTCATAGTATTTATGCGCTTTTAGCTGTTTCAGGATTCGCTTGACCTTGTCATAAGATAGATTGGCCATATTTGTTATACGATGTTTCTTTATTTCCATGAGAATCTTGTCATAAACCTCTTCAGGGATTTCAGTTGTCTCTTTTCCCTGTATCTGATTTAACCATTCATTGAGATGATTAATTCTTTTATAGCTAAAGTACGTGACCTCCTTGGGTGGGTCTTTGTACGAGGGTTTATCATGATCGACAATCATATATTCCATGGTATGGCACACGTTGCAAAAAATATAGCCATCGTTCAGCATGATGGTAATATTAGAAGAGCCACAACATTTGCACGTATCATCAAGGTCCTTGACTTTTTCATTGATATAATTCTCATTTACAATCGACATGTAGTTATCAAGCAGTGACCCCCTCGACTTTTCGCACACACCTTTGGCCTTTGGACCTGGGGCAGCCACCACGGCCGGTTTCGCCGCACTCGATGTAAAAAAGCGCAGAATCGACCCCGACTTGTGATAGGCATCGCTGTCCATGAGCAGCTGGTTGACATTTCCCTTTTCGATCAGGTCGTAATATTTGAATAGAATATCCGAGGTATTCACATAATACAGGTCCTCGTCCATGTCTGCCTGTGTCTTTTTTAAAGTATCTCGCAACTCAATACATTTGTCTATCATGTTCATTTGCTTGTCCAACTCGGCATCTGTTATCCCGCCTACATGATTGGGCTTTCGCGCCTCGATGGCAGCTATTTCCCTTTCCAAAAAACACATTTCGCCCTCGATATCCGCCACAGTTGAGCGACATGATTTTAGCTTTTCCAGATGGGTATTGTGATAAATATCCAGGGTTTTCTTGCCACATGTGCTCATTCAACATTACAAGGTGGCAGTGTTACACCTTTAAATGACGTAGAAAAATAAAAACAAATACAAATATAAAAACTAAAGCCAGTCAAGTAATTTGATGCGCATTAATTGTTTTTCTTGAGACTATTTTTTCAAACATCAAAACAAATGAATCACTGAAAATGCCTAAAAATTGATTTATATAATATAGTATCCCTTCATGTTACATGTAGTCATGGGGTCAAAGGTAAGCAAACCCGAACTAGAAAACGTCACAATAGATCTTGAAGAAGAAATACCTCACTACAAGCTTCGGAATCGGAAGGCAAGGGTGCGCATAAATAAACCCAAGCTTCGCCTTCACGTAGAGGTAAAATATGAAATGGTTTGAACATGGCTTTTTATACTCTCATCGACTTTACCTAAAACTTTGACATTTGTTTTGCCACCAAGTTGAGCAGCTCCAATTGTTGTTTAGCTGTGTAATATTTTTTCCATGTGCAATATAAAGTTTGTTACACCTCGTAAAATCTAAAATGAAACACTTTAGACCGAGCGTATTCACTATTAGCCGTACGGCTTGCGGTTGAAAATCAACCATGGAACGTCAAACTTGTACAGTAGGCTCTTCAACTACATGAGCCGCTCGACACAAATGTGCTGGGCGAGCCCTTCCGTTGACCAGTGCCACTGTCGCTCGGTGCATATTACGAGCTGCTTGAACGTCCCTGTCTCGCAACTTTCCGATGGTTTCGCAGGTTCTGCAGCATCGTAAGCGACGAGATTCTCCATCCACAATCATCCTCGTTCCGTCTCTTGTACACCAGGTCCTTTTCACAAGGGGTGGTTCTGTGACTGACCCACACTCGCAGCACGCCTTGGTAGTGTAGTGCTCTGAAATGGGAAAGACGGCCACTCGGTTTATTGGAAGACAGGAGACGTGTTGGACCTTGTGAAGAAGGAGTCGGTTGATGGTCAGTTGACCGTGGTGAGGGGTTTGCTATGGTGTCGTTCCACCATTATTGAAAAAAGCAAATACGTTAACCGCGATCTGAATGCTGCCATCAACATCCTTCACTGTGCGACGCTTCCGACAAGGCCGCTTGCGCTTCAAATGAGCCCAGGTCTGAAGAAGATTCACCAGCGTCTTGGTAGGATAATTTTATCACCGAAAGCATGATTAAATTGTGTAACAACAAGTTTAATTAACAAGTTTCGGCGATGGAGTGGTTTCAAGTTTGTATTGGCAAATTGAACGTAAGTTGTCTATGACAAGCCATTCTATACACACCGTCAAAAGATTATTGAGACATTTTAGGTGTTCCATTATTCAATTGGAGGAGTGTAAACATAATATCATTGTGCCATATGTTTATATTCTTTTTTTCAAGGTTTAGGGTTCAAAATATGTTTTTTACAACACTTTAAAAAAAAATAAATGACTAGACTGAAATAAATCAATTTATGCCGAGCACGACTCACACGCCTCCACATTCGCCAACTTGGTCATGGTGGGGTCCAAAGTAAATTGCTGAATCTTTGCCTTTGCCTTGGACCTGAGATAGTAGATTCCAGTCTTGAGGCCCAGTGACCACGCGTAAAAGTGCATCGACGACAACTTCTTGAAATCCGGTTGCTCCATGAACAGATTCATGCTCTGCGACTGGCAGATGAACGGTCCCCTGTCCGCGGCCATGTCGATGAGTACCTTTTGCTTGATCTCCCACACAGTCTTGTACAGGCTCTTGATGTCTTCCGGAATCTCGTCCACATTCTGCACACTCCCCTCGTAAAACATGATCTTGTCGCGCACCTCGCGAGTCCACAGGTCCCTGACAATGAGATCGTCCATCAAATACTTGTTGATTATGATGAACTCGCCAGCCAGTGTCTTGCGCTTGTACATGTTGGAAGTGAAGGGCTCAAAGCACTCGTTGGCGGACATGATCTGAGATGTCGAAGCGGTAGGCATGGGTGCGATGAGCAGCGAGTTCATGATGCCGTGCTTCATCACCAACTGACGCAGGTTGTCCCAGTCGAACTTGTCACTCGGTGTCACATTCCACATGTCAAACTGGAACCTGCCCTCCGACATGGGCGACCCGGCAAATGTCGAGTAGGGTCCGTGCTTCTTGGCCAGTTCCATCGACGCCTCTACCGCCGCAAAGTACATGGTCTCGAAAATGTCCCGGTTCAGAGTGCGAGCCTCGTCACTGTCAAAGGGCACCCGCAACAGAGCGAACGCATCGGCAAGTCCCTGAACACCGATGCCAATGGGGCGGTGCGCCTTGTTTGACTTGGCTGCCTTTTCCAGAGGGTAGAAATTCACATCGATGACCTTGTTCAGATTCTTCACAATTACCTTGGTAATCTCGTACAGCTTCTCGAAATCGAACACGGACGTGTTGCCCACTCCGCTCGCAACCACAAAGGTCTTGAGCACAATGCTGGCAAGGTTGCACACCGCAATCTCGTCAGGCTTGGACACCTCGCAAATCTCCATGCACAGGTTGCTCGACTTGATGATCCCGATGTTGGACTGGTTTGTCTTGCGGTTGACCGCGTCCTTGAAGCCAATGTAGGGCACCCCAGTCTCGATCTGTGCCTCAAGGATCTTGAACCAAATGTCCTGCGCCTTGACCTGCTTGATGAAGCTGCCCGCCGCCTCATAGCCCTCATACAGCTTCACAAACTCGTCACCATAGACATCGGCAAGACCAGGGCACGCCTTGGGGCACATGAGCGACCACATCTGGTTCTCCTTGACACGCTGCATGAAGAGGTCAGACACCCACATGGCGTAAAACAGATCGCGCGCCCTCTCCTCCTCGACTCCGTGGTTCTTGCGCATGTCCAAGAAGCCCTCGATGTCAGCGTGCCAGGGCTCAAGAAACACCGCAATAGATCCATTCCTCTTGCCTCCCTGGTTGACATACTTGGCCGCATTGTTAAAGACACGCAGCATGGGGATGATCCCAGTCGAGATGCCGTTGGTGCCCTTGATCACCGAGTTACGGGCCCGGATGTTGTGGATGTGCATGCCGATGCCGCCCGCATTCTTGGAAATCAGCGCACAATCTTTCAGCGTGTTAAAAATGCCCTCGATCGAGTCGTCCTCCATGTGCACCAAGAAGCAGCTGCTGAGTTGGGGCCTGCGAGTGGCCGCGTTGAAGAGCGTGGGTGTGGCGTGGATAAAGTACTTGTTCGACATGAGGTCATAGGTCTGCAGTGCGTCCTTGATGTCGTAGCCATGGATGCCCAGTGCCACACGCATCAACATGTGTTGTGGCCTCTCGATCACCCGTCCACCAATCTTGAGCAGGTAGGCCCGCTCCATTGTCTTGAAACCAAAATAGTCATAGGCATAGTCACGCTTGTAGTCGATGATGCTGTTGAGCTTTTCCTTGTTGGCCTGCACAATCTCCCAGTGTTGTTCCGACACCAGCTCGCCCTCGAACAGGATCTGCGTAGTCTCTGAGAAAGAGGGCGAAGTGTTCTTGTGGTGGTTGGACGTGCTGATTCGAGATGCAAGCACACCATAGTCAGGGTGGTCCACAATCATCGAGCTGCACATGTAGGCTGCCATCTCGTCAATCTCGGACGTCTTGACACCATTGTAGATGCGTGCACATAACTTTTGGGTAAGCTCAAAGCAGTTGACACCGACAAGAGCATTGCTCAGGGTCTGCAAGCGGTTCAAGATCTTGTCGAACGAGACATCTTCGAGGTCTTGGTTGCGTTTGAGCACCTGCATGATGCCTTGACCGGCTTCTTACAATACAAGTGCGGACAAGCTTTATACCGTTTTTATTTTTTTCAATAAATATAATAACAATTTATAAAAAGGAAATGTTGTGCCGTTTTACAGTAGTATTGCTTGTAATTATCGTGGTATGCGCAATCTTGGCGACCATTTTTCAAGTGCAAAAATCGGAACATTATGTTGACAATAATGGTGCAGCTCAACAGACGGTAGATGTCACACTCCTCCAGGCGAAATCTCAAGCATATCTGCCCTTTCTTGGCAACTTTGTCTACACAGGCTCGGCAACAGCTTACAACAGTTTCACATCGGATCAACTCCAACAGATGATGCAGTTCTTGCCAACTTACGCTGATAGTCTTTGCAGCTGGAATGCAAATATCAACACAAACTGTAGCAATTTCTTCATAAACAACATTGCGTATGCTGACAATTACAATTTCGAATCGCCCATTGTTTGCAACAGCATCGAGACCAACGTGTCCCTTGACAAGGAACAGACCATGATGCGGTTTCTTAACAACCTCTACACCCTGCGCAAAAAATGCATTCGCATGAACACCGCCAAACAAAGCACCTTTGCATACAATAGTGGCGCGGGCGATACAGCCAATATATCGAGTGTGACTGCGTCCTCGGGTGACAATTACATGATCAAGCTTAACGGCAACATCGACCTCTTGGCCTTGATGCGTCCCAACATGATTTCATTTGGAAACTATGGCCTTTATCATATCGAACCACTCGAGTCAGGCGCAGACAACATGTATACGAATTACAGCTCAGAAGCCTCCTCACACACACTTGTCTTGTCCAGCTTGAAATATCCCACCAATATACAAACCAATATCAAAATTTATCCTGATAATATCAACAATGCCATGAATAACTTGGCGAACAACTCCAACTGGAACATCTTGTCCACAGTCTACTATATGAACTACGAAAGTCCATCGTTCCCACTCATTTCCAACCGTTATTACAACACACTTTCGTTCGTTGTCGACTACAATCAGATCAACAGTATCGTGGCAAACAATAGCCCTGCCCCACCAAACTATACCGAGACAATCTCACTCATCAATGACACAACCGACTTGGTAGACCTTACCAATATTATTTCGAGTGTCAATGTCATGATCAACCTGACCGAGTCACCCAACTTCATGACACTAACATTCCAGACGAGCACCACAACCAAACAAATTGTAAATGTCCACACCGACTTTTCAAACCGGCTCAAGGGCTATTTGCAACAAAACCCACCCAACTTGTATAACAATCCCAAGTTGTTCTATCACATTGTGGTTACATGCACACTTGATATGGTCATAGTGGTGGCCATGTTACGCGATCTTGACACCAACCAGACCTATTTCTACATGACCCAGACCTCATTGAACAGTGCCAACTCACCCAACTACATCCAATTCCAGGGGGACGCCAACGGCCATGTGAATGTAGCTAGCACGTCCACTGCACCTCAAAAGATACTGAACAATCACTATAAATATTTCGACGCAGCTTGTCCTATGACCAGTGTACCCAATTTCAGCATATTGGCAAAGAACTTGGGATACAATATTTGAAAAATAAATTTAATCATAATGAAAATTTATACGTTGACAAACGCAAAACCCTGCAGCCTTGTGTTGTATGACGCCTTACCGCTTGCACTGGCTGCTGGGGCGGTCGACTTGACCTCCTTGTTGTAGAGTTCCTCGTCAGCACGGTAGCCCTTGATCCTGTCCCACACCACCTTGAGCTGATCTAGCTTTTCGGCGAGAAAGTCAGGGTCCTTGTAGACACGGATCATGGAGGCCTTTGTCAACAGATAGTAATGGAGCTTGACCACGTCGTTGCCCTCGCTCTCACACTCATTTTTTGTCGCATCTGTCCAGTTCACAAGCTCGGCAGCTGTCATGTCCTTTGACACGGGTCCATAGATGTACTTGTTGTCAACCAGCTCCACAATGGCCCCACGCTCTCCAAGACACGCAGACGCACCAGCAAAAATCTCTTCGACGTCCTCGCTGTCGATGAACTCGCACTCCCAGTAGTCGCATTCGGACAGGCCACATACGTCAAGCTGCCCCTGGATCTGGTAATAGTACTGCATAGGCACTGTACCATCGATCTTGCGCCGCCACGGGCACTTGATCTCGACCATGATGCCACACTCGTTGACACCATCGGGACTTGCACCGAGCGAATCTATGGTGGGGTGGCGAATCAGGCCAAAGTCGTACATGTGTGTCCCGTACCTCTGGGAGTAGATCGTGCACGCTGCGTCCTCAAACATGGTGCCCCACCGCAGTGCTGGCAGCGCATTGTTGAACTTGTCCTCTTCAAATCCACACTTTTTCTGAATGAGCTGCTTTTGTGTCCCAAACTTTCCCTCGCCTAGGGCCTGCGCGAAATCAGATGCTGTGATCAGTGTCTGGCGAGCAGCATACCACTCGGGAGTGCGCTGGTCGATCCTCGGCAACTCCTTGAGCTTGTCCAGTTGCTTCCTGTATCCGGCCACCACCAACGCGCGCTCATCGACATTGGCAACCGTGAGTGACGTGTTCAACACCATGTTGACAGTCTCGGCAATCGCGGCGTGCGTGTAGCCCTTGACCATGCACTTGTCCATCAAGGCGTGCATGTTGATATAGTGCATTTGCTTGTCCACCATTTTCACAATATTTACCGATATAAATTAATGCTTTTTATAATTGTCACTTTTCTACTACAATAACAAGAACAATTGTTCTTTATATAAGAGCAACACGCTTTATCAACATAAAAGCAAACAAAACACAAATGTTGTCCTACAACCACATATTCGACAACATTGTGTCCACGGACAAGATCAAGGGAGGCAACGAGCGCGATCTAAAGCGCAACTTTGCCACTTTGGAATTTCAGATGAAGCGCAAGCTCCTTGTGGAGGACACTGAAGTGGATGACTGCGTTTTCGAAAAAGAATCGGCACACGCAATGAAGAACAAGAGCTGGAAGATGATGGATATGTGTTTCAAGTGGAAGCACATTCTAGATTACGTCTCGAGTCTGGATCGCATTGACCCCGAGATGACACTCGTAAAAATAAAAGAATTATTCATGGGGAACAAGTTGCTCACTATAGTCTATGACACAAAGTCAAAATGCATCTCTAAGCTCAATATCAAAATGGATGATGGGGAAGTTATTTAGAAAATGAACAAATCTAATGGATAATGACGCGGCCAAACTTGGCGACAGTGGTAGTGGTAGTTGTAGACTGACCTGAAGGGATATACATCTTGTAAATTTCCAATTCTCCAGACGAGGTATTGATCCTGAAACCAAAGCTAATTGGGTTGCTCGCTGTGATATATGACTGCGTGGCATTGTCAAGTTGTGCACAGCTCGAGGTGATGCGCACGCCACCGCCCTTGACCTCCCAGAAGCTCTCGGCAGCGGCGGTGTTGTTGATGTACATGCCCGCGGAACCATTGTTCCACTTGACCGACTTTTCAAAGGCCGCAATGTTGCTCGCCGCAGTGGGAATGGCAAGTGTCTTTAGACCCATACCTTCTACAACAATACCTGCTTGTCCAACAAGATCATCCGATACTTGGGTGTTGGAGCTATAAGCCAGGTAAATCATCTTATTTTCGACTAGTAGGCTTGATTGTGTCACATTGATGCTGTCAATCACGCCTGCAACTTGCAAGTTACCGTTGATGATCACAGTGTTGCTTGTGGCACTGAAGATGGTGTTGTTTGTGCAGTACATGTTGAAAGACGTACTCTGTGTGGAAATATCATCCACATGGGGGCTCGAATTCATGTTGATCTTGGTGGAGCCGCTGTTGGCAGTCACAAGGGTATTGTTGGACGCCGCATAGGTCATGTTGAGACCTGCATTGTAGGTCACCGATGTAGCAGTGTATGCAGTCTCATTGCCCCAGGTAGTGCGGGTGTAGGCACCAGACACAACAGATGTACCAGCAACTTGGGCAATTGTGGTGGAAGCCTGGTTCATGGTGTAGGTCATGTTGCTTCCTGCAGCGCTCACATTCACAGAGCCTGCAGTGGCTGCGATGTTCTGGTTTTGACCTGCGATCGAGTTGACATTATTTTCAACGTTGAGGTCGGCATTACCTGCGGTGTCAAGCGCGAACGAGTCTGCATTGTTGTTGCGAGCCAGGGTCACAGCGCCAGTTCCGGTCGAGGTAGTGAGGCTAAAGCCAGTAGGTGTGGTAAAGGTGGCATTCTTGGTGGTGGTTAGAAGCACACCCGTGTTATCCATGGACATCTTGCTATAATTCACCCCAGTGTTGGCAGTAAGCACAACTGCGGCGTTACTAGAAGTCATCCATACATTATTTTGGGCAGCAACAAGGAAGCCACCTCCAGTTGTGGTCGAGTTGAAACCATATGTTGCTACACTGCTCATTACATTTGAAGAGTTGACAAATATGTTGTTCTTGGAGCTCCAAGTCGCGCTTGATGTAGCATTGTCCATGACAAAAGTGTTGGAACCACCTGTGGCATTGACACTGAAGGAGTTGTTCGAGGCAACAAGGTTGATCTTTTGACCCGCAATCACCGTAAAGTCGGTATTGGAAGCTACCAACTTGATATTGGATGTCACACTAGTCACGAAATCATTGGAAGAGTTGACAAAGAATGACCCAAGGGTATTTTGTGTGGTTCCCACGTTGTCAAGTTGTTGCACATTGGAACCAATATATGCGGACAATCTGTACATATCAGTCTGGGCATTGATCAAAACTTTTTTACCAGCACTAGCACTGAAATTGGTGTTGGAGGCAACAAAGGTAATATTGGAGCTAACACTACCCACCCAGTCATTAGACGAATTAACAAAGAAAGAACCCTTGGTGCTCTGTGTAATTCCAACACCATCCATTTGCTCAACATTGGATGCATAAAATGCAGACAATCTGTACAGGTCGTTTTGGGCAGTGACCAAGACTTGCTTTCCGGCAGTCGCCACAAAGTTGGTGTTGGAAGCAACAAGCTTGATATTTGAGCTCACACTTGCAACAAAGTCGTTGGACGAGTTGACAAAGAACG
>TBL_comb47_HYPODRAFT_10006235_pt1 | contig 12946 bp, 4 predicted proteins | sample TroBogypolimnion_40_FD_10682 | JGI IMG/M metagenome (IMG submission 10682)
GCAGCAACGCATACAATAGCCGCAACACCAAGAACTGCTGCCACGCCGCCATGTTGAGCATCTACACCGAATGCAACCATTATTAATGCTGTTACTACAAGAGCAGTAAGAGTAAGTCCGCTGATAGGGTTATTGCTTGAACCCATAATACCTACCAGATAACCTGAAATAGCACCGAAGAAAAATGCCAGAACAATAATAACCGTTGCTGCAATTATTGAAGGAACAATACCTGCATCAAAAAGGAAGAATGTAATGCAGAAAGTAACTGCTGCAACAATAAGTACACCTATTACAATCCATGCAAATTTTATATCTTTTTCTGTTCTAACAGTATTAACTTCAACACCGGAAGCAGCTTTCTTAACATCAGAAATTGATCTTCCAATACCTGCAATTAAGCTTTTCCTCATTTTGAATAATGTAAAACCTGCGCCCATAAGCATACCGCCGATGGCTATAGGTTTAACAATAAATTTCCAGATTGCATACATCTGGAATACAGGATCACTTACTTTTGTAACAGCTGTATCTATTGTTAACGATTTATCGGTTGTCATTAAGTACTGGCCCCAATTATGGAGAAAATCGGTTGTAAAGAATGGATTAAGGAAGTACATAATAATTGGAGTTAATAATCCCCATGCAAGAAGGCCTCCGCTGAAGTTAAGAGCACCTAAGCGCGGGCCGATGATATAACCTACACCCATATAAGCAGGGCTGATACCGGGAGAACTTAAAAGCATTCCTCCCTGTCCCTGTATTGTAGTTCCTGTAATAGTTTGTTTTGCAAAAGAAACAAATTTTTCCCATGTCTCTGCAAACAATTTAAATTCAGCAAGAGCTTTAATTAAGGCACCGCCTATCATTGCTCCGAATAAAAATTTAGAACCTGTACCTGAAGAACGTCCTGCTTTGTGAATTTCTGCAGCAGCAACTGATTCAGGGAAAGGAAGTTCAACATCTTCTACCATAACACGGCGGAGAAGAGCAACAAACATGATTCCAAGCACACCGCCGGAAACAAGTATAAGTGAGGCGGTCATATAATGTGAAAATGTATAAAACTCTTTCCACAACCCGGAGAAATAAAATGCAGGTAATGTAAAGATAGCGCCTGCAGCAACAGATTCGCCAATTGAACCGACAGTTCTTGTAAAATTCTCTTCAAGAACAGAACCTTTAAATATCTTTAGAATAGCCATTCCTATAACAGCAGCAGGATATGTTGCGGCAATAGTCATGCCCGCTCTTAAGCCCAAATATGCATTTGCAGCTCCAAGAACAACCGCAAGAACTATACCGATGAAAAGCCCGCGTATTGTAAACTCGGCCATTGTAGATTCAGCCGAGACGAACGGCACAAATTTCTTTTGTTCCGCCATAAAATGAACTCCTTTTTTAGAATTGTTTCTTTGTATAAATAACAACTTGAAATATAAATAGCCTCTTCCTGCCTAACAAATATTTTTTAAATATATATAGGTAAAATTTTAAGCTAAAATTTCATTTTCCTCATACCGATATGACATATAGCAAAGTCATATTTTACCGGATCAAAGTGGTCAAACTTGCTCAAATTTGAAGTAATTTCCAGAGCCATTTTCCATGAAACCCCCTTCATCCGTGTAAGTTTAAGCATTTTGCAAATTTTAGCTACGTGGGTATCAACCGGAATTATTAGTTTGGAAGGAGGAATTTCACACCACAAGCCAAAATCGAGTTCATCATGCCTTATCATCCATCTTAAGAATAAGTTCATTCTCTTACATGCACTCCCCTTGTATGGATCGGGGAACATAAAGGTAAGCCCGTGAGAAAGTTTCTCCCCAATGCTGCAAATATCAAGTATATTCCGGGAGAAAAATGAAATGGAATTTTTTAAATCCGGCTCCTTCTCAAAATAATAAAGCAAAAAAAAGTAACGAAGGGAACCATAATTTGAATATACCCTATTCAATCCATAGAATAAACGTGCAATATCATTTGAAGTATAAAACCTGTGCTTTATGGATGCAAAAATCATACTTTGTTTTTTAAAATTAAAATTCATTACAAATTCGTAAGGGCTTATACCCATTATAGCATGAATTTTTTCTAAAGTATTCATTATCTGAACAATATTGCCATAAGCAAATACTGATGAAATTAATGCAGATATTTCTATATCATAATAATTTTTATAACGGTGGGGAAATTCAAGCGGGTCCGGCGATAGGCGGCTTTTATCAAAATATTTGTAATGATAATCTAATTTATGTTTTAACTCTTTATTCAAAAATATCCGGTTTTATTCTTTAAAACATATTTTTATAATATTTGCTTTTTTATCCTCAGGCATATCGGAATACATCATATATACTTCAGTCTCGGAAATTTTCATAAAATTTACTGAAGCAGTGCCTGCAGAAGCCTTAACTATATTCTCCGAATAATGCCGGAGTGAATCAAGATCATATTTCTTATTAAACTCAATTCTAAATAAATAGAAAAACTTTCCATTATCTTCTAAATCGACAACATGAAATGAAAATTTTTCATAGTTTTTGAAAAATTCTTCCCAATCGGCAAATGCATTCTGGACACCCAATATGCCGTTTACAAATTTTACCTGGGACAATTTAAATATAGTAATGTTAAAACATGGAGGCAGTATATAATCATTCTCATTTATTTTCGATATAATTTTATCTGCAAGTTTAATACAAAATTCCTGTTCTTCAGAAGTTCCTTTTTCATTTGTAATTGAAATAAAATAACTCCCCTTAGCTGCCTGAACCTGATACTCCGTTACGCAGGAATATTTGCAAATTGATTTATCAGAACATTTATATTGCGAAATTGAAAAAATGCCGAAGGCCGCTCCGGCATCATTCATCTTATAAATATCTACTTTGTATTTATGTGATTTAAATTCAATTTCCTGAACTGCTATTTTAGAGAAACCGTATTCAAGGTACAGATCTGCCCCGCCGTCTATATATCCCCATAATGAAGTACCGTTATAATAATCTCCACGGGTAAGTTTTATTCCGTCAAAATCAGATTGCTCAATTTTGGGAAAATTTTCCTGAGCAAAATTTAAGCTGCAGGATAAAATTAATATCAGAAATAAATATTTCAATTACTCTCCTGATCAGGGCATTACAATTTTCTTAAAATCAATTTTATCTATATCGGCTACGCCAAGATTCAACTTCTGAGCATTTTCCATGAAAAGCCGTCCGTTCGGATTATCCGCTTTTTGTATCTTTTCATCAATTCTTTTTTTAATAACAATATCGTATCCAATTCTGTCTACTGCTACCGGATCGGTACCGACCAAAACAGAATGGAAATTAGTAATAAATTTTACATCTGCACCGGGACCGCCGTTAAAACATCCTTTAATACCGTCAACAATATTAAGAACAACCTTATCCCTTACAGGAGGAAATGCACAAACCTCTGCACACGTATCATGCCATAATTGTGCATGCAGCCTTCCTGTGTTTGATATAACACCGAATGCAAGATTTTTTAGGCAAAGTGTAACAGATGCACCTGCATTCTTCAAGATAGGAATATTTATAACTTTATCAACTTTATCAGTAAGGATTTTTGTAAAATATGAATACTTCCCTTCATTAATCATATAAGGAAAATCTTCGGCACTGTATTTTTCTTCACAGTCCGCCCAGTAATACCAATTCTTATTAACATTGGCTTCGGCAAATAATTTGCCGTTGGCATCATAAAATTCCCCTTTTTCATTTTTACCTTCAGTACCTGCAATTTTAATACCGGGGAAATTTTCTTTAGTGTACCCTACATCATTTAAATCGGTTGCCCTTCTATCCCATATAATAAGTTTTTCTTTTTTAATGCCTGATTCCTCAAGCTGCTGTATTATTGCTCTCGTGATTTCAAGGCTTGTTGATAGCAATGTTCCGGCTACCGGATTAACTTTTAATCCAATTACATCTTTCTTTGAAACAAACTGAAGCCAAGCTTCTTTCAGGTTTGTTTTACCGGTTAGGTTAAGCATACCAGTCTTTACCATTTCATAAATTACATCATAATTAAATTTGCCGTCTGCAACAGAATTAGTATTCAACACCTGAACTACTTTACCCGGATATTTACCCGGCATTGAATTTTTGTTGCGCGGATGTTTTAACGCGTCTTCAATATTGGTCTTTGGTTTAGGAGCAGGTATGGCTGAAGTAAAAACTTTTTTTGCAGCTTTAGGTGCAAGTGTAAGTCCTATACCGCTCAATGAAATTGCTTTAAAAAAACTCCGTCTCGTTAACATTTTTTTAACTCCCTATTTATGTTATAGGAAAATAGCATATGGCAAATCTAACAAATTTAAAATAAAAGAACCTTCTTAAACTACCAAAAAAATGCCTAAGAAGGTTTCAATTTAAATCAAAATAGGATTTCTGTAAGCAGATATCTTATTTCTGCTTACAGAAAAGTAAAATTAATTCATTATAACTATGAACGGTTATTTAACCAAAATCATTTTTTTAGACGCAACATAATTGCCGGCAATAATACGATAAATATAAATTCCGCTTGGTAAATTTGCTGCATTGAAAACAACACTATATGTGCCTGTGGATTTTTCTTCATTTACTAAAGTTGCAATTTCTCTTCCTAATACATCGTATACTTTAATATTTACAAATGCGTTCTGTGGAATTGAATAGCTGATTTTCGTTGAGGGATTAAATGGATTCGGATAATTCTGCAGTAACTCATATGTTGTTGGTGTATTCGATTTACCATCAATTGCAGTAACACTGCTCGAGATTCCAAACTTACCAGTATTGGAAAAATAAGAATAATTGCCATCGGAACTCATTGTTCTTACTCTCCAGAAATAATTCTTACTTGCAATCAACCCATCAACTGGCAAAACGGTTTTAGCCGTAGTAAATGATTTGGCATCTGCAAACCCAGTATTGTCGGATAATTGTACTTCAAATGTTGAGCTTGCATCGGCTTTAGCAGGAAGAACCCATGATAAGGTGGGAGATACTGTGTTAACTATAACATTATTAGGCCCGCCAACTAACGGCTGAACAGTTGCAGATGCACCTGATTGAACAACAAATGATTGCGGGCTTGTATACGAGGTCGAGGACCCGTCGCTGAACGAAGCAAGCACTTTCCAATAGTAAGTAGAACCATTAACCAAACCGGTTAAAGTCTTGCTTGTTCCTGAAATACCTGTAAGAGTTTGAGTAACAGGCGAGCTTCCGGCAAACATACTGGATTGGCTAAACATCAAGGTATAATTTTGTAATCCCGCCGAAGACCCGTTCAAGTACCAATTTAAGGTTGGCGAAGTGGTATATACGGTTGAACCATCCGTTGGCGAGGATAATTCTACCGATGTTCCGGTGGCCCCGCCTGTAACGGTAAACTCACCGACTGCCGCAGTACTTGGATCGCCAGCATCTACATACCAGAAATAGTGCCCGCCGTATGTTAAGTTGTTTGTAAATGTATAGTATGTATTATAAGCTCCAGTAATTGAAACTGAACCTGAAGCTGCTGAATTGCTTGAATTAGTTATTGCGGCCCAATCTGCTGCGTTAGGAAAAGTGTCTGCTTTTTTCCATTTTAACGTATACCCTGTTATTCCTGAATATGATCCTTCCAGGTACCATGAAAGATTTGGGTTACATGTATATACTGTCGGGTTCCCTGTAGGCCAGCTTAAAACCGGATAACCGGAACTTACACCGCCATTAACCACAAAAGATGCCTCGGATGACCAATCTGATTTTTGACCAACACCCGGAACTCCCGCTACATTTTTAGATCTGATTTTATAATAATAAGTTTTGCCTGAAACTCTGCCTGTAATCTGCAGATATAATTTATCTACCGTAGCTGTTGAAAAATCTGCTACTCCATCTTCGCCTCCTGAAGTTGCGGCTATATCAATATCATAATATAAACCGTTGGAAGCATCATTCAGATACCAATATATTGTTGGTGAGGTTGTATAGACTGTTATGCCTCCGGTTGGATAAGAAGGAATTGGTATTTTCAATGAACCGCTGCCATTGGTATTAAAACTTGCTATGGATGACCAATTAGATGTAGATCCCCCGCTGTATACTGCTTGTACCTGCCAATAATATTTTGCGGCAGCATCTAAAGTCGGGAAGGCCATAAAAAGATTACTTGTTGAAGCAAGATTAACAGCATCTGAATTGTTAAGCATTCCGCTTCCATCAACATCTGAATATTTTGAATAACGGACTACATATGAAGTTCCGACTGTATATAAATCAAGATACCAATATGCTGTAGGCGCATTTGTATATACAAGTGCGTCTCCTACCGGCCATGAAGGATAAACTCTAACATTCGTGCCGCCTGTTGTTGTACATGTAGAATATACATTGTATGGGGGGTAATAAACATAATCATACGGTGCGGATGCCGGAACGGAACGAATAACAAGTACTCTCCAATAATAAGTATTGCCGCTTTGCAAAGTAAATGTATGGAATGTATTGACTTCTACGGCACTAAAAAGAGGTGATGACCAGGATGATTCCGAAGTTGGAACGGTATTAATAACCTGAATAATAAATTTTAAACCTGTTGTTGCACTATTGGAATACCATGTGAACATTGTTGAATTAGTATACACCATGGACTGATCCAACGGAGCACTTAAAACCGGAGTAATTGCCGGAACGGTCGAAAAACTGAATGTAGTTGAGGCAGCACTTTCAACACCGCCATTTACAGCAGTAACTTTCCAATAATAAGTAGTATTATTCAGTAAAGGAAAGTGAGCTGCGGCTGCAGTGAATGAAGTACTAGTACCTGATACTGAATATGCAGTCCATGCATGACTGAAGGTTGCATTTGTATCTAAATACAATTTATATGAAGCAGCTCCTGCTACAGCATTCCATGTAAAAGTAGGAATTAATGAGATACCGGTTATTGTGTTAGCTGGGGCTGTAAGTGTTGGAACTCCCATGCTTGAAAAAACTGTTATATTTGAACTTGTACCGACTAACGGAGCAGGTGTTGAATTATCTGTGGCTGTAACAGTATGTATTGTTCCGCCTGTAGAACTTACAGTAAATTGAACCGTTGCCAGTCCTGATGTATCAGTAGTTGATGTTGCCGAACCAAAACTTCCTCCTGTTCCTGTTTTACTCCATGTAACAATTTGACCGGGATTAGCAACATGATTATTTGAAGCATCTACCAATTGCGCTTTAATAGTTACTATACTTCCTGCTACCGGATTGTAATCGTTAGAAGTAACCAAATATTTTGTTGCAGTAGTCTGCACAGGTGTTTCCCACAATCCCCTGCCGAAAGTAGCAGCGCGTAACCTGTCAGCAGATTGAGTCGCACCATAATAAAACTCTAATTCAGGAACAACTACAACAGGCATACCTGTACTGAAAAGATTCCAATCGGCTGAACCGATTTTTTCATAAACACCTGTATCTGTCCCGATAAATAAATGTGGTACTCCTGTTGATCTTGTTTCCTGAACAATACACAATACCGGAATATTAGGAATTGTACCCGAAATATTTGTCCATGTTGTACCTCCATCTGTAGATTGAAATACTTTATTGCCGGATGAAAAACTACCGAATGTTACCCAAACTGTAGAAGGGTCATCAGCCTTAACTGCAATATATGTAAGAGAAGCTGAACTGACAGGCAAAGTACCTGTTATTTCGGTCCATGTGGGTACTGCTGAAGCGGCATCATTTGTTTTCCAAATGTGTCCTAAATCTGCAGTATATATCGTATTCACATTCGAAGGAGCAATTGCAAAAGATCTTAATTTCTGACTGCTGCTTAGAACCGCAGAAAGTGCAGTCCATGTAGTACCTCTATCAGTTGTTTTCCAAACTTTATCATACCCCGCATATAAAATAGCACTGTTAGACGGGTCTATTATATAAGGCGTTACCCATGCGCCTGATGGCGTTCCTGTAATATTATCTGATATTTTCACTTCAGCTGAAGTAGCATAGCCATCTGAATTCCTATAAATTTGTCCATTAGTATAAGTTGCGTACATATATTGCGGACTGGAATAATCAATAATGCATTCCATACCATCTCCGCCGTGAACATCTTTCCAGGTACCGTTATATAATTTCGTACCATTATCCTGCAAACCCGCAATAGTCATAGTAGAATTAGTTTTAGAAACACCAATCCTGTAAACCTGACTAATAATAATCCCGTTTGTTAAATCTGTCCACGTGGTTCCGCCATTTGTAGATTTATAAATACCACCGTCGTTACCTTCAAATAATGTAGTGGAATTTTGAAACTCTAAAGCATGTTTATCTGCATGTACAATTGCTACACCGCTTTTATTATAAGATGAACTTCCAGTCCAGTTATTGATAGCAGTCCAGGTTAAACCACCGTCAGTAGATTTCCATGATGTAATACCGCCGATATAGACAGTATTTATATCAACAGGGGAAACTGCAATGCACCAATCATAAGATCCCTGCCCAGTATTGCCGCCTGAACCATCTGTATAATAGCCTAACATACCGGGCTGTGTAACAGAATTAGTATTAACCTGCGAAAAACTTAAACCGTTATCGGTAGATTTATAAACACCTAAGACTCCGCCAACTGAATTTGCAACCAACAAATAAACAACAGTCGGGTCATTTGTTGAAACGCCAAGTTCACATCTGCGTCCGCCGGCAATAGTGGCTGTGGTAGTCCAGGTATCTCCTCCATCCGAAGACCTGAATACATAACCCGAAGAATAATTGAGTGAAGAAGCATACACAATATTCGGATTAGCAGGATTGAATTCCATATCTATAAATTTATTAGGATTTTTTTGCGACCAGGTAACTCCCCCATCTGTCGATTTAAAAATACCGTCAGTTGTAGAGGCAATTAAAATCTGGTTATTATTAGGATTCATTAAAATTTTGTATACTAATTTATTTTGATTATCTGTGTAAGTTATTCCGCATGCAATCCATGAGGAACCGCCGTTCGTAGTTTTAAAAATTCCATACGAGTTATCGTCTGCACTTTTACCGGTACCTAATGTCCAAAGGCTGCCCCCATCTCTATCTCCGGTGGCAATGTAAAGTGTATTAGAAGTTGCATAGTCGCTTGGAACAATTATATTGCTGACGCCAAGAGTTGTCATACCGTTATTGATACAGGTCCATGATGAACCATTATCTGTTGTTTTCCAAATTCCTCCCGAAGGAGCACCGACCCAATAAGTATTTGGATCACTCGGATGAAAAGCAATGCAATTTATTCTTCCAATCCCTGCATATCCTCCTGCAGAAGTACTGGTTCCCAGGTTTATCCAATTTGCTGTAGACATAGTGCTGCTTGGTTTGCCAAAGCGCAGACGGCTTTTACTAAATTCATTATAACTTGTAGTTGATGGAAATTCTCCGGTGGAAGGGTTTACTCTTTGTTCCCAAAACCATTCCTCCCTTTTAAATTGTTTCCATCCAATAGCCTTTGTCTTTATTCCATTTTCATAATAATACCCGCCCTGCACATTATATGGCGCCCAGTAATCTGTAAAGGCTTTTGAAATTTCCTTTAAAGTGTATTGTTTATTAACAGCACCGATGTTTTGTGAATTTCCGGGCAAGTTGTTTTGCCATTGGCCAAAACTGTTCCCAATTATAACTAAAAATAGAAATAAAAAAATTGCCAATCTGTTTTTCATGTGCATTCCTGTATATTAGAAAATGTTTATTTCATTCTAACGCTAAAATAAAGTAGTGCCTTTCAAAAAAAATACTAAAAGTCTATTCCTCTTACTTTTTGATGCACTAAAATATCAAGGCCTGTGGCTAATCCATCAGTCGCGTGATTAAATTATGTCAACTTATAGTCTTAGCACAATTCATCACCCCGCCTAGGGCTAAGTGACAATTATTAATTTAATCTTAATATAATTTACCAATAATTTATCCTAATTAAAATATTCTTTTAATTACTATTTTGAAAATTTATACAATAAAAATGCCAGACAAATAGTTCGTTTACGGTTTAAATTGCAAGTTTTTTTAAGTTCAACCTCGCCAATTCTGTATCAAAATGATAATTATTCTATTTATGAATCAAATTTCAAAATAATAATTTTATAGATGGTTACTAGGTAATTTAATAATTATAAATTTTCCAAGTTACTCTATTTAAATTGATTATTATAATTGAAAGTACAGTGTTAAGCACAACTATATTCTTAGGACAAGGAATCCTTCTATACTAGTAGCATTTTAAAAGGTTTTATAAGGGAAAGATATGCTCTGAAGGCTTATTAAGCCTCCAGAGCATGATTTGTAAAAATTAATGACAATAAATGACGTGGTTTCCTATTTAACCAAAATCATTTTTTTAGTATCGGCATAATTACCTATAACAAGGCGGTAAATATAAATCCCGCTCGATAAATTATTCCCGTTAAATCTTACTTTATAACTTCCCGGCGCTTTTTCTTCATTTACAAGAGTTGTCACTTCCCTGCCGAGCATATCATAAACTTTGAGAAGAACTCTTTCCGATTTAGGCAAAGTAAAACTTATTATTGTTGTCGGGTTAAAGGGATTGGGATAATTCTGAAACAGTTTATATGAAGATGGCGTTTCTAAAGGATTATTATTCTGTATGGCTGTAGCACTATTTTCGAAATGTTCAAATAGTCCGGTAGCAGTGCCTACAAGTAAATCATCATAAGATAAGAAATAAATATCATTATTTTTGTTGTAAGCATAACCTAATGTCCATTTGGTATCATTAAGTCCCATATAATAAACACTGTAATCAATAGCTATATAAATTTTATTGTTTCCCAGAGTAATAGCCCGCGGCTCGCCGATAGTTGGAAGGCCTGATTTAGTAAGCCGTGACCACATGCCTGTTGCAACATCCTTGCAATAGACAGCCGCACCCAAAAATTCGGGACTTTCGTCATATCCTATAGCATATAATTTACTACCGTCAGAATTTTTACAAATATCTTTCATGCTTGCAATGAATGCATTACCGGTAATTGTTTTATCAGCGCTCATATCAAAAGAAGGAGTCCAGTCTTTATTCCTTTTAACCAACCTGAACATTGTAAATCCATTGTTGTAGCCGGATTCATAATTACAGGCATAAAGTACTGTATCGCCATTTTCATAATTAAACATAAGTTTGCTAATGCTGTAATACTGCATTCCGGATTCGGGGGTTTTAAGTAATATTTCCTTCCAGGTTTGCCCTGCATCCATACTTAAAAATAATCCGCGCCCCGACCTAATCATATTCCTATAACCGATAGCAACAATATTGTTATCCTTTTCACAAATAGCTAATGAACAAAATCCCATTCCGCCAACTACATCTTTTCTAAAATCATATTGTTCAATAAAAGGGTTTAAAATTTCATTCCAGCTCAGTCCTCCATCAATAGATTTAAATACAATATCATGCGCTGCATAAATAGTATTTAAATTTTTTCTGTCTATTAATACAGTGCGTATGTATTGACTATATCCATAGAAAGGAACCGGATCACTCCAAATTGGATTTGCCTTAAAGTTTGTAACTTTTCTTAGACCGGCAGAAGATGCAACCCACCCGTAGCCTTGCTCTTTAATAAGATCCATAGAAAGAACTTCTGCCCCTTCAAGTCCATTATTATATCCATTAATTGTAATACCTCTATCAATTGAAACGCCAAGGCCGGTTTCAGTCCTATAATAAAGTGTCTTATAATTGTTCGGGTCAACGCAAATAGGCAAGTTTGCACCCATTGCCGAGACTGGTGAACTATTAGTCCAGTCAGAGAACCAAGAAGAAGCATCACCTTTGTTGGTATTATATGAGCCGCCGTTATATACATAGTAATTAGTAGAATCACCTGCAATAATAATGCTGCCGCCCCCATAATTTGAAGGATAGCTTACCCATGCAGAGCCGTTAACTGAATAGCCATTTACTCCTTTACCGGTTATAAAATAGTGTCCATCCGGAGCAATTCCAAAACCATCATATCTATAAGAATTGTCTAATCCTGCCGGCATAACATTACTATAGGTTGTAGTTTTACTCATTGAATTAAAGGGAGAGGAAAATTTAAATAGCATAGGCGAATTTCCTGTTTTGAAAATATACATAGTATTATCTTTAGGATTGAAGTGCAGAGTAGGATAATCTGTTGAATCGGGCAAAACAGAAAATTCGGGCATTAATATTGGTGATCCGCTTCCCTCAGTAAAATTGCCCGATGCATTCAGCAAGCCAAAGTGAAGTTTTCCTAAATTAAGATAAAACAAATAATCTCCTTTGATATAAACATTAAGCAGACTATCACTAACATCTACAGGAGTAGTTGAATAAATATTAACTTTTTTAAGCTGCTTCGGATTACCGCCGTTAAATAGTTTTAAAAATACATAGCCTGATTTTTCATGGGGCCAAATACCTTCAATCTGTTTCCCTTTCCCGTTTGATGCTCCGTACGCAGGCACAACTTTAAATTTACCAAATGAAGGGGCACCATCCTGATAGACAACATCCATATAGTGAAGACAGTTAGGGCTATAAAGTGAAACAAATACCCTTGTTTTTAATGATGATGAACTTTCAGTTCCATATAAAAAATATTTTAAAAGGAAGTTTGCCTGAGAATCTTTCCCGGTTAATAAAATTTTCCCGTCGTTCGTAGTAAGAGGCTTATAAAAATAGGTATCTGAATATAATTCCTTTATTGTAACACTTCCATAAACACCAAATGACATATCGAAGGTGCCATCCGGATTAAGACTCGCCAGTTCCCACTCTATACCACTTGATTTTTCTGCTAAAATGATAAACTTCTTTGAAGAGGAATCATATATAATGGACAAGCTATTATACCCTATAATACTAGCCAAATATAAACCCCCCGAGTAAACAT
>TBL_comb47_HYPODRAFT_10006236_pt1 | contig 12946 bp, 12 predicted proteins | sample TroBogypolimnion_40_FD_10682 | JGI IMG/M metagenome (IMG submission 10682)
CAGTGCGACTTCCTCCGGGAAGGGCGTTGAAGCCACTTGCATTGGTTGCTTCGGTATTTGGTTTCTTCCAATGGGTCGTACCCGTTTCCTTCAACTTTCCTGCGGCCACACTTGGTTCACCAAGTTGGTTTTTTAATGCCTCCCATTCCTCTATTGACGGCAAATGCCAACCGGAAAGGCAAACATTTTTGGCGGTTTTCCAATCATACAAATAACCGTAAACCTGCGCATTGGCCGGAAGGTTTTTGTAAGCCCAACAGCCCTCAGTGGCTTTAAAGGCCAGGTTCTCCCCCATCCAGGTTTGTGCTCCGATTATCACGGTTTTGTAGGTTTTCCCATCCCTGGGATCATTGAACGTGCCGGTTACCTGGGCTATGGAACTTAATGCAATACAAATGATTGCAATAGAAATTATAAATGTTTTATATGTCATGGGCATTAGATAATAGTTTTATCATCATAAAATCAGCTTTCCTTATTTAAACCCCCATCCCCTAAAGGGGTGTCCTACATAATGTTGAATTTCAGTCTTTTATCTAACAAGTAAGTTCTTACAGCCTATGAACTTTTATGGCTGTATCAGATGGAATAGGAAATTGGCCGGTATTTCCTGCTTTGCAATCCCTGGGCCTTCCCAACGAATGATGTTGAATTTCCTTGCACCCAATTGAAAATATTTTTCAAGTAATTCTTATTTCCCTTTCCGAAGTGCAATGGTACGCAATCCTCCTGAAAAAAACGTTTTTTCTGCCGACAAACCTTAATGACAGCCGCCAGTTGCCAATTGCCAATCGCTAATTGCCAGCTGCCAGAACTACTCCGTCATATTGATCGTTTTTGGCTTTACAACTACCAACTGTAATATAATGGCAATCAACACAATAACAGAGAGCATTGCAAAATCATGGCGCATGTTACCGGCATCCGCCGATTTTCCAAGAAAGGTTGTAATCAGTGCACCCGCAGAAATTCCTGTCAGGTTCATGATGCCATACCCGGTTGCGCGATAACGCGGAGAAACAAACTGGCACAAAATTGGCATGTTGTTGACGTCGAACATCCCAAAACCTAAACCAAAAAATGCACCTCCCAACAGGATCAGGGTGAAACTTGAACCGTAACCCAATAAAAATAGGGCAGGGATTGTAAACGACAATCCCACTATCCCTGTGTAAATGCGTCCTTTAAGGTTCCTTTGCACCCATCGGTCCGACAGATATCCACCTGCAAGTACACCCAAAAGGGAGGATAAAGCCGTTGTAATCGTTGCCAATGGACCTGCCATAGCCATATCCATGTGCATCGTATCGGAATAAAGAGTTGGCAACCAGTTTTTAACCGCCCATCCAGGGAAACTTGGTGCAGCAAAATAAAACAGGAGTATCCAAAATGTGATGTTCCCGAACAACATTCCAAGGCTTCGCCCGGCCAATGAAAACTCCTGACCAACAGTTAACTTATTCAATTTGTCAGCAATATAGGTTTTCTTCTCCCTGACCAAGACCAATAAAACCAGACTGTAAACGATGCCGACCAATCCGAAGAAATGGAATGTCCCATGCCACGAGAAATTACTTGCAATGGTTGCTCCGAACCCTCCGAATGCCTGTCCCAGATAAACTCCAGACAAATGGACACCTATCGCCAAAGATCGCGTTTTACCCTGATGATAATCGGCAATCAATGCCAATCCTGCAGGCATGTAAAATGCTTCGCTGACGCCCATCACTGCCCTTAGGACATACAACTGATCGAATGTTTTGGCATATCCCATTGCCAGGGTAACGCCAGACCAGATAAACAAACTGCCAACGATCATCCATTTGCGGTTAAGCCGGTCGGCGATCATCCCGGAGATCGGGCTCATAAAAGCATAGATCCAGAGGAAAATGGCCATCAACCTGCCGAAGTTTTCAGCTTTGGCCAATTCGGCAATGTCCACCATTATCGACGGTTTCATGGTAGAGAGCATCTGCCTGTCGAGATAATTGAGCAAGGCCACAAACCAAAGCAGGCCGACTACAAGCCACGGGTAAAATTTTTTGTTCTGCATATTGGGTTTTAAATTGTATTTCTATTCATCATGTCTTTCACCTCCTTCCCCCTAAAAGGGGGTATCATCCTGAAGTTTGATTATCAAATAGATAGAATAAGCATTATGAAATTGATCCTGCGTAATAGATATGCAAGATTTATTTACATCCATCGGACTAATTTTTCTTATTGATTCTTCTGAAACACTTTCACATAATCAACGATGAATACATCGGGGAAGACGGTTTTGGCGATCTCCTCCGGGTTATTCGGGTATTCCATGCTCAGGATCATGTACTCCTCAATGTTGGAAATGCCTTGGGTGATTTCATAAAACGGATAGCCGTCGATGTAAAAAATGTACTTGTCCGGCAACCATTCCAACGCAAAGGTATGAAATCCATCGCTCACACCCTTCAGGTAACTCTGATAACCGTGGGTGGATTGCTGATGAGGCCCGTAAGCCCAATGGATGTTGTGCGAAACGATGTCGNTCCCCAACTTTTTGAAGAACTCCATAATGTCTATTTCTGCTCCAAAGATTTTTGGATCTTCGCCTTGAGAGATTTTTGTCGATTGGATCCAGAAAGCTGCCCAGACACCGTGTGATTTCTGAAGTTGCGCGCGACATTCAAAGTAACCATATTTCGTCATAAAGCAATTCTGCGTTCCAACCGCACTTCCAAGCATTTGGTCGCCTTTTTTCAATGCATACAACTTCAGGTAGCCATCTTCAACTTTAACTGCCTCTTCCGAAACATAAGCCAAAGCCCTTGGACCAACTCCNCGTACTTTCCATTTTGTTGTATCAAGCTNGTTCCCATTAAAATTATCNTCCCATACAAGTTTATATCCATGCTTCTTCGGAGTGAACCTTTGTTCTGACATTGGCCCTTGTGCCGAACGTTGGGAAAAACAAGGAAATATTAGAAATAAAATGGAAATAAATAGAAATAACGTTTTCATATTGAGACTCGCGACTTTTTGATTTGGAAATATGATAGAAAAAAAATAGAAATAAGTAGAAATAGCTTTGTTATTGTAAATCAGTACTTTCAATTTATAACTCCATAGGAGTTCCCCAACAATAACCTTCGGTTTCAACCGGAGGAGCGAGGATGCAGTCCGGAGGAGTGAGGATAGACATCGGAGACCGGACAGCGGAAACCGGAGAATGGAAACTGCAAACCCAGGACCGCAGGAGGCTACAACCTCACGATAAACACCTGTTTCTTCGTATCTTTACTTCCAGCTACCAGGACCGACCGGTTGAACGCAATTTTTTTGCCATCATGCGACCAGACAATATTCGAAACTTCATCTTTTGATTTGGCTGTCAACTGTTTAAACCTCTTTTCAAAAGGTTGGTCAGAAAGCCCACAGATGACAATGCTGTTGTCCCATATGTAAACAATCGAATTATTTGAACTGCTCCACCTTGCACAACTTTGAACATTTGTAGTATGATAAGTTACCTGGACTGGATCGCCACCCAGCGGTGAAATCGTAAATATCTGCTGAACACCATTTTTATCACTGGCAAGATACGCAATTTTGCTACCATCAGGTGAAGATCGGGTAACACCGCCACAACCTGGAAACTGTGTATCGGCAGTGTGGGTCAACCTCCGTTGGACAGTCCCCTTTGGGGGCATTGGGAAGGAAAACGGTGTCCCTTCGAGCGGCCCCCATTCGCCCGGAACGTTAATGGAATCGGGAATGTCAACCACAAAAAGCTCATCCACAGGTTTACCGTCTTTGCTCATTACCTTTCCAGTAAAAGCACGGGCCACCTGAAGGGTACCATCAGCCCTCTTGTAACCACTGGTTCCAACCCAGCTATCCGAAGCGGCATTGCTGATGTCGTCGCTGCCCGGTTGTGGATTGGGAACAACCCGAACAACAACGGTGCTGTACCAGTTACCGATTACGGTTTCATCCGGGTTATCGTTTTTAAGCAGCACCTTATGTTTCTGGTTTGAGACGGCAATCGTCCGTAAATTCCATTGAACGGATGTCGAATCCTCGAGTTTCTTCATGATGGCATCGTTGTAAGTATATCCGACCCATTTCCCATCGCGGCTCCACTCATGGCGGTGTGTTCCCCCACGCAAAGCTCCAGGAGTAAACGGATAGGTTATATCACGCGAATCCATGTTGATGGCCACACCAGGTTGGTCAACATAGACGATTACACCTGTGCGCCGCCATTGCTGGTAGGGATTTTTCTCTGTACAGACTGGCAATCCATGGATAAAAATCACCTTGTTTTCAATCGGATGATAACTAACTGCTCCTGCTCCCGGTCCATAGTCCTTATTTTCAGGAACTTCAAAAAGAACTTCGATTTTCCCTGTTTCAACATTGACACGTTCAACAGAAGGGCTTCCACCGATTCCCCCTCTGCCTGTCCGCGTATCGTAAACCAACCATTTCCCATCAGGCGAAAAGTTGTCGTTGTTGTCGAGATCATGGTTTTTTGTCTGATCATGAGTCAGTTGTATTTCCCTTAAATAGGGTTCCGGTGCAGCACACGCACCCAAAATCAAAACGATTGCTGCTAATAACCTGGTATTCAAAATTCGTTAGTTTTAAAATTTCACTTCAGGGTTAATTGATCTTTGCTAAAGTAAATTTCGTGAACTATACAGACTTCCTTTATTTTAGGGAAATAGCGTTAAATTTTAACAAAAGCATTTACCCCTTCTTTTACACAAGCACATTTGATTTTAAGAACATTTTGTAATGTCAACTCTCGATTTCAAAAAAATAGCCATAATTCTGGCGCAAATTCTGAAGTATAAAACTAATGGATACAGAAAAGGGCCGATGGTTTTGAGAAAATCCACCAGGTCTTGATTTAAAGGTTAAAATCTTTATAAAAGATTGATAATCAACATTGGTATAAATCCAAGGATAACCATTAAAACAGTGCAAATGAGAATATTGATTTTAAAGGTGATGCTTGTTTCGATTTTATGTTGCGGAACCCCTTCGGAGAAGTAACTCGCCATGATCGGTTTAAAATAGAAGAAGATACTGACCATAGACCCCAGAACAGCGACAATCACCAGCCACATGTAACCACCTTCGGCGGTTAATACAAAAAGATTGTATTTTGCCATAAACCCTGCCAATGGGGGAATTCCAGCAAGCGACATCATTGCAACAGCCATGGCAAGTGCCTCAACAGGGTTATTTCTCGCCAGTCCTTTAAAAGCCAAAACGAAAAAAGTACCCCTCTCCTCCCTGATCAACATCAAAACAGCAAACGCTGTCACTGTGGCAATGACATATGAGAGTGTAAAAAAGAGCAGTATTCCTGCTGATTTCGGACCCAAAACGATTATCGCCATCAACAGGTAGCCCGATTGTGCCACACCGGAATAGGCAAACATCCGCTTGAGGTTATCCTGGTAAACTGCAGATAAATTGCCAACAATAATTGTCGCAACTGAAACAAACAATAGTGTGTGAACCAAAACACCGTGCATCGAAACGAAGGCGATGGATGCCAAACGGTAAAAGGCTGCGATACTTGCTGTTTTACCTGCAGTGGTCATAAAAGCTGTAATCAATGTTGGTGAACCAGTATAAACGTCGGGTGACCAGAAATGGAAAGGGACAGCCGCAATTTTGAAAAACATCCCAATAAAAATCAGCAACATGCCAGCAACGAACAAGGGCGGTATTTTTCCATGAAGGGATACGACATACGTATTGATCGCTTCAAGGTTAAAAGAACCTGAAACCCCATAAACCAAAGCGATACCAAAAAGCAGAAAGCCTGTCGCAAATGATCCGGTCAGAAAGTATTTCATGGCCGCCTCATTTGACGCAATATCGAACTTTTTACTTCCGGCCAGAATATAAAAAGAGATACTCAACGTTTCAAGACCGATAAAAAAGAGGATCAAATTTCCAAACGAAGCCATTTCGATCCCGCCAATAATGGCAAAAATGATCAGCGCATAAACATCTTCCAAAGGGCGTTCTACCCCTTTGTAATAAATACCGGCAAACATAAAGATCAGGATACCGATCAGGATCAATACAGATGAAAATGCAATACTGAAATTATCCCCAATAAACATTTCATTGAAATAGTGGACAGAGGTTCCCCAATCCATCATATTCAAACCCATTGTCACCAAAAGTCCGAAGAAGATGAGGGGGAGTAAGACCCCTTTTTTCTTTTTAACCCCAAAAAACATGTTCAAAATTGCCAATATGGAAAGCGCTATAATTGCCTTCATAGGAATATTTTAATTTATATGTGTTATCTATATGTATTACAAACTCTTACATTTTAAGCCTATAAATACTTCAATTTTCTTGTCCGGCAAGCCGGGTATTACTTCTTTTTTGTCACAATCATCAATTCAAACCCTCCGCCAACTCCACAACCCAAAAAATGGGGATGGTATTTCCCATCGGGTAGTCTTGTCAAATCCATAATAGGTTCGCCTTCCCCTGCTTCTTTATGGATATGCCGCAATGGTTTAGGCTCATCTTTAGGAGATCCACTCATCCATTTTGTAAATGAACTTTCTGTATAAAGGTAAACATCTGACATTGTCCCACCTTGTGGAAAAACCAATGCTAAATCGTCAAGTATTGATTGACGATTAATTATAATCGGTTTACATTCACCCTTTCCTGTTTCGCAACCAACCAGATAATCCAAATCAACCTTATAAAGCGTTATCGTATTTTGGGAACCCGACTGGCCAAAAGAAGCTAATCCACCAAAAACTATAAATATTAAAATCAAAAATCGTCTTCTCATTCTGATTGGCAATATTATTGATTCCCTGCGAACCATGACCCTTTTCCCTTTTCCGTTTGCCCATCTCCGGTTGCTGAGCGGAGTTTAAGCACCGCCCCAAGCCCCAAGCTTATGGTATCAACCCGCTGTTAATCTGCAATATCGAATTAACTGCCGGTTCTGCTATCCCAAGAAACATCCGGGGATAGATGCCAATCCATAAAATGATCGCCACAACCGGAACCAGTATAAGAATTTCGCGCACCGTCAAATCGGCAAATACTTTAGTTGCCTCTTTCGGCTCACCATACATGGTTCGCTGAAACATCCAAAGCATATAAACCGCCCCGAAAATAATCGTCAATCCAGCAAATACAGCCAATACCTTATTGTATTCAAATACACCTAAAAGCAATAGAAATTCACCGACAAAACTATTCGTTAAAGGGAAAGCGATGCTCCCCAGCATGATAATCATAAAAAAAATTGAAAAGACCGGGGCTTTAGAGGCAATACCACCCAGATCACTTATCCTGCCGGTTTGAGTACGACGGAAAATTATTTCATAACAGAAAAACAGTCCAACAATATTTACACCATGCGAAATCATCTGGATCATAGCCCCTTCCACACCGATGTAAGTCCGGGTCAGGACACCTGCGGCAATCAGCCCAACATGGGCAAGGGATGAATACGCAATCAATTTCTTCAGTTCGTCCTGCCTGATAGCAATCACAGAGGCATAAACAACTCCGATAATCGAGAGAAGAATCGCATAAAATCCAAGATCAATCACAATCAAAGGGAACAATGGCAAAACAAAGCGGAGCAAACCGTAAACCCCCATTTTAAGCATAATCCCGGCCATTAGCATGGTTCCCTGTGTCGGGGAAGTAAAATAGAGATCGGGTTGCCAGGTATGGAATGGGAAAATCGGAATTTTAATTGCAAAAGCAAAAAAGAAAGCCAGGAACAACCACTTCTGGCTGTCGGGGCTCAAAGTTGCCTTATAAAATTCCGAAAATGCAAACGAATGGTTTCCAGGTGTTTTCACATAGATAAAGACGATAGCTGCAAGCATTAAAAGTCCTCCGACCAAGGTGTACATGAAAAACTTGAATGTGATTGCTTTCGCATTTTTCCCACCCCAGAGTGCCGATATAAAAAATACAGGGATCAGGGCAATCTCCCAGAAAATATAGAAAAGCATAATGTCGGTGGTCGTGAAAACCCCGATCAATGCCATCTCCATTANCANGATTAAAGCATAATAGGAATTGCGTCTTTTTACACCGTCACCAAAATTGGAATAGATGATCAGTGGCGTGAGAAAAGTTGTNAGCAAAACCAATAACATACTTAGACCATCCACCCCGAGCTTAAATTCAACACCCATTGTTCGCAACAAAGTCGGATGAAATATCGGATAATTGGGCGGATCGGGCAGGAAATTAAACAACATAGCGATTGACACCACAAAACAAATGAGTGAAGCGGACAACGCGATCAGTTTATTCTTCTCAGAATCTGGTAACGCAAACAGCAATAGCGAGAAGATCAGCGGAACAATGACTAGGACTCCCAATAACATTTGCGTTTAATTAAAGAGGTTAAAAAATAAGATCAGGATGATGCTGACGACCATAAAAAACAGGTAAACCCCAACATTCCCGGTCTGCAGATAACGAATATTTCTCCCGGCCCAAACGACAAGATCGCCTGTATTGTTGACCAACCGGTCAATCCCTTTTACTTCGATCACCTGATGAAAAAATACTGACAATCTTAATATGGGTTGTTGAATTAACATTTGGTAAATTTCATCAACATAGAATTTCCGATAGGCCAATTTACCAATAATAGATCTCTGACCTGGTTCCAGATTCACAGAACTTTGCTTAACAAACAGGTAATAAGCCAGATAAATGGCTGCAAGAATCAACATCAAGGGAACGATCATCAGCAGCCATTCTGTTTGAGGACTAATCTCCTGAATATTTTTATTAATCAGTGTTGAGGAGACAGCAAACAGTGGTGATAAGTATTCAGTTATTCTGTCACTCCCACCGAGAAGTTGCGGTACACCGATTAATCCCCCAAGCACAGAAAGTATGGCCAGAATAATCATTGGAACAGTCATGCTTCGTGGAGATTCGTGAACGGGGTGATGTTCATTTTCCTTAAAATTGGCTTTCCCCCAGAAAACGATAAACAGTAAACGGAAGATGTAAAAGGCAGTCATTAAAGCGACAATGACCGAAACGATCCATAGGACCGGGCTCGATTGAAATGCCCCCGCCAGAATCATATCTTTGGAAAAGAACCCTGCAAACGGAGGGATACCCGATATAGCCAGCGANCCCATCACAAAAACCCAGAATGTAATCGGAATTTTATGTCGGAGCCCTCCCATTTTGAAGATATTTTGTTCACCTCCCAAGGCATGGATCACACTTCCTGCAGCAAGGAAGAGCAAGGCTTTAAAGAAGGCATGGGTTGTTAAATGGAACATTGCGGCTGTAAAACTGCCGGCTCCCAATGCGACAAACATCAACCCCAGCTGACTGACTGTCGAATAGGCCAGGATCTTTTTAATATCAGTCTGAACTATTGCGATACACCCTGCCAGAAGTGCAGTTGCGATACCAATGATGGAAATAACCCCCATCGTTACAGGTGACATCACAAAAAGAATATTCGAGCGGGCGATCATATAAATACCGGCTGTGACCATTGTTGCTGCGTGGATCAAGGCCGAAACAGGCGTAGGTCCTGCCATTGCATCGGGTAACCAGGTAAAGAGAGGAATTTGAGCACTTTTGCCAATCGCACCGGCAAACAAAAGCATGGTAATCAGCGTAATGACGGTTCCTCCAACTGGTAGGACCTGAGATTTTCCGAAAATAACGTTAAAATCAAGAGACCCGAAATTTTGTAGCATAAGGAAAAGCGCAAGCAGAAATCCCAGGTCGCCTATCCTGTTCATGATGAAGGCTTTTTTTGCGGCATTGTTGTATTCCTGATTTTTGAACCAGAAACCAATCAGCAAATAGGAACACAAGCCAACCCCTTCCCAACCAATAAACATGACGAAATAGTTAGCCCCCAAAACGAGCAAGAGCATGAAAAATACAAACAGGTTCATGTAGGCAAAGAACCGGTTGAAACCTGCATCCTCCTTCATGTACCCGACAGAATAGACATGGATCAGAAAACCTACCCCGGTCACGATCATCAGCATTAAAACCGAAAGGCGATCAACGAGAAAAGAGAAGGATATCGTGATATTGTTGAAATGGATCCAATTAAACAGGGTGACCGTTTGGGATTCATGTCCTGAGGTCAACTGCATAAACAGATTTACCGAAATGACAAAGGAGGCCAAAACAGCCACCAATGCGACCCTTCCTGCAAATATACCTTTGAAACGCCTGAAATTAAGGGCGATCACCAAAAATCCGATCAACGGAAACAACGGAACAAGCCAAATGTTTTCAATCATAATTCAGTTTGTTTTAGTGCTACCACTTTAGTTTATTGAGCACGTTGATATCGATTGTATGTGTCGAACGATAGATCATGACCAACAAGGCAAGACCAATCGCCACTTCGGCTGCAGCTACAACCATGATAAAAAAGACAAAAATTTGTCCGGCAGGATCGTTACGATATGCTGAAAAAGCGGCCAACAATAAATTGGCTGAATTCAGCATTAGCTCGATTGACATGAATATGACCAATGCATTCCTTTTGACCAACACCCCAACCACACCAATGGCAAAAAGGGTCGAACAAAAGAAGATGTAATATTCGAGCGGTATTATCTGCATGTTTTGAATTGTACCTGACATCGCAATGAATTTAGTAAATATCTTTTTTACCCAACATGACAGCTCCGACCATCGCCGCCAGGAACAGGACAGATGAGAGTTCAAATGGGAGAAAATAATCGTCAAATAAAACCTTTCCGAGGGTTTTGACCAGACCAATCTGGTTCAGGTCTGGGTTTGAGACCACGACCAAATCATACGATCTGAAGACAGCGATCAAAGTTAGCATCAACAAACCACCAGCGATAATAGAGGCTATATTTGCCAGCTTCGATTTGGGAAACTCACCCTGAATATTCAGGTTCAGTAACATCACTGTATAGATAAACAATACCATGATGGCCCCCGCATAAACAATGATGTGTACAACAGCCAGAAATTGCGCATTGAGCAAAATGTAATGACCTGCAATCGCGAAAAAGGCAAGAGTAAGGTACAAAACACTGTGCATGGGACTTTTGGAAAGCAGTACCTTCAACGCAGCGTAAATGGCTATGAATGACAGGATGAAAAAAAGATACTTCGAAAACATCATATCGTATTTGCGTTAAATATTGTGTGACTGATTTTTATCCTTTTTGAAATTCAGAACAGCAGGTGTCTGTCGAGAACTGATATCGATCCGTTGATCGACAGGTTCAACAAGGACATCTTTTCCTGAAATAAAATCTGTCCGTTTATAATCGGCCGAAACGATCCTGCTGGTCAGGAAGATAGCTTCTTTCGGACAAGCCTCTTCGCACAAACCGCAAAAAATACAGCGCAGGTTATTGATTTCATACACTGCAGCATATTTTTCTTCGCGATAAAGATGCTTTTCATCCGGTTTACGTTCGGCAGCTACCATTGTGATCGCCTCAGCCGGACAAGCCAGCGCACACAGACCACAAGCTGTGCAACGTTCCCTTCCTTCGTCATCCCTTTTCAGGACATGTTTTCCGCGATAGATCTGAGCAATCGGACGTTTGACTTCAGGATATTGTATGGTGGCTTTCTTTTTGAAGAAATGGCTGAACGTTATTCCAAAACCCTTTATAATTGCAGGAAAATAGATCCGCTCCATAAAAGTCATCTTTTTGTCCGACACAACTTTGCTACGGTTTGTCAATAGACCTGGTTGTTGATTTGTTGACATATTTTAGCTGTGATTTTTTAACATGATGATCAATCCGGTAATGACAACATTGACAAGTGCAAGTGGCAAGAGGTTTTTCCATCCCATCCGCATCAACTGATCGTAACGGAACCTTGGCAAGGTCCACCTGACCCACATAAACACAAAACCAAAAAAGGAAATCTTGATAAAGAATACAATAAATCCGATAATTGTCAATGCATTATGCGATAAGCCCAAATCGTCCATAAATGGGAAGTTATATCCTCCAAAGTACAAAGTGGCGATCATCGCTGACGAAATAAACATGTTGATGTATTCGGCAAACAGGTAAAACCCAAGCTTCATACTGCTATATTCGGTGTGATACCCCCCGATGAGTTCTGTTTCACATTCGGGTAAATCAAATGGGGCCCGGTTACACTCTGCAAAGGCACAAACAATAAAAAGGACAAAACCAAGAGGTTGGTACCAGATGTTCCAGTTGAACCCATGTTGCTGGTTCACGATTTCACTCAGGCTCAGTGTTCCGCTCATCATCACAATTGAGATAATGGCCATGCTCATTGCGAGTTCGTAGCTGATCATTTGCGATGCGGCACGGACAGCACCGATCAATGCATATTTGTTGTTCGATGCCCAACCCCCGATCATAATCCCATAAACCCCGATCGAGAGGATGGCGAAAACGTATAAAACCCCAACATTGATATCGGCCACCTGCAAGCTATATTCCACCCCATTGAATATCAGGCTATCGCCCCAGGGAATCACAGCACTTGTCAGCAACGCAATCATCATTGTCAGTGAAGGACCAAGAATATACAGAAACTTATCGGCCGAACCCGGCATAAACTCTTCTTTGAAAAAGAGTTTCAATCCATCAGCCAATGGCTGGAAAATCCCATAGATACCAGCCCTGTTCGGCCCTAACCTGTCCTGAAAGAACCCGGCAACTTTCCTTTCAATCAAAGTGGCATACATGGCCACAACAAGACTGATGATCAATATGACCGAAGCCAATGCGAATTTATAAAGGATGTAATTTCCATCCATAACCTATGATTGTTTGTCGTTGTTAATATTTAGATCCCTATCCGGCACCTCCTCCATCCTCTCTGCAAGCGGAAGGATCACCGATGGGGTTTTTAATCTTTCGTAATGGTTCTGACTGATTACCGAGGCCCGTTTAATGATTCT
>TBL_comb47_HYPODRAFT_10006238_pt1 | contig 12944 bp, 14 predicted proteins | sample TroBogypolimnion_40_FD_10682 | JGI IMG/M metagenome (IMG submission 10682)
TGAATAATAATATTTTAAACAATGAACAATAATTGGATATTCATTATATGTTATCATTAGATTAAGTAATCCATCTTGAGCTGATTTAAATAAAACTATTATATCTGGTATCCTTGTAATTATATCAGTTGTTATATATTTTGCACATGCAAATTCTATAGGTATTGATAAAAAATGTAAATCACTTTTTGTATTACCATAATAATATCTAACTAAAGATTGAAACATACCAATCTCCTGTATATAAATAATATTATTCTTTATTGATATTTTTGTACCAATTTTTTTATTTTTTAATACTGCTAATTTAATTATAGTAGATAATGGATCAAATATATAATTTTTTAAAATTAATATATCCGTATTCTGAGGTTTTATATTCATTTTATATAGATAATATATAGATAATATATTATAATATTATTTATATAAGAAATAATTTAATTGTTTGGAACAGAATGATATTTTTTATATCTATTATAATTTAATGATTGATTATTATAATCTATATTAGATGTTGTAGTTATATTATTATTATTTTTAATTTTATATTTTGGTATAGATATTGGACTAGATATTGTTTTATATTTAATTATATCTTCATCTGATAATATTTTTTCATCTGATAATATATTATCAGATGAAAAAATATTATTATCTGACGAGATATTATTTTCATATATTAATTCATTAAAATCTAATTCAATCTCCGTACTATTATATAATACGTTATAAATTATATAATTATGCGATCTTAACTCTGTATAGTTTATTCTATATTTACTACTAATAATTAACATTGATTCGATTAGATTAATCAATCGTTGTTCGTATTGATTAGCAATATTTGTTGGGATTTTAATATCGGTTATATTCTTTATCTTTGACATTAACTCAAACTGATGCCTACAATCAAACGGTAACCTACCAACCATAATAAAATATAATATTATTCCCATACTCCAATAATCCGTTTTAAAATTATTCATTTGACTATTTAATAAAATCTCCGGCGGCATATATAATTGACTACCACATATAATATTATTTGGTGATGTATTTGTATCTGTTATTGATTTTGCCATTTCAAAATCAATAATCTGAATCATATCCATATTATCTATCATAATATTTGCGGGTTTTAGATCTTGATGAATTATATCTCGATCATGTAGATAGATTAATCCATCTAATAATTGATTAATCCATCTGATCTGAAGATCTATATTAATATCTGCATATGATGATCCTATAATTTGCTCAAGATTAGTTTTACATCTATTGTATACGATATATAATCTATCATTGTATGTAAAATGATCATATAATTTAATTATTGATGGATGTGATAGTTTACTCAATATATTGATTTCATTTGTTATTTTATTATGTTTGATAACTTTAATCACATAATCTTTTGATTTATCATTGATATTGATTGAGTTATATATTACACTAGATGTACCACTATTTATCTTTTCTAAAATTTTATAATTAAAAATTACCTTCATATATATAATTTACTTATATATAATAAGTTTTTATCTATTTATATCCTATATATAATTAGATAATGAATGATATTATATCAATCATTAAATTATATAGATCTTTATATGATTATGTAGTTTGGTTTAATTCTTCTAATGATTGTTTAACTCTAACTTTGTTTAAGTGTATTTTGCCAATCATATGTTTATTATAATATGCACTACATAAAAAAATATTATCACATATCTCACAATAATATTTTGATTGTTTGCGTTCTTCTATAGTTGAATGCATATATAAATCATGTATTTTAATATTCCAATGTGATATACTTGTATAAGAACATTTACGACAAAATGTTTCTTTTTTTAATCCTTTTCTTTTATGTTTTTCAGTTGATAGATGTTTGAACCAATTTGAATTATTTTTTGCAGTATAATTACAATAATGACAAAATAATTGATTATCAGAACTCATAATATAATATGATATAATATAATATATTAAAAATTTATAAAAAACATATTTATAATATTATATTATATTATATGAGTTTTATAATAGATATTTTTGAAAATTTATTGAAATATAATGATAAACAAGTCTTTATAGTTTTGGATATAAATAATAATATATGGTTCAAAATGAAAGATATAATTAAAGTATTAAATTACTCTAATACTAAAAAAGCTGTTCAATCAGTAAAGGTTGATAAAAAATATCAACAAAAATATAAATATTTAACGATGTACCCCCTCGAGGGGTACATCGCAAATTCATTCATTAACCATATTTATAAACGAAGCAGGATTATATCAATTATTGTCAAATAGTACAAAACCATTAGCAAGTAAATTTAGAGATGAATTATTTACAAGTATTTTACCACAAATAAGACAGAATGGAATGTATAAATTAAAAGAAAATGATAATAATAAATTAAAAAAACTAAATCAAAAATTAATAACAAAAATAACAAAAATAAAAGAAGAAAATAATTATTATGAAGATAAACATATCTATAAACCTACTCTAAATAGTTATATCTATATATTGAAAAAAGATATTGGACGACACAAATGTTATAAAATAGGATATACAGATAATATAAAAACACGTATCCAAGTATATAAAACAGCAAAAGCAGATGTAAAGATAATTTTTTATGTTGCAATTATCTTTGGTGGCGAACAGACGGAAGAATGTATAAAAAATATTAATAAATTACATAAATTAAAAAAGAAAACAGATGATTTATGTTATCTATAACTAAGAGCATTAAAAAATAGTATTAATGATTGTTTGCAAATGTTAAAATCACATATATGCAAATGTACATATTGTAAGAAAAAATTTAAATTTGATAATATTGATAGTCATATATGTAAATAAATAATTTTATCTTTATGATATATTTATGATATATTTATTATCATAAAACATAAATAATAGTTGTTTATAAATTTCTTTTAATTTTCTTACATTAGATTTAGTTCCTTTAACAATATTCTCATTTATTTAAAATATAATCGTTTACTTCTTTAGTTTCAATATATGCATTTTTTAAAAATTCAATTATATCTTCAATAAATGATAATTCTCTTGGACTTAATTTATTTTTATAATCTATAATAAGATTCTCTAGATCATCAACACTCATACTTATTAGATCACTAATTATTTGATTTTTATTTTTTGTAATAAATTTATTATTATACATTATCATACCAGTTATTAAAAATATCTAAGCTTTGTTTCGATATTGATTAAGCAGAATCAGAACGCATATTATTATATTCAGGAAGCCTACTATTTAGATGTATTGTTTTTACAAAATTTTGAAAACAATTAGTTAAAGATATGTCTAAATTAATATTTTTAAGAAGCATTAATTTAGACATATCTTTGTCGACAAAATTAATTGTTATGTTTTGTATTTGAGTAATATTATTATTTGTTTGTTTTTGTATATTACAATTTGATTATTTAATTGTTCATTCTTTTATAATATTTTGTTTTAAATTTTTATTTTCAATCATTGATTTATTTTATACTAAGAAACATATAATTTGTTATTTTTTAATAATATTTATTTTAATTCATTATTTAACAAATAATGTGTTTAATTTAAAAATTTATTTTATATAATAAAAATATATAATAATAAAATGTTAAAATACAAATTATATTCATGTAATATTTGTAAATCAAAACCAGATCAATTATCACATCATAAAACACATATAGAATCACAAAAACACAAAGACAAAAAAGAATTATTTGAATTAAAACTTGAAAGATTATCATCAGATGAACTATTAAAACTATATTCTACAATAGATCATAAAACCATAATAGATGAAAATGAAACATCAATCACTATACAAAAAGATGATGATAAAAAATTGATAAATATTGTTCCTAGTTCAAATACAAATAATATTACTAATTTAAATATTAATTTAAATATTAATACTAATTTAAATATTAGTGATAATGATAGACAGAAAATCGAACAAAGTAATAATATATCAAATAAAGAAGCACTTAAGGACAAGATTCATGAAATTCATAATTATCTGCGAAATAATGGTGCTGGTTATGGTATGAATGCTTTGAAAGTTTTTAATCTATTATATGGACTAAAGAAGATAGAAGAAAATAATCTATTAGATGTTGTGTCTTTAAAGAGACCAGATTGTGAATTTTCTTATTTATTATCTTTGGCAAATGCTAATAAAGATGAAGAATTATCAGATTTAATTCGTGATAAAGTATTAGATTCAATTAATGAAAGTCCAATTAAAAAATTATTATTGTATGAAATCCCATCTACAATGAAAGGAAACACATTTAGTTATCTGATAAAAGAAATCAATAAGATTACAATCATTGAAAAAACATGCAATGTATTATTATCTGGTAAAATTTATGAATATTTTATCGGACGAGATGAATCAGCGATTAGCGAATTAGGAGCATATTTTACTGATAGACATATTGTTGATTATATCTATATGAAACTAGATCCAACGATTAATGAAGATCAAACAATTAATTCGATGATTGATATGTTTGGAGGTTCTGGTGGTTTTACTACAGGATATATTAACTACCTAAATATAAAATATCCAAATATTAATTGGACTACAAATATAGATAATATTTATCATTTTGATATGAATGAAGATGTTATTAAATCAGCAGGATTAGAATTCTTCTGTTTATGTGGTGTCCTACCTAATATGAAAGATAATCTAGCATATAAGAATTCTTTCACTGATGAATTTAATGATAAAAAATTTATGAATATAATTACTAATCCTCCATATGGAGGTAATAATACATCACATTCTGATGCACAAATTAAGAGAAAAAAAATTAAAGAATATATTAAAAAAGATCTACTCAAATTAGAAGATGATTTAACTATCAAATTAAGATTAAGACAAATAAAACAAATAGAATTACAAGAGAAACAAGATAAAAAAGATAGTGATAAAACTAAAGTTTCAGTTGATATGTGTAGTGATCGGATTATTAAGTATGCAAAGAAAAATAAACTAAGCGGTAATGATAAAGAGAGTTCTTCATTGATATTAATTATGGATATGTTAGATGTAGGAGGAACAGCTATTGGTGTATTAAAAGAGGGAGTATTTTTTAATAAAACATATAAAGATATTAGAAAGTGTCTGATAGAAAATTTTAATGTACGAGAGATAATTAGTGTACCACAAGATCAATTTGAAAATACATCAACAAAAACATCAATTATTATATTTGATAATATTCAAGAGAAAACATCCAGAGTAAGATTTTCTGATCTAATAGTTGAACGATTTATCGAGGATAAATTCGAAGAAATTAATGGTGAAATTGTTATAATAGAATTAAAAGATGATATTTGTGGTATTTCTGATAGATTAATATCAGAAGCAACAAAAGATGATATTATTCAAAATCCTATTTGTTCATTAAATAGTAAAGATTATTCAAAGAAAGAACTAATATGTGGGGATGATTATAAATTAGTTAAATTAAAAGATATTTGTACTTTCTTACCAAAAAGTAAACGAAATGCATCATTTGGGCAGACAACTGGAAAATATAATTTTTATACATCATCAGATAAAGTTCAAAAATGCGATATAGCTGATTATAATCAAACTTGTATATTAATTGGTACAGGAGGTAATAGTTGTATTCATTATGCTAATAATTTTTGTTGTTCAGCAGATATATTATTATTAATGTCTGATAAAATAAATCAACAATATATTTATTATGGAATTAAATCATTATGGAATTTATTAATTGATAGTATGTATGGTTCTACAATTAAACACATAACAAAAGATATACTTACAAATTTTACTATACCAATACCAAAATCAAAAGAAAAAATAACTGAATGGGTAAATAAGATATCTAAACCATTTGATAAAAAAAACAAGAATGAACAACTTATTATGAAATTAGAAGATGAAATAAAAGATAAAATAAATAATATTAGTATAAATGAGGAATGCGATGAAGTAGAATTAGGAAGTATTTGTGAATATATAAAAACTGGAAAAAATAAAACACCTGATGATAAAAAAGGAACATTATATCCATATTATGGAACTGCAGATATTACAGGATATACAGATCATTATTTATTTGATGGTAAACATATATTAGTAGCAAGAAATGGAACAATGGGTAATTGTTTTTTAGTAGAAGGTAAAATATATCCAAGTGATCATATTTTTATAATTAAAAATATAGATGAATATAATATATCATTTATATTTTATTTGATTAAGGAATTATCAACTGAAATTCAAAATAAATCAAATGGTTCAACTATAAAAGGTATTACTAAAGAAAATTTATCAAAAATTAAAATTAAAATTCCTAAAAATAAAAAACTAATTAAAGATCTTAATCCTCTATTTCAAGAAATAGACAAATTACAAACTGAATCAAAAGAAGCAGAAACAATATATAGACAATTAATAAAAGAATTAGCAGAAGAAGCAATACCAACATCAACTAATAAACAAATCATAACAAAATCAAATATTATACTAAATAAATCGTCATCTGATTCAGAAGAAAATATTATAAATGAATCAATTAAAAAAAAGATTTATAAAAAGAAAGAATCTACAGAAAATGATATTGATTTGGAAACATCTAAAAAAAAAGTTATCAAAAAGAAATCAATTAAAACAAATAATAATTAATTTATTTACGACGTTTTGTATATAATTCTAATTCAATCGGAATTGTTTTAAAATCTTTATAAAAATCAGCTGGATTTATTGGTAGAATATCATTAAATTTGCATAATCTATTATAATCATTTAATGATTTAATATTATTTTCTTTACAAAAATTTATCCATTTAATCTTACATTGGATAAATCTACCTGTATCTACACCTATAAAATCATACCAATTAGTCCATACACCTTTTAATCTAAAATACTCTTCAGGATTAGGGATATAATTTTTATGTCTAGTTATTATTTGTTGGTTTGAATAGGATTCTTTTGATTGAATGAATAGATCTGTATTTATAGATCGTACATAGTTGAATTCGTCCTGTTCCTCTGTATTAATAGAGTCTAATGATTTACTATAACGTAGTCTTAATATAATTTTTTCTAATTCATCGCCATTTTCTATTATAATATTATATATTTTATTATTTTTTGACTCTGTTGACTCTGTTGATTCATCTGATGAATCTATTTCTTCAGATTCAGATTTAGATTTAGATTTAATTGATATAACGTTTATTTTCTGTTCTATTGTATTATCAATATTTCTAATCTTATATATGATTTTTCTACATTTATCAAATGATTCACTATCGGTTAGAAAATCTTCAGTATCAATATACGGAATAATAACATATGCTATCTTATCAGGATTAGCTTTATTTAATCTATTCGGTCTTAATACAGATTGAACTATACGAATCTCTGATTCCATACTCTCGCCAAATACAACACCATTTAACTGTACACAGTCAAATCCTTCACCAAAGATATAAACACTAGAAATTATTCCCCATGAAGCTTTTTTAAACTTGTTTATTTCATCATCAAGTTTTTCTTTACTATTTGAATGTAGAGCCATCAGATAATAATCTAATTTAGATATATTAATAATATTCAAATCTAGTATCAAGTTGATATATTGATTAACTAGTTCAGCATTTGTTGTTTTATTGGTATAGATTAGTATATGTGTTAGATCATTATATTTCTCTATAGATTTTAAAGCCATATATGCAGATAAGAATAATTCTCTATTTATTATTAATGGATCTAGTCCTAAATTATTGATTATATTATTTATTTCTGATTCTGTATTCTTTACAATTAATATTTTATAATCAGTAATTTTATTATTTGTAATCGCCCATTGTATAGACTTTGAATCAATTAAATTACCAAAAATATTTTTATCATCCATAGAATATATTAATCTATCAGGTTGATTTGTATTGATTATTTTTTCAGTAGCAGTCATAAATAATGTCTTGGATGATCTTATTGAGTGGAATGATCTCTTTGTAATATCTAGATCACTACCTACTAGATGATGTGCTTCATCGCCTATCTTAAAATCAAACTTATAATTAACTAGTTTATGACAGGAATCATATGTACTAATGATAAATTTACAATTGGATGATTCTTTGGATATGAATTTTTCTATCAATAAATCATTTGTAGTATATTCTATATTTAGTTCTGGATTTCCTCCGACATATAATATATCATTATCATTATCATTATTAAAGATTTTCATTATTTCATTTTTCATTTGTTTCTGTAGATATATACTAGGAACACCAATAATAACAGATTTAAATCTTAATCTATTGACGATTAGGACTCCGATTAATGCCTTACCAAGACCACAACACCAAATAATATTCCCAATATCATATTTTAGATAGAAATTTTCAATCTGATCAATAATTTCTAATTGATAATCATATGGTTTAAATTCATTAATTGTTTGTGTTTGTGTTTGAATTAGTGATTGTGTTTGTGTTAATGATTGTAGTTTTATATTTGGTTCAAATGATTCAGGTTTATTATCATAATACTTCCGTTCAAAATCATGTTTGTTATGAATTCGATAATTAATCTTATATTTGTCTAATTCATTGATAATCGTCAGATGGAATTCATCATGATCAATTGAGTAAAAATATTCAGTTTGATAATATTCATTCCTCTCTGTATGGTGTAGTTGTATAATATTTGATTCTATGTTTAATATTTCTTCTCGTGTTAAATCATCAATAAATTCATAATAATAAACATATTCTGAATCAGAAAAGATTGCCAAATAATCAATCCATCTATATTCAAGTCTCATAGACATACCAAATTTTATTGTATGATCTTTTGCTAATTGTCTTGTTATTAATAAATATAATCCAATCATTATAAATATAGGTTATATATAACTATTATTTATAATCTATATTTATAATTTAGATATATCAATTTTTTATTTATCAAAGCAAAGCTTTGATAAATAAAAAATTAATAAGCTGTTCCTTATCAATTTTTTATCTGATATTATTGCATTAGGAATTGAATAAATTAAACAGTAATATATATTATATTAATTATTGTAAATGAGTCATCATAATACAACTAATCACACTATGGATCATTAGATTAATCATATATAACTATATCATATTAGTTATAATAAATATTATTATATGCATCTTGTCTAATAATCAAATAGTGTGGTTATCTTTATTATTAGATTAAGATTATAATTAATTAAACATATATTATTTTTATAATAAATTTATATATGTATTACCTTTTATAATTCCTTATTGCACTTGTATTACTTTTTTATCAAAGTTTTGATAAAAAAAAAGTAATAAGTTATTCATTATTCAATCAATGAACCAATATCTGTAATAATATGTTCTTTATTATTATATAATAATATACGTAAATTATTATTTTGTTGTGATTTATATTCTGGATCTGAATTTATTTTTTCAATAAAATCTTTTATTAATTTACTTGTTGTTGAATCTAATTTATTATTTTCTATTAATTCATCATATATTTCACCTATATCACATACTCTATTATCTATTAATTCATTTACTAATTCATTCTTATCTATAGATATAAAATATTTTAATCTATTATCATATTTATATGCAATATTATCTTTGAGATTAGTTATAATTATATTTTTAAATTGTTTATAATTTGAACAATGTGCAATTTTAATAATCTCTTCCAAACAACCAAAACGAGAACGCATAATTTGTTTTTTTTTAAGTTTGAGTAAGTACATCAACTAAATTTTCATGACCAAAGCCAATAATATTATAATAATTATTATTAATAGTATTATTTGAATTTGTATTTATATTATTAATTGATTTATTTATAAGTATTTTATTTAATGCACTAAATGTTTTTGGATGCATTTTACATTTTTCTGCTAATAATTTTTCTAATGTTATTCTTAATTCTAATTCTTTATTACGAGCATTTATTAATTCTATTTCTTTATCGTGATTAGTTACTAATTCTTTTGTTAATTCCAATTCTAATTTTAATTTTGTTAAATTTTCTATATTTTCAACTGGTTTATAATTACATTTTATTTCATGACGAATTACAGTATATTTATCATAAAAATTTCTTTTACAATAATTACAATTAAATTTAATTTCATTCGTTTTTTCATTTTCATTTGATTTTATTTGTATATTTTTATGAAATGATTTTTTATGAGCCCATAAGCCTTTATATGTTGTATATTTTTTCATACATTCTAGACATTCAAAATTTTTGACATATTGATAATATATAATTATATATTATTAATTTATATATCTTTATTTTGCTAAATATATATAAATATTTTTAAATTAATGATATCCTTATTTTATTAAATAATTATAATTACTAAAAAATTTAATAAAATAATATAGTATAAAATGAATATAGTAATATTATATAGCAAAATAAGGATATTTTTACAGAGAGAGAGGGAAAATAAAAAAATACTAAAATTTTATTATTTTAGTATTTTTTTATTTTTACTTAGGATATATTTAATTTGATCTATTATACTTCTTATTCAATTTATTCTGCTTCATAAATAATATTACTAATAATGATAAATAGTTTATATTTGTAGTATTTCTTAAATAATTATTTATTTAATAAATTAGGAAATATAAAAATAATATTTATATATTAAGTAAAAATGAATACACCTTTACAAAATGGAATTGAATATGAAATATATACAAGAAAAGAATTAGAATTAAAAATAACATTAGAAAAATTATTATTAGAAAAATGTAAGATGCATCAAAAAACATCCAAAAGCATTTAATGCTTTAAATAAAACTAATTCAAATAATACTAATTCAAATAATATTATAATATTATTGGATTCGATTATATCAAAATATCTAAGCAAAGCTTAGATATTTTTAATTAACGGTCATGAAAATTTAATAGATGTATTAACACAAAATGAAAAAAACAAATAATGAAATCTCGATTTGGTTGTCTGGAAGAGATTATTAAAATTGCACATTGTGCTAATTATAAACAATTTAAGAATATTATAATAACTAATCTCAAAGATAATATTGCATATAAATATGATAATAAACTTAAATATTTTATAACAATAGATAAAAATGAAGTAATTAATGAATTAATCGATAATAGAGTATGTGATATTGGAGAAATATATACAGAATTAATGGAAAATAATAAACTAGATGAAACTATATCAAAATTAATAAAAGAATTTATAGAAAAAATCAATGAAGATAACAATTATAAAACACAACAAAATCATCAAATACGTATTTTATTATATAATAATAAAGAATTAATAACAAACGATATTAATTTAATAATAGAACAAAATAATTATCAATTAGATGATGAATAAAAATTTATTTTAAAATTATTTAATCATTTATTTTAAAATAATATATTAAATAAATATATAGATGGATAATAATAGAATTTTATTATTTGCACAAATTGCAAATTTTGCATATAATGATGATATTGTGATTGCTAAGAAAGATTTTGAAAATTTAGGATATTCTATAGTAAAATATTTAGATAATAATGGTTCGCAAGCATATATTATTGAAAATAAAAATGAGATGATTATTTCATTCCGTGGTACAGAACTAACACAATACTCAGATATTATCGCTGATATTGATTTTATTAAAGAAAAAGATATAACTGATTGTGGATATATTCATAAAGGATTTAAAAAACATCTTGATCTAATATGGGATGATCTTCTATTAGTTATCAAGCCAAATAATAAACCATTATATATAACAGGACATTCTCTCGGAGCATCAATGAGTACAATCGCAGCATCACGATTAAAATCATCCATATCAGCTTTAATAACATTTGGTTCTCCCAGAGTAGGTGATAGTAAATTTGTAAATAATTTAGATATTATACATTATCGAATACAGAATAATAATGATATTATAAGTAGATTACCATTAGAAGCGATGAATTTTAAGCATCATGGTAAATGTATATATCTAAATTATAATGGTATAATATGTGAATTAACAAATTGGCAAATGTTTATCGATAGCATACGATCACATTTATATGCTTTATATAATTTTAAATTATTTAATGGAATACATGATCATTCGATAGTTAATTATATAAATAAATTTAATAAATTAACTGTTGGATAAATATAATAATAATTATATTTATTTAATATCAATAACAACATTATTATCAATAATAGTATTATCAACAACAACATTATCAATAATAGGATTAGATTTTTTTGCAGTAATATTATCTTTGATAGAGCTGTCATTCGTTATAAATGGCATTATAATACAAGCACAACAAGACATTATAATAATAAATCCGAATAGTGATAATACTATCATCATTATAATAAATTCAATATAAATAACTATACGGAATGGTCCATAAATATCAGAATTTAATTTCATATTTGTATACATAACAATACCCCAAATACTTACTCCCAAATTAATCATAGATATTTGAGAATCAGCATTTGATTTTGATTTTGATTTTGATTTTGATGATTCTTCATTTGATGTACATGTCAGACAATATCCAACTAAACTAGTAATTATATTAATAATAGACTTAATTGTTGTAAAAACATATGCTTCAACTTCGTTCGATTTCAATGTATCAAGATCTTGATTAGAAGAAGCAATTGTTGCTTCCCAAATTCCAATACATAATATAATACTACATATGGTAAATCGAGATACATATGTACATAATTTCATGTTAGAAGATTCCATTTTTATTTTTTATAAGTATATTTATTTTGTTTTTTTTATAAGTATATTCTATTTAGATATAAATAAAAAAAATTTCAATTTT
>TBL_comb47_HYPODRAFT_10006240_pt1 | contig 12943 bp, 14 predicted proteins | sample TroBogypolimnion_40_FD_10682 | JGI IMG/M metagenome (IMG submission 10682)
CTGCAACAATTAAGAAAAGCACCACAAAATCTGTTAAACCGATTATCAAAAAGGTTACGCCCAAGAAGGTAAATGCTGTGCCAACTAAGGCCAAAGAAGCCCAACCGTCTCAAACCTTAATAGCCACCCCATCAACAACTCAAGATCAGCCTCAAAATCAACCCCAAGCGCAGTCAAAGCAATCGCAACTGATTGCTTTGTTAAGTAGCCCCAACGGTTCAGATATTCAAGAACTGATGCAAGTAACAGGTTGGCAGGCTCACTCTATTCGAGGCTTCATTAGTGGCGTGATTCGAAAACGCTTAGGCCTTGCTGTGATTAGCAAAAAGATTGATGGGGTAAATCGCTATCGCATTGAGGCTGCTTAAGAGCATGCAAGCGCAACTTGAAGAGCTAGCACTCTTGAGTCGAGAGCAATTAGCCAAGCGCTGGCAAACCTGCTTTGGAGTGAGTGTGCCCTACCTCTCGCGGTCGGAGATTTTGAGGCAAGCCATTGCCTGGCATATTCAAACCAAAGCTTTGGGTGGCCTTAGCTTGGTGGAAAAGCGTCAGATTCAATCAGGCTCTAGTCATTCCACTACTCGGGCGAGTACTGGATCGAGATTAGTGCGGGTTTGGCAAGGCAAGACGCATCAGGTTACCGTTCTTGATAGCGGCTATCTGTATGAGAATCAGACCTGGAAAAGCTTATCGGCCATTGCACGTCATATCACTGGAACAGCTTGGTCGGGACCCGTGTTCTTTGGACTCAAAAAGAGTGCTAAATGAATAAACCCCTCCTACGCTGCGCAATTTATACCCGCAAATCCTCTGAAGAAGGATTGGAGCAAGGATTTAATTCGCTAGATGCTCAAAGGGAAGCATGCGAAGCGTTTATTTTGTCTCAGCAACATGAAGGCTGGAAACTGGTTCCGACCTTTTATGATGATGGAGGTTACTCGGGTGGCAATATGGAGCGCCCCGCCCTCAACAATTGCTGGCAGATATTGATCAAAAGAAGATTAATGTCGTGGTGGTTTACAAAGTAGATCGACTTACTAGATCGCTTGCGGACTTTGCCAAGATTGTGGAGCAGTTTGATGCTAAGGGCATTTCTTTTGTATCAGTGACTCAACAATTTAATACAACCTCCTCCATGGGGCGACTAACACTCAATGTTCTTTTATCTTTCGCCCAGTTTGAACGGGAAGTCACAGGCGAGCGCATTCGGGACAAGATTGCCGCCTCAAAAGCCAAGGGGATGTGGATGGGGGGGACACCCTATATGGGATATGTGGCTCATGAGCGCACTCTCAAGATTAATGAAGAACAAGCAAGGCTGGTACGTCATATTCATGAGCGTTACCTGGTATTGGGTTCTGTACGTTTACTTAAACAAGAACTCGATGACCAGGGCATTAGTACCCCCAAGCGATTCACCAGTACTGAGCGTCAGTATGGTGGCAGACCCTTCTCCAGAGGGCATCTATATAAACTCTTATCTAACCCAGTCTATATCGGCAAGATTGTGCATCACGATAAAGTGTATGAAGGCCAACATCCTGCCATTCTGGATATAGCTACTTGGGATGCTACTCAAGCTTTAATGCACAGCAATCATCAAGGCGAGCGAAAGCGTAAAGCAGCGCCATCAGCCAGCCTGCTATTAGGTCTCGTAGAAGATGATGCTGGTCATCGCCTAGTGCCATCGCATAGTCAAAAGCAAAGTAAACGGTATCGTTATTACATCTCTGAGCCATTAAATAAAACCAGCCGCCAAGATGTACCCAATGGCATTCGGATCCCAGCGCAAGAACTAGAACTCCTGGTGATTAATCAGCTCCAGGATTGGCTAAGTGATGAATCGACCGTAATGGAGATTTTGAACCCCAAAGCCAATCAGACTGGTGAGATTAGCAAAGCACTCAAACACCGTCAACACCTACTACAAAAAAATAGTAAAGAGCGGTATGAATTGATTCATCGGCTGGTTACAAAGGTAAGTGTATTTACCGAATCAGTAGAGATCCAAATTAATCCCAATGCATTATTTGATGATCTACCCCACCCCATTGAACTAGTAATAATTTTTACGCAAGTGAAGATAGAGCGATGCGGCATGGCAATGCGATTATTGGTTGGCAATAAAGTCGCCCTGCAAGCCCCCAATCAAATATTAATTCACTCAATCCGCACAAGCCAAGAGTGGTTAGAAAGACTCACTACTGGTAAAGCAACATCAGTTGATGAAATTGCTAAGCAAGAGGGTACAACTAGCAATGCCGTTACACGATTAATCTATCGCGCCTTTTTGGCGCCGGATATTGTTCGGGCAATTATGAGTGGCACACAACCAGCAACGCTTACCTCAGACCTGTTGAAAAAAATTGTTCCCTTGCCGCTAGACTGGGTAGATCAACGTAAATTACTCGGCTTTAAGTAGGCTATCGGTGCCGGCAAATTTTCTCTTTGAGAGAAAGCCGAAATTGAGGCCAAAAACTTTAAGCAATGGTGCCGTAAAGAATCTGGAAACAAAAAAGCCCCGCGTACTGTGGGACTTATTCGTTAATTTCTCTAAATGGTTGAAATCTAGAGACTAGCTGGCGGAGCAATCGCGATTCGAACCCTCAGTAGGGTTAGATTCCCACCTTCGCAGTATGGCTCTAAGCACCGGTATAGTCAACTTTTATTGTTTTAAAACAATAACTTATGAATATTTTGCTAATTCAGAATTGCCTTATGTAGACTTATGTTGACTAAGTAATGCAATCGCATTACCATTGGTATCATGAATTCCCTTCTCACATTTCAAGGGGCATAACCATGAATACTGCCGTACTCGAAGCTGAATCTACCCTCACAGATCGTTACCAAACCACCGTCCCCGAGCCTATTCGCCAAGTCTTAAAACTCGGCAAGCGCGATAAGGTCCACTATGCTATTTTGGACAATGGAGATGTGCTGATGAGTCGCGGGCAAGAGGCTAGGTCTGACGATCCAGCACTTGGAAACTTCCTTCATTTTTTATCTCAAGATCTCGCAGCACATCCCGAGCGTTTACAAGCACTTGATAGTGCCTGGGTTGAGCGCTTGCAATCATTAGTAGGAAATGTGCAGGTTGATTTAGATGCACCCCTACCTGATGATGAGGCTTAATTATTTCCATACAGTCATCGCCCCTCCTCATTGCCGGCTGGACCATCTTCGCCCATCCTTTATTCCTTAATCAAGTTCAAGCACTGACTAATGAAGTTCAAGCGCTCAAGCAAAAACATCCCACCACTTATCAAAACAAAAATGTAACCAAACGATTGGCTGCGATTTTAAAACTCGCCAATGAAGTCATTCCACAAGACCCCACCCTCCCCGTATATCGACAAGGTAATACTCTTGGCGATGATCATAAGCACTGGTTAAGGGCTAAATTCTTTCAGCAATATCGATTATTTTTTCGTTACCACGAAGCAAGCAAAATTATTGTATATGCCTGGGTCAACGATGAAAATACTAAGCGTGCTTATGAAAGTAAGAATGATGCTTACCAAGTATTTTCAAAAATGCTAAAGCAAGGTCACCCACCAGATGATTGGGAATCGCTTGTGAAAGCAGCAAAAGAAAAATCGCAAAAACCTACTCGCATCAAATAAACAATTGCCCTGATTGAGTGGGCATTGCCTTTGCATGATGGTGCAACATTACAGCTTAAGCGCGCGCAAACCTACCGTAAAAAATGGCTGCTGAGAAAAGAAGATAAATTTTCCAGATAATTGCGTATATATAAGCGACAGAGAAACTAGAGTAGGCGTGAGGCCCACAAGACGCGGGGCTTTATGAAAAATATCTATATATATCAATAACTTACAGACTGGCTGGCGGAGAGGGAGGGATTCGAACCCTCGGTACCTTTGACAGTACGCCTGATTTCGAGTCAGGTACATTCGACCACTCTGCCACCTCTCCGAACCGAACGGCAATTATAGCTTTTGACTTACCGTATCTCGCTGACCCTTATTGAATGATGGGCTTGAGCGTCTCCATGCCACCTAAATAAGGTTGCAATGCTTTAGGAATAGAAATGCTGCCATCTACTTGTTGACGATTCTCAATTAAAGCAACCAAAGCTCTGCCCACTGCAAGACCCGAACCATTTAAGGTATGCACTAATTCTGGCTTACCTTGTCCCGCTTTAAATCTCGCTGACATACGTCTTGCTTGAAAGTCACCCATGCTCGAACAAGAACTAATCTCGCGATAAGCATGTTGTGATGGCACCCACACTTCTAAGTCATAAGTCTTGGCGCTGCCAAATCCCATATCACCAGTACAAAGCAATACCTTTCGATATGGCAATTCAAGCAACTCTAAAATTCTTTCAGCATGAGCGGTAAGATCTTCAGCGCTTGCATTGAGTCTTCAGGTTTAGTGATTTGCACTAACTCTACTTTGTCAAACTGATGCTGGCGAATCATGCCGCGTACATCGCGTCCATAACTACCTGCTTCGGAACGAAAACATGGGGTATGCGCAACAAACTTCATTGGTAAGTTGTCGGCATTCACAATCTCGTCTCTGACCAAATTGGTGACTGGCACCTCCGCAGTCGGAATGAGATAAAAGTTTTCAACATGCGCTGCGCCATCTGCATTTGGTGACTGCGCCTCTCCACCCATTTCACGAGGCACCTTAAATAAATCTTCTTCAAATTTTGGCAGTTGTCCGGTACCGCGCATAGAAGCAGAATTGACGATATACGGTGCGTAGATCTCTTGGTATTCATGATCGGTTGTATGGGTATCGAGCATGAACTGAGCCAAGGCACGATGTAACCTGGCGATTGGTCCCTTGAGAACCACAAAACGGGAGCCGCTGATTTTGGCAGCTACTTCAAAATCCAAGCCAAGCGGGCCACCTAAATCGACGTGATCTTTAATCTCAAAATCAAAGATGGGCTCTTGACCCCATCGTTTTACTTCTTTGTTATCGGCTTCATCTTTACCGATCGGAACAGCTTCGTCTGGAAGATTCGGAATGCCCATTAAAAAGTCAGAAAGCTCACCCTGAAGAATGGTCAATCTAGCCGCACCAGATTCCATATCAACGTTAATCTGACTAGCTTCTGCCATCTCAACGCTAGCATCCTCGCCTTTGCCTTTTTTCATACCAATGGCTTTAGCCAATTGATTACGCTTAGCCTGTAATTCTTCAGTACGCGTTTGCAAAGACTTGCGCTCGGACTCTAGAGTAGTAAATCTCTCTACATCTAACTGAAATTTACGGGTGGCTAAGCGCGCCTGAACTGAGGCGATATCTTTACGGAGTAATTGTGGATCAATCATCTAATGCTCTATCTGTTTGAATGTATGAATAAATTTATTAAAAACAAGATTTGCTAAATCCCGTCAATCTTATTGGCTTAATTTAAACGCAGGACTTCAGCACCAGCAGGTGGGGTGAAATTAAATTGGTTAGCAGGTAAATTGACATTAAGCTGAATGTGATCCAGGGTGACTAAAACAACGCTTCCCAAACCATCCACGAGCTCTAAAGCCTTAGGCAATCCGTTCAACATTCCCACGGAGATCTTTGTATAAGGCAGCTCATTGCCATTTTTAGCGTTAGGATTTTTCTTGGGGCTTAGCCCTACCCATTTCATCCCCAGACGATCTTCGCCATCAATTAAATCAAAGTGCTGATCAAGAGATGCCTCACCAAATAAAATAGCCGCAGGTGTAGCGGCTAAGGCCTGCCCTACCGGACGAAAAGTCGCTTGATTTAAATCTTTATCCCACAAAATAAGTTGTTTGCCATCTGCAATCAATTTTTGCTCATAAGGTTTTTGGGTATCCCAAATAAAACGACCTGGGCGCTGAAACACAAAACGGCCTTGAGTTTGGCGAACTACTTTTAAACCTTTGTCTTTAGGCTCATCACCTTTTGGAGCCCGCAACTGCTGCTGAACAAAATCTCCTTCAGCCGTTTTAGAGTCACGCACAAATTGGCGTAATTGCTCTGCACCACTCCCAGCATCAGCGGCAGACACTTGCCCTGCGGAAAACAATACAGCGGCACTTAAGGCAATGGCCGATAAGACCGCAGAAAAAAATCTTTGCAAAATAATGACCTTATTCAGAAGGACGATGAAGAATTTCTCGGTTACCGCCATTACCCATTTTGGATACGAGGCCAGCTTTTTCCATATCTTCAAGTAAGCGCGCCGCACGGTTATAACCAATGCGCAGATGACGCTGTACCAATGAGATGGATGGACGTTTGTTTTCCAAAACGATTGCAACAGCTTGGTCGTAAAGCGGATCGGCTTCGCCACCGCTCTCACCAGTCAATGCGTCGATCGTAGATTCATCAGCGCCCTCAAGGACACCTTCAATGTAGTTAGCTTCGCCCTTCTCTTTGAGCCACTCTACTACGCGATGCACTTCATCATCCGATACAAAGGCGCCATGCACTCGAACTGGTAAACCATGTCCTGGAGCCATGTAAAGCATGTCACCCATACCCAACAGTGCTTCCGCGCCCTGCTGATCCAAAATCGTACGACTATCAATTTTGCTACTGACCTGGAAAGAGATACGTGTTGGCACGTTTGCCTTAATCAAGCCCGTAATCACATCCACGCTTGGACGTTGCGTTGCTAAGACTAAATGAATACCTGCCGCACGCGCCTTTTGCGCAATACGAGCGATGAGCTCTTCAATCTTCTTACCAGAGACCATCATCAAATCAGCAAGCTCTCATCAATCACAATCACAATGACGGGAGCTTTATAGATTGGCTCTGGATCATCAGGAGTTAAGCTAAATGGATTGGTTAACTTCTCGCCTTTTTCTTCAGCTTCAAGAATTTTCTTATTAAAGCCTGCCAGATTTCGGACACCAAACTTACTCATCAGCTTGTAGCGGCGCTCCATCTCATTGACCGCCCAATTGAGCGCGTTATAAGCTTGCTTCATATCCGTCACTACCGGACATAAGAGATGTGGAATCTTGTCATACATCGCCATTTCCAGCATCTTCGGATCAATCATGATTAAGCGCACTTCGTCAGGCTTTGCCTTGAACAAAATCGACAAAATCATCGCATTGATACCAACCGATTTACCGGCACCAGTTGTACCCGCCACCAAGCAGTGAGGCATCTTCGCCAAATCCGCAACAACAGGACTACCAGAAATATCTTTCCCTAAAGAGAGAGTCAGAATGGAATGGCTGTCGTTATAAACCTGTGAACTTAAGATCTCTGAGAGATAGACGGACTGACGTGTTGGGTTTGGCAATTCCAAAGCCATACAAGTTTTGCCAGGAATAGTTTCTACAACACGCATACTCACTACGCCCAATGAGCGCGCCAAGTCACGTGAGAGATTGACGATCTGACTACCCTTAACCCCAATCGCAGGATCAATCTCATATCGGGTCACCACTGGACCTGGATAAGCGGCAATCACCGTCACCTGCACACCGAATTCAGCCAACTTGCGTTCGATTAAGCGTGAAGTAAATTCCAGAACATCCGCAGAAATCGTTTCTTTTGCCTCAGGCACTTCATCAAGCAACGCTAAGGGTGGCAATTCAGAATCAGGGATATCTACAAACAGAGGCTGTTGTTTCTCACGCTCTACCCGAACGCTCTTGGGAATTTCAATAGGAGCACGCACGATTTGTACTGGAGTAGCGATTTCCACACGGCCGCGCACCTCTTCTACAAACTCTTCACGCTCTTCGGCAGCAGCCTCACCTAACTTACGATCCTCTTCGCTCTCACGATGCTCACGCAAACGGTAATAAGCAAGCTCGAGAGTGCGCCCAACTTTTTCAGCGGCATCTAACCAGGAAAAATGCATAAATAGTGAAAGTCCAGCACACAGCCCAAACAAGAGAACCAAGGTAGATCCCGTAAATCCCAAGGACATTTGCAGGGGATCGCCAATTAATTCACCCAAAATGCCACCAGGAGGCCTGGGAAGGTCTAAAGTCAAGGAATGCAGGCGAATAGACTCCAACCCCATAGAACTGACTAAAGTCAGCCCAAAACCGAGCCAGCGCATCAATAAAGAGTCAGGTTTAGCCTCAGGATCAGCTGGCAAGGGAATACTCCAAAGCTCACGCCAGCCACTCAGGACACGTCGACCAAACAAAACCACCCACCAAAAGGCGGAAATTCCGAATATATATAGGAGTAAATCGGCTAAATAAGCACCAAAACGCCCTCCTAGGTTCTTTGGAGCCTCAAAACTGGCGTGGGACCAAGCTGGATCCGCCTTGGAATATGTGAGCAAAATGGCAAATAAACCCAGGCAGAGGCCTAAAGAGATAAACCAGCGGGCCTCCAGCAGAAGGCGGGGCATCCGGCCCTGGCCGTCATTTTCAGGAGGCTGGGGACTCAAGGGGGTTTTGGACTTCGGATATGCGGTTCTAACCATGTTCTTCCGATTGTAAACAAGCAAATCTATAATTTGGGGATGACGACAAATACTCCAAAACACTCCAAAGTTCTAATCCTCGGATCTGGCCCTGCTGGCTACACAGCAGCAGTCTACGCAGCCCGGGCTAATTTGAAGCCCACATTGATCACGGGATTAGCCCAAGGCGGTCAATTAATGACCACTACAGACGTAGAAAACTGGCCAGCGGATCCCAATGGGGTTCAAGGTCCAGAGCTCATGGATCGCTTTTTAAAGCATGCCGAGCATTTCAATACCGAAATTATTTTTGACCATATTCATACTGCCGCCCTTCAAGAAAAACCCATTCGCTTAGTTGGCGACTCTGGAACTTACACCTGTGATGCCCTCATCATTTGTACAGGCGCTTCAGCCCAATACATTGGCCTACCTAGCGAAGAAGAATTCATGGGACGTGGAGTATCAGGTTGCGCCACATGCGATGGTTTCTTCTATCGCAATCAAGATGTCTGCGTAGTGGGTGGCGGCAACACCGCTGTTGAAGAAGCGCTTTACCTTACTGGTATTGCCAAAAAAGTGACTGTCATTCACCGTCGCGATAAATTCCGCGCAGAACCGATCTTGAATGATCGCTTGATGGCTAAGGTAGCTGAAGGCAAGGTCGAGCTGAAATTGAACTCCACCCTAGATGAAGTGCTTGGCGATGAAAAAGGCGTCATTGGCGTGCGCATTAAAAAAGAAGATGGCAGCACTGAAGATATAGCGGTTACCGGTGCCTTCATCGCTATTGGTCACAAACCTAATACCGAGTTGTTTGTTGGCCAGCTCGATATGCACAATGGCTACCTTAAAACCCACTCTGGACTTACGGGCAATGCTACTGCTACCAATATTCCAGGCGTTTTTGCAGCTGGCGATGTGCAAGATCATATTTATCGCCAAGCGATCACTAGCGCTGGCACTGGTTGCATGGCCGCTTTGGACGCTCAGCGTTATTTAGAGTCACTTTCTTAAGAAGATTCATGGGGGATAAAACCCCCATTTATAAGGGAAGATCCTCGAAATCCCTCAGGTTTGGCGCTTGCTTAGGCTTTAAACTTCAGGGCGTAGGCTTATTCGGTATTTAAAGCTTTACTATCATTTTTTATTAGAATTACCAGAAGCAGTAGCGCCCTCAGTCTTTGCTAAGATCAGGGTACCCACAAATCACTATTTGGAGTATGTATGAGTTACGACAAGGTTAGCCCTGGAAAAAAAATCCCTGAAATTTTCAACGTCATCATCGAGATCCCAATGAATGCGGATCCAGTGAAGTATGAAGTTGATAAAGAAAGTGGCGCCCTGTTTGTAGATCGTTTTATGGGTACTGCAATGCACTACCCATGTAACTACGGTTACATTCCACAAACCATCGCTGGTGATGGCGATCCAGTAGACGTGCTTGTATTAACTCCATTCCCACTTTTCCCAGGCGTAGTAGTAAGCTGCCGCGCTATTGGTGTACTGATGATGGAAGATGAAGGCGGACAAGATGCGAAATTGCTAGCTGTTCCAGAAGACAAAATTTTGCCTATCTATGCTCATCTGCAAAAACCAGATGATTTGCACCCATTGCAACTGAACCAAATCCAACACTTTTTTGAGCACTATAAAGGACCTCGAAAAAGGTAAGTGGGTTAAGGTCAGAGGTTGGAGCGGTGTTGCTGATGCCCATAAAGAAATTCTTGAGGGTATTGAAGGCTACGCGAAGTCACAGAAGTAATTTCGTATCGTATTAGGAGTGAGCTCGCAAAAAATCGCCTTAGCGCAAATCAACCCTCTCTTGGGTGATTTGCGCGGCAACGCTAAGCTCATTCTTCAGGCTGCCTCTGAGGCATTTTCTCAAGGCGCCAAACTTGTCCTCACCCCCGAGCTTTCGCTCACAGGCTATCCACCCGAAGACTTGCTCTTACGCCCCGCTTTTATTGAAGCGGCTGAGCGAGAGCTAAATCTTCTAACGCAAGAGCTTGCCCAGTTTCCCGAACTAACCGTCATCGTTGGCCATCCCCAAAAAACCCTGTTCGGCTTACAAAACTACGCCTCCGTTTTACGAAACGGCAAGATCATTACTGGCTACGCCAAACAAGAGCTACCCAATCACGAAGTATTTGATGAGGTGCGTTATTTTGTTCCTGGAAATGAGCCCTGCGTGTTTGAGTCTGACGGTATTTTGTTCGGCCTGATTCTTTGCGAAGATGCGTGGCATCTTAACGCCGCAAGACAATCTCATGATGCTGGAGCCCAAGTACTATTAGTACTGAATGCCTCTCCTTATCACCTGAAAAAAGAATCCCTTCGTATTGAGGTACTTCGTGAGCATATTGCGCTCACCAAGATTCCCCTCGTCTATGTCAATGCTGTCGGTGGACAAGATGAATTGGTTTTTGATGGCGGCTCTTTCGCCCTCAACGCCCAAGGCGAGGTGGTGATGTCGATGCCTCAGTTTGAAAGCGCCCTTGGGTTTATAGAGGTCAATGCTTCAGGTGAGCTCGCAAAAGGACCTATCGTTGCCCCATTAAGCATCGAAGCGCAGGCCTATCAGGCATTGGTACTTGGTGTTCGTGACTATGTTCAAAAGAATCATTTCCCTGGTGTCATCATTGGCCTATCCGGTGGCGTAGATTCAGCATTGGTACTTGCTATCGCAGTTGATGCCTTAGGCGCAGATAAAGTTCGCGCTGTCATGATGGCTTCACGTTACACCGCAGATATTTCTTGGATTGATGCGCAAGAACTCGCTAAAAATCTCCATGTTCAATACGATGAGATTCCGATTAGCGAGCCCGTTGACGCTCTAGAAAAAGCTTTAGCGGAACAATTTAAAGGCCTAAAGGCTGACGCTACCGAAGAGAATATTCAAGCGCGTATCCGTGGCACCCTGCTCATGGCGCTATCCAATAAAACGGGACGTCTGGTACTTACTACTGGCAACAAAAGTGAAATGGCGGTGGGTTACTGCACTCTTTACGGAGATATGGCAGGTGGCTTTGCCGTGATCAAAGATATCGCTAAAACACTCGTTTATCGACTCTGCGCTTACCGCAACACTATTGCTCCCGTTATTCCTGAGCGTATTTTGACCAGGGCCCCTTCTGCTGAGTTACGCCCCGATCAAACCGACCAAGACAGTCTCCCCTCTTATGAAGTATTAGATGGGATCGTGGAACGCTATATGGAGCAAAATCAATCCATCGAGCAGATGGTGGCTGCTGGATTTGATCCTGAGAGCGTGGAAAAAGTGACCCGTCTCATCAAGCTTAATGAATACAAGCGCCGCCAAGCGCCTCCTGGGGTGCGTGTCACTACCCGAGCTTTTGGGCGAGACTGGCGCTACCCTATTACCTCTCAATTTAGAGCCTAGAGCACTTCAAATTGCTTTTATGCCCCTTTTTCGGGCGAATGCATAGAGTTCTAGGTATGATTAAGGCATTAGGGGAAAAATATATGAAACTCATTACATCAATCATCAAACCATTTAAGCTTGACGAAGTACGTGAGGCTCTAGCGGAAGTTGGCGTTACAGGTCTGACTGTTACTGAAGTTAAAGGCTTTGGTCGTCAAAAAGGTCATACCGAACTTTATCGTGGCGCCGAGTATGTTGTCGACTTTTTACCTAAGGTCAAAGTAGAGGCTGTGGTCCCAAGCGCCCTTGTAGAGGCCGCTATTGAAGCCATCACTAAGGCAGCCCACACAGGGAAAATTGGTGACGGAAAAATCTTTGTTAGCCCAATTGAACGCGCTATTCGCATTCGTACTGGTGAAATGAACGAAGCTGCCGTTTAAAGCGCCAAGACCTACTTCTCTTGAAGTAGGTCAGCAAGATTTCTTCCTGCCTTTAAGAATCTGCTGGGACAGGCAAAATCAATTCAGCCGAGTCCAATATCAAAGTATTGCCATTGCCATTGCCACTGTAATTTCCGGGTCTGACTTTTGTTCCTTGAAAAAATACATCTACCTGCCCAAGTCCTGAGGTCAGCACTTTAAATGGTGGCTTGCCATAAAAGATCGCTCCCGTACCAGAATCAACCACTCTATTTTGAGATTTACCAGAAGCGTCAACGACGCAGATTGTCTGCTTTGATTTGGCTTCTACATAAACCATATCAGCAGCTTTTCTTGGCGAGGTGGGCTTATAGTGAACTGCCACAGCATCTACCTCTGGACAGACACTTGGGGCAATAGCACTATTGGCATCACCAATCGCTGGAACAAGGACTGGAGTTGATACAGAAGCAACTTGCGCTGGGGTCTGCAACGAGGATTCTGATGGCGTCTGTGATTGCGGAGGCGCTGGTTCAGCAACCTCCTCTTTCACCAAAATAACTTCTTCAGACGACTCAGAAAAGAATAATCTTTGCATGCTCACAACCGCCATCAATACTGCAAGAGCAATTCCAAATCCAATGAAGAGCTTTGACCTAGGGGATTTTTTAAGTTTTGAAAAATGTAGTGGTGCAGGTTTAAATTTTTCTGAATAATGCCCAGCATTAACTGGCGCAGAAATCT
>TBL_comb47_HYPODRAFT_10006241_pt1 | contig 12941 bp, 13 predicted proteins | sample TroBogypolimnion_40_FD_10682 | JGI IMG/M metagenome (IMG submission 10682)
TACATGGAAATTATACCATTTTTAAACATTTAATAACTTAACTTCATAGAACCTCAGGATTAAAGCAAAGTTAATAACTACCCTTACCAGTAATAATATGACGAACCCCACCCCTCGGGCTTTCTACGTCACCCTTACGTCTAGGTATTAAATGCACATGACAGTGAAAAACTGTTTGCCCTGCTGATTCACCACAATTCATCCCAACGTTGTAACCATCAATAGTTGCATCAACTTCATCTAATAGTTTCTTCTGTGCTTTGATGAGTTGGTTAATGGCATTGATTTCAGCCTGAGTTAGACCAAAGTAATCTGCAACATGACGCTTTGGTATGAATAATGAATGATATTGCGTGACAGGGTAACCATCACGAACTACATAGGCAAGTACGTTCTCATCAACAATACGTTCACGGTCATTTAGTTGGGCATTACAGAAAATACAATCTTCTTCTCGATGTTCATATTGGGTATTTACATCACGGAAGTCAGTTGAGTCTCTATTACCTTTTGAGGCATTGCATGAGTAGCAAAGGGCTTGGTAGTTTGATAAGTCATCTTTACCACCTAAACTTTTAGGATGGATATGGTCAACCTCTAAACTCTTCTCTTCTGCTGAGATGCCACATAGCTCACACCTAAACTCTGCTCGCTTTAAGACTTCATAACGAATAGAACCACTGATAGGCTCATGGCCTCTTCTGCGATGCTCCCACATCGCTTCACCACGCTTTGCCTCGTAACCTTCTAGCCGTTGCTGGCATAGCTTAATTAGCTCTTCACGCTCAAACTCGCTTAAATCACGAATGCCAGATAGATGGTATGTATCACCCTCTACGTAAGTGATGCCTCTATTTTTAGTCAGTACCTTACCAACCATGTTCTTGACGACGTTAGAGTAATACTCAACTTGTGTGGGGTCACGATTAACGAAAGCTTTTGCTATATCAGTTACTGTTCTTTTGCCATTGTTTTTGAGTAATTCAATAAGCATAACTGGTTGGTAGATATGCGAGGTCCTCATATCTATTTTGATGAACTTCTTTAACTCATCGAAGGTACTCACTTAATCATTCCATTTAATTTGGGTAGTGCATGACCATGCTGACCTGATTGCAGTTCACGCTCAATCCTTCTCACAACCTTATCGCTATCATCTGATTGAACAACATAGTATCGATAGGTTAATCTCGTTTGGATAAACTCCTTAGTTAACTTATCAAGGTAGCCCTTGACTGGAGTATAGGCTTGGCCAATCAATGTTGGTAATACATAAAAGTCTTGAATGTAGATGCAAAACTGGTCACCACTGCGAGTACCCTGTGTGTGCTGACGGATACGGCTTTGAGGATTTCTATCAAGAACAGATTTACCTGACAAGCCACCTATCCCAACATAAATAAACTCCGACTTATCTAGAAATACGGTATAGATAATTGAGCCGTGAGCAGGTATGTCTTTGATGTTTGAATTAGTAAATGGACGTAACTCTGATAGTGAATCAAAAAGAGCGTTTAAGACAAGATCGTCAGAGGTGTGAAGCATGTAGTTTATAACTCTTCAAAAGGATTTATATAAAGCATCTTAACTGATGCTGATTTATAAATACACAAAACAAAGCCATGAGGGAATTTAACATAGCGTTCATTATCTGACCAAAGGCTTGAGTGCGTAGCATTTTAGATAATAGTGCGTTATGTTACTTTACCGAATTTCACTAGCTAGCAATTAAAACCTATTGGCTAGGGGTGTGGGAGGGGCAAATTACCACTGATAATAAATTATGTTAAGGGGTGTTCTATTTTTCTATAATTTTTACACTGCTCTAGATGGGCAAACTAATCGAAACGAATTCCTGGCCTAAACTCCAATGAGTACTTATTACATTTTGGGCATAGATTCATCTCACTTGGCATCTTGTAGTCATACCATTGTATCAAGTAGGCTAATTCAGTTCGTTTAGACAGCCTCTCGTCACCGTAAGCTACTATGGAGATACTTCCACATTTGGGGCACTCTATTTTATCACCATGAATATTGATCTCTACGAGGCCACAAGTCTCACAATAATGTGGAAAATAAGAATGGGTATTAAACCTAGCCTTACCTCCACCTATAGTTACTTTTTCTGTAAATCCACAAGTGCAAGTAGCAATGCAAGTTGAGCCCATAAGATAGTCCTTAAATTACTCGGTAATTGATTTCCTTATTGCCCATTCCTTTTTATGAGCCCTTCCATCAAAAGTTGCTTATTTCTTTAAAACCTCAAAATACCAATTCATAACAGAACCATCTTCATTAATCCGCTAAATTTACTCTTCCTACGGTTATTTAACTTACCATTTGTCATTACAAGCGCTTCCTTCTTGAGGTATGTAGCATGTACTTCCATACTTGTTACACTCAGCTAGGACAGTTCGCTCAGCAGCCTCTTTAGTTGGCCCTTTCCCAGATTGGGATCTTTTATCACTCTGTGCAATAGCAATACATCTTGTAGCCGTCCCTAACATCTGACGACAAGTTCCCTTTGCGCCTCGTGCAATACAGATATCATAGCCTGCCTTATTTGCTAAATCTTGTGTTTGATAACCAATAGACCACCCAAACACACCCGTACTCTGCTCATTTACTGTATCAAAATATACTGATGCATATCCATGAAAACTATTATCTACAGGCGTTGCAGTTGTAGAAACGTTACTTGGCGTATCACTTTTTGAGTTCAGATAAGTTTTATACTGATCCATGGTGACATATTCAGTAGGCGTTATTGATCCATCAGCATGAAGGCCTACCGAATTGTATTTACCAGTAAATTCAGTATCCCAATATGAAATATCCCACTTATCATTTCTTTTAAATGAAAATACTATTAGATCTATAACACCATCACCATTTCTATCCATCTCTAATGTATATGGCTGATTAATTTCATATGGGTATGTAAATAAAGCATCAACCTTACCCTTACAACTAGTATCCACTTGAATAATCTCAGATTTCCCATCATCGGACTTCCCTGTATAAAGTGTTTTTGATTCACATGATGATTTTTTTGCTTTTGGCTTTGTGCTTGCTGTCGCAATCTTTTTATTAAATCTACTTCCAGGTCTAGCAATAAATTTCTTTACATCATCTACAGAAACAGCAAAATTTAAACCATTAGAATCTTTTTGAAAAAAGCTATTAACCCCAATCAATAAGCCACGATCTGTTAATAAAGGACCACCTGAGTTGCCAGGATTAATAGGAGTTTGCGTTTGAATAACATCAGCTTGGTTATCAAGCCATTTGAAGTTAGTTCTGTACTGACTCACGACACCTTTGGTATATGTCCAAGTTTGCCCCTCTGGATGCCCAATTGCATGTACGTCTTGTCCAACAGCAATATCTGACACATCCCCTAATTTAATGGGGCTTCTGTCAACAGGAGTATTCAGTACTTGAATTATTGCCAAATCAGCTACTTCATCTATTTTTATAACTTTGGCTTTTCTTACATCAGATTCTTTGAGTTTTTGAAAGTCTTTTTCAGGCTTAAAATAAACTCCAACCTCCGAGTTACCTTTAACAACATGGTAATTAGTTAAAATTCTTCCCTTATCGTCAATAAGACTTCCTGACCCTATACTATCTTTTGTGAAAATTATGACTACAGAAGGAGAAATTGTTTTAAATAAATTGGCATCGATAGCACTTCTTGTTGATGCAAAACTTTCTAGTTTTGAAGCTTTAGCTAATGAAGATATATGATTAAACGACTGCTCTGCAGACCTCAGATCGTCAAGTCCATTCAAATCAACATTCTTAACAACACTCCCTGGATTATTTCCAGCAGATAAGATGTGCGGCTGGATCTCATCATGCGCAAAAGAAGTGCTAGTTGTTAATAAAAAAATGGATATAAAAAATAAAGAATATTTTGTCATCATTTGCAATACTTCCTTCTTAAAAAGGTGCTTGAATCATCATTAAGTGACTTAAATGAACTTGTTCTAAATTCATAATTAATCAACTGATTTCCTGTGTCATATAACTGCTCACCCCACATTGTGTAATCTACAGAATCACACTTAACCTCGGTTAGCATTATTCTTTCCTTAAAATTTACAGTATCTAATCCCTTCAAAGTACTGTAACTCCCTAGACTAGAAAGCTTTTGCTCTTTTTTAAAACTTTCTTTTATTAGAACGAAAAGCGACCTATCCTTAATAACCAAAGATGGCTCAGAATAATAGTAGTCTGCCTCACGCTCACCTTCGGATGTTGTAAACAACCTATACCAATCAAGCCCTTGCTCATTGTTAAATGGTATTAAATTTTGTGCGCTACATGCCCCCGCAACCGCTCCATGTCCTACACTTCCTTCTTTTTTAAAATCCGTGTTTAAATCAGTAAACTCAGGATCCCTAAATTTTGAATCCTTAATAACATTTTCATCACTATCAAACTCTTGAAATTCTGATTGTCCAGCTTTATAACTAAGGCAATTAAAAGTCCATAATCCAATAGTTCTTTTTTGTGATTTACTATTAGATGACACAGGGGAAGATTTAATTCTGACAGTTATGTTATTACCAACTTTTGAAATGGAAGACGGATTCATATACCAATAAGAATTTGCCTTGCCATCATCGTCTAAATCAACCCCAAACATAACCCACGTTGACGGAAGATCCGCGGAGTTGAAGGAAGATTCACTATGAGGGTTATTTACAACTTCCCTGTAATCAATAGCAATTCTAAATTTAGACTCACCGACATTTTGAGTTTTTATATCTCTAGGTGAAAGTTCAGTCGCTGAAGATTGTTGAGCTACCCCACATTTGCCAGATAAACAAACCACACCTTCTATGGATGCGTACTTATATGGTCTTTGGGCATTTTTAGTTTGCTCTCTAACTTCTTTAGTTACCTTTGAGAACATATCGTCTATTGATATTGGCTGCTGGATATATTTAACTAACGCTGTTGTAAATGGACTGTTTTTTTGTTCATTGCCATCTAATGCAACATTTCCAGAGTCGGTAGCATACGCAATAAAAACACCGCTAGAATCATTTAGCGAACTATTCTTTGCTGGTGCCAAACCAACTGGATAGGACCCCCTGCCTTTAGACAGGCTTCTTACTAATGCTGGATTGTCTCTACAAGCATCCAGAAAAACGACTTTAACTTTTGAGTGAATGGAATTAACAATGTCATCTACTTTTAATCCAGACAATTGAATATCAGACTCTCTTCTCGGCATATCCAGATCTATTGGTAGTAAGTAATTCTCACCAAAAACCTGAGCTCCGTGCCCAGCATAAAAAAGTATAGCAATAGAAGCACTTTCAGAATCTAAAGCAAAATTTCTTATTTCTTTTCTAGACTGACTCTCATTAAGGTCTATAGCTAATCTAGTTTTATAACCCATGGATTTCAATCTATTCTCAATAGCAATCGCATCATTTTTTGTATTGGCTAGGGTGCCTAGATTTTGATAATTTGAATTGCCTATAATCAAAGCTATCCTGTCATTAGCAAAAGCTAATGTAGATGAGATTAAAGTAAAAAAGACTACTGAAACTGCAGAAATAAGTAACTTAAATTTCATAAGAAATCTCACAGTTCCTTGGCATTTCCATACCTAAACTGATTGTCACTTCTAGCTTATTCATTGCCCATTCCTTGTTGGTCTGTCACCTTCTTTAACTGCTTCTTGCTTACATACATAAGCACCGCTTTTAGTGATACCATACCACCGCTGACCCTTATAATGGAATATCCCTGTAGGTAGGTTTACCCATACAACAATATCGGTTGGGCAATGCTTTTGTGCAGCTTGCTCCGAGTTAAATTGGTCAAGAGCAAAGGATTGAAGTGGACTAAAGCTTAATAACAAACATACAAGTAATAGAATCTTTTTCATTTTATTCCTCCAAGAACAATTGCTCTGAACACGAGATGTGATTCGTCATATCACTAGGACTATCAGTAGGGTTTAATTCTACATACTTATCTTTAAGTATTTCAACCAAATCAAATTTACTTACTTTGCGTTGCCTAGCCATGCGGTTGTAACGAAGGTCTTGCTCTTCAGGGATTGAATAAAACAATCCATACAAATCTTTATCCTCTTCACTGATACTTGTTATCAGCCATTGTGGGGTATTTATCCCCTGCCATACCATTGCATCTGGCGCACCCATCTCACGGTAAAAGCTAAACTTATCTTGGATGACTTTTCGTATGACCTTGTAATTCTCTTTTACAGAAACTGGTCTATCCATGTCCTCATCACCTTGATGTAGGGAGCGATGTATTTTCACTTGCCCCAACGCCATACGGCAAACTCCGCTAATCAAGACGTAAGCACAAGCACTATTGCAGATAGCATCTTGAGGTACTAAGGTAGATAGATGTTCTTTACGAATAATTCTGCCAATTGCAACTGCAGGAATACCCATACCCCCATGACTATTTAATACAACCGAATCATTCTCTAACCGTAAGTGTTCCTTGTGGATTTGTTTAATGTACTTTTTAAATAAAGGAACATCAGAATCCAGAATATGGTCTGTTAGTTTAAGTGATGCGTACTCATGGCCTTTAGAGTCTTTGTAATCTAACTTCTGAAATTCAACATCTGCAAATGAAGTCTGAGTTAAAAATATTGTCAGTAAAAAAAGGTATTGAGTAATGCAACGTATCATTTTTTACCACAGGCAAGTTTCCATAGGGCCATGTCATTGCTTTTAGGATTGACTTGAAGCCACGAGTCACTATCGGAACCTGCCATATCAACCAAATCTCCCTTTCCCATATTGCCTGCATGAAATGCTTGGCCAAGACCTCTTAGCTTCACTGTTTTGCAGTCATACTCCTGCGCTTCTCGCTTAGATGAATAAGCTTTATTTTTTGCTGTAATTTGAATATCCTTATAGTCTCTTAAATTAGTCATTTGTGATTTATTGCCAATCCGCTTAATAGACTCTAAATCAACGTAGGTTATTGGGTTAACTGACCCATAAACAATTGTCCAGTCTGTTTTTGGGTTAGCTGCACAATCAAACTGCTCTAGAAGGGCTCTCCAAATTACTGTGTGTGCAGGAAGGTTTTTCTTTTCAGGGTGGGAGGCCATATAACCAACTACAATATCTTTAACTTCACCTAGAGTAATTCCATTTAAGCAATAATGCTCAAACATAAACTTTTTTGAAGGATTGCTGGGATTATCCAAATCTATGGATTTGAATATTTCTTTAGATACATACCAACTTTCCATATCAAGAACACCATCAAGGTAAGATATTCCTTGTGCATTTTCAAAGGAGCTATTTGATTTAAGTTCAGAATATAACTGCTCTCCTGTTTTCTCAGCAATCGCACTTGTGCTCAAGACTGTTAGCAATATTGCTAGTATCAGTTTTTTCATTCGTTATTTCCATCCAATTTCAAATTCAGCATGTAGAGTCCAACAACCAAATCTATGACCACCCATACCATCTTTGAAAGATAGATTGGTGAGAATGGATTAAACAAAATTGCGATGACTGCAAGTATTGCCTTTGCTGTTGTGTCTAGTGACTTCCATTCTTTAACCACAATAAAAACCACTCCTAGGCATACAGCAACACGGAGAATCTCATAATAGGCATAAGGTAGTGGCAACACTGCGAAGAAAATAAGGGCAGCGAGAAGTTTGTTCATTTTAGTCTCCACAATATGCGTCTCTTGCAGCTTCCAAGTCATCATTTGCAACAACTAAATCTAAAAGAGCTAGAAAAGGACTATATCTTGTCCTGTTAGGATGATATTTATTAGCGGAAAAATATCCGTATGAATTGCCATTTTTATCAACAATTATTGGAGCTGAAGCGCTATATTTGTTCCAAGGACTAAAGTTTGAATATTTTGAACCAAAGTTACCATATTTATTCCAGATACTTTCGGAGGAGTACTTAGAACCGCTCTGCCCATACTTATTACATAGGGCATTGCCGTCGTATTTTGAACAATTCAAACAACCAAGAAACTGCTTGTGTCCATCGCCACCATAAAGCATTAACGCTTCTTCAGCTTGGGTTGTAAAAGATAGTAGCATTAAAAATGTTGCTAATAAGTGCCTCATTACCCATGACCACCAACATAATGACTGCCTTTCCCATGACTGTTATAGCCACCAACACGATGACTACCTTTACGGTTAGCAGCTTCAGCTAGTGATGAGGCCACAATAAGAACGATACAAATAATAGATAGTAGTTTTTTCATGAAATACTCCTTATTGTTTACTTCAAATGCTCATTAGAAATTGCAGCAACATCAATGCCATTACACTTAATCATTTTTGCATTCAAACAGCTAAATTCTTGGCTCTCAGACAGTTCTTTTGCCTTTCTAAAATATATCTTTGAAGGCTCAACTAAACCCATACCTTTAGATGCTGCAGCAAGATAATAATATGCGAGGTCGAACTCATATCCTGTTTTAATTACATTTTGAACTAAGCCACGCCAGTCTTGTTTTTCATAGAGTGTCTTTAGTTCTGACTGACTCAAATAAAATTTAAGGCTACAGCTTTTGCAAGACAATTCCATCGTTCCTTGTTTAAAGGATTCGTATTCTGGCGAATAAAAAGCCAAGGCCTTTGAAGCATCAACAGGAGTCGCTTCTGTTAGTGACTCGCCTTCAGTAACAACTCTTTCATTTGATGATGTTCCTACGCTTACGTATTGATGTGCTGGTTTGTAATCAACATAGAAAAGTTTTCTCTCATCATAAATTTTCCTCATTGGCTCCTGAAGAGTCTCAAAAGCTTCTATTCTTTTTGGAGGTGATGGATGGGTCTTCATAAAATCACCACGTGACTTATCTCCACTTTCTAACATCATCTTGTTCCATATGGAAATTGCCGCTGCAGGGTCATACCCAGCTCGTGCTGCTAACTCGATGCCTAACTTATCAGCTTCAGTTTCTGCACCTCTACTATTAGGTAAAGTAATAAATGCAGCAGCAGCAAGTGCGGATGCACTGTTAACAGCTTTCTGATTTTGATTTCGTTGGTATGCATTTGGATTGTTTCTATCTGCAGTTGCAGCTGCAACTCCTACTGCTGCCATGGCAATATTTCCAAGCAACTGGACCGACATCTTTTCTGCTCCATGGTTAGCTAAAGCATGGGAAATTTCGTGACCCATTACCTCAGCAAGCTCGTCATCAGTCGGTTGTATTTTATCTAGCAAGCCTGTAAAAACCACCATCTTACCCCCAGGCATACATGACGCATTCACCACTGGATTCTCAATAACATTGACTTGCCACTGCCATTTTTGAGAGTCAGGTCGATACAGAATGGCTTGCTCAACCAACCTATTAGTAATTAATTGAATTCTGCTGTTAATAGCTGGGTCGCTAATAACTTTGTTCTGTTTGTCATAAGACTCGATTAGCCCACTATAAAGCTTGCTACTTTTTGTAATAGCAGCAGATTCAGAGACAATCATTAGTTGACTTCTACCAGTCATACTATTTGTTGCACAACCAGAAATCATTGACGCAAACACAATGTAAATTACAAACAGTATTTTCTTCATTTTCTTATGATTACTATTGGCGAAATTCTTACTGAACTATACTCTTTTTTCTAGAGTACTTTCATTTATGACAATTAATACATAGGATATTTGGGTAGATTAAGTGGTTGATTGATACATTGTTAAGCTAGGTCTTATTGACCTTAAGTTAGTGGGATTAGTAATGAACATTTATACCACCTCTACTACCTACTATATATAGGTTACTAATGGTTATTAGGTGGCCTTAGAGCCACCCTTACTTACCTCTTACTTACCAGAAGTACTTTTTTTAGTAGGTACTGATTATCTACCTGTTAATTATCCTAGTAATCCCTAAGGGCTATAACCTCCAAGCACTCGTTTTAGCACTAAAAGCGACTTGCCACATAGCAGACATTGGCAAATCATAGATTTAGGCCTTGATGCTAAGACTTAGTTATGGCAATCTGATTTAACGTATTAATCGGGGTAAGAGCTATGGTTGATGAGCGTATTCAGAATTCAAGAGCCTTTTATCCAAGAGACTCAGATAATGAAACAGTTGAAGAGGTTGTTACTGACTTAGCTGTAGCCACCCTGCTTGGGGGCTATAAAAAGCGTAAGCTACACCTTAAATATTTACTACTAGACCTAAGAAACCGCCAGCTAGAAACACCTAACGGCTATCTGCATTACTCAAGAAGTCATGATTCCTATCAGTTTTACGCCACAAGTGAGCCTTACAAATCACTTAATATTAATGTTGACTCTCTAACCTCTGTTGTTGATAAGCTAATTAGCTTCGGGATGTTGAATCAATATATCGGCTTTTATGGTGACGCCTTATTTCAAAGTCGTATCAAGCCTAAAGACGACTTATTGCCCTACCTTGCAAGGATTCCAGAATCTGCCGTGGGTTATATCAGAGGTGTTGAGCAAGAGATTATTCTCCGCAAGAAGATGTACAAAACGATTAAAGGTAAGGTAGCTCAAATAAACACCTATCCACCATTTGAAGTTACCCCTAAATTACGTCAATTTGCACTAATGGTGCGATTCTTTAACAATAGTTTTAGTCAAGCCCACATTGATATTCATAGACCACCCTGCCCAGACCTCAATACATTCAATGCTGATGATATTAAAGCGTCTGAAATTAACATTAATCTTAATAAGAAATATCTGTACCGAATATTTAATGATGACTTTGATAGTGGTGGTCGGTTCTATGGTGCTTGGTGGCAAAATCTGCCATCTGAACTTCGCCGATATATCATGATTGATGGTAGTTCAACAATAGAAGTAGATTTCAAGGGATACCACATTGCCTTGCTTTATTCCATTGAGGGCATTGACTACTTTGCCCAAGATGCAAACGCCGACCCTTACCGAGTCGCTGGATGGAGCAGAGATGACGTAAAGTTACTGCTACAAATCACACTGAATACTAGTCGTAAAAATGCTGTTGCTGCATTCAATAACGATAGAATGGAAAACTACTTAACTCCCTATCCAGCAGCAGACCTCAATGCACTCATCACTGAGTTTGAAAGTATGCATGCACCTATTGCTGGCTACTTTTACCAGGGATGGGGTAAATCCCTCCAGAACTTAGATGCAAAGATTGCTGAACAAGTCATGTTAAATTGTATGCAGCTTGGCGAAAGTGATGCTGATGGGGTTAACACCAAATTCATAGCTTTACCTATTCATGACTCTTTTATTGTTAAATTTCAATATAAAGACATGCTAATTAATGCCATGGAGCTCGCTGTTTCAGAATCAATTTCAGAGCTTAGGTATTTAGAAGGTAAGTCGTTAGAACAATATACCCCTAGATTCAAACTTAGTGAGCATGTTGATTTTGGACAATTAGCTAATGATATTTACCTCTATGATAGAAAAGCGATATTTGAACGTAATGGCGTATTACCCGAAGTTAAATACCATCGTAAATCTAACAAAGATAATTCTATTAATTTCTTTAAATTCCATACACCCTACAACCAAAGTTAATTATACATATGTAGTATAAGTATATGTGTGGGCTCTCAGGAGCCCTAGTACCCCCCCCCTATAACTCGGGGTGTTTTTGACTAGTATCCATGCGGGTTACAGAGTATCCTCTTTATTATAAACTCCTCATTTATTAGTCATATATTCCAACCATAACTCATTGATGCATATAGTGGTTGCCTAACACCTTTCAGCACTTTCACTTGTCGTTAAAGTGTAGCTATAAACGCTCATAAAGCCCCTATAACGCATTAAAAATACACAGATGAGGCATTACATCAACCCATATATTTAAAGTGATTGTAGGATGTTCTACCCTAGTCTTTCTAGTAAGTTTTCTACTCTTAAATGGGTGTATCGCTGTAGCATTTGCAATGTCTTGTGTCCGCTGACACTACCCACCTCCATCACATTTAAACCTTTCTCAAATAACCGAGTTACAGCTTCATGCCTCAGGTCGTGGAAATGCAAGTCTTTAAGTGCAGCTCGCTTGCAGGCACGTATAAATGCATAGGTAATAGCATGGGGGGTCATACCAAACAAACGACCATCAATTCGTCTAGGAATACTAGTTAATATATTCATTGCTATTGAAGATAGAGGCACAAAACGATTGTCACCATTCTTAGTGTCCTTAAGCTCCAAGATACGTTTGTTTAAATCAACCGTCTTCCAAGTTAAGGAAGCTATCTCGCCTCTACGCATACCTGTTTCTATCGCTAACCTGAGAATTGGTGATAAGTCTAATGAACCAGAATGCTGAATTAATAACTCAACCTCCTCGTCACTCACACGACGGCTTCTGCCGTTTGGTAACTTTGGCATTCTCAGATATCGAATTGGGTTTTCTAAAGATTCAAACCCCCACTCAGCTCTCGCTATAAAATATAAATGAGAAATAATGGCAAATTCAAGCTTTAGGGTATTTGGTGACATACCATCTTTTATACGTACATCCCGCCAACTAGCAAAGTCAGAAGAACGCAGGCTCGACATAAAGCGTTTAGCTAACGGACATCTTAACCAAGCCTTAATACGGTAGGATTCTATGGATGAATACTTCTTATGAGGGGTGATTTCATTGAGGTACCGAGTTAACAACTCGGAAAAGGTAGTAGTTTCTGCTGCTGCACGATTTACAAATATACCTCTATCCATTTCAGACTCAATAACTCTAGCCCAAGCGGTAGCTTCTGAACGTGTTGTAAATGTTTTAGTTACTTCAGGAAAACCCTTGCGCTGTAATCTGACCTGCCAAGCACCAGAACGCTTACGAAATGTAGCCATCAACTTCTCCAAAAAGGACAAGAGAAGGACAAAAGACTAAAGTAGAGGAGAGGTGTCGAAGGCCATAAAATTCAACTTGTTGAATTTATTATAAAA
>TBL_comb47_HYPODRAFT_10006243_pt1 | contig 12938 bp, 10 predicted proteins | sample TroBogypolimnion_40_FD_10682 | JGI IMG/M metagenome (IMG submission 10682)
GGTTTAGGGAATGGAATGACCTCAACGTGTCAGCATTATTGAGGGTGCGTAGCAAGCTCACCACCGACAATCAGGTGATCTTAGATAAATTCCTTGTTGCACGTCAATTACCAATGATTCCCCGACTAAAGGGTCTCAAAAAATCTGGCATCTACCGTCAAACCATTTTTGGCAGCTTGGGTCTGGTTGTCGCCGCAATCTTTAACAAAATCTAATCGGATGCATTTGACTACGCCGATCGATGTTGAATCGATAGATTTACTTAGCCATCATTATCATGCCTTACGTCAGAGGGCTTGTCGTCCATGAGTCGTAAGGGCATTATCCTCGCTGGTGGCTCTGGTACAAGGTTATACCCAGTCACCATGGTGGTGTCTAAGCAGCTGCTGCCCATTTACGATAAGCCGATGATCTACTACCCACTCAGCACCTTGATGCTAGCCGGTATACGAGACATCCTCATTATCTCGACCTCCCAGGATACGCCACGCTTCGAGCAGTTGCTCGGTGACGGTAGTGAGTGGGGCATAAAGCTCACTTACGCGGTGCAAGCTAGCCCGGACGGTTTGGCGCAGGCCTTCATCATTGGCAAAGACTTTATTGGCAGCGACCCCTGTGCCTTGGTGCTGGGAGACAATATATTTTACGGACACGATTTGCACACGCAGTTAGAGCAAGCCATGCTGCGCACCGAAGGCGCAACCGTCTTCGCCTACCACGTACAGGACCCAGAGCGCTACGGCGTGGTGGCCTTTGATGGTAAGGGTCGCGCCACCAGCCTAGAAGAAAAGCCAGACGTGCCGAAGAGCCACTACGCGGTGACTGGCCTCTATTTTTATGACAACCAAGTAGTAGAGATCGCCGCCAACCTGAAACCCTCTCCAAGGGGTGAGTTGGAGATCACGGACCTCAACCGTATCTACCTAGAGCGCAATCAGCTTAATGTGGAAATCATGGGCCGCGGTTATGCCTGGCTCGACACGGGCACGCACGAGAGCCTGATTGAAGCAAGTAACTTCATCGAGACGATTGAGCACCGCCAGGGACTTAAAGTGTCCTGCCCAGAGGAAATCGCCTATCGCAAGGGTTTTATCAACGCCGCTCAATTAGAAAAGTTAGCCCAACCCCTCTCAAAGAATGGTTATGGTCAGTACCTACAACGCCTATTAAAAGAAGAGCTCCAATCTTGAAGGTAACCCCAACCCATATTCCTGATGTTTTAGTCATCGAGCCTAAGGTATTCGGTGACGAACGCGGCTTCTTCTTCGAGAGCTTCAACCAAGCAAAGTTTGAGGAAGCAATTGGACGCCAAGTCAACTTTGTGCAGGACAACCACAGCAAGTCCGTGAAAAATGTCTTGCGTGGATTGCACTACCAAATCCAGCAACCGCAAGGTAAATTAGTGCGAGTGGTGCAGGGTGAGGTATTTGATGTGGCGGTGGATTTACGTAAAAGTTCGCCTACTTTTGGCCAATGGGTGGGTGAAATACTCTCCGCTAATAACAAAAAACAGCTGTGGGTGCCTGAGGGGTTTGCGCACGGCTTTGTGGTACTGTCGGAGTCGGCTGAGTTTCTTTATAAGACCACAGACTATTGGGCACCAGAGTTTGAACGCAGTATCGCTTGGAATGATCCACAGATTGGGATAGAGTGGCCTTTTAGTGGCGAACCTAGCCTGTCAGATAAAGATAAGCTGGCTGGCACCTTAACAAACGCGGAACACTTTGTATGACCCACACCTCGGTCACGATTAACCCACACGCAGCGCAACCAACCTCACTGATGTCGTTGGTAAGAAGTCTTTGGCGCAACCGCCAGTTGATAGTGCAGATGACGAAGCGTGAGGTGGTGGGGCGCTATAAGGGCTCNGTNATGGGATTGGCTTGGTCNTTNTTTAANCCNGTGTTCATGCTGGTNGTNTATACGTTTGTGTTNTCNGTNATNTTTAAATCACGNTGGGGTGGNGATGAGAGCAGGACGTTGTTNGCGTTAGTGNTATTTGTGGGGATGATNGTCTTGGGTTTGTTTAGCGAGGTAGTCAACCGTGCACCATCGATTATCTTGGCTAACGTTAANTANGTTAAGAAGGTGGTNTTTCCTATAGAANTNCTNCCAGTGATTGCCATGGGNGCNGCNCTTTTCCATACACTCNTTAGCTTGAGCGTCCTGTTAATAGCATTCTTACTATTTAATGGGTTTTTACACTGGACAGTGATCTTTACGCCCTTGATTTTATTGCCCCTTGTGATCATGACACTGGGTATCTCATGGATGCTCGCGGCCATTGGCGTCTTTTTAAGGGACGTGAGCCAGACCATAGGCCTCATTACCACCGTGTTGATGTTTCTGTCCCCTGTGTTTTATCCCGTGACCGCGGTGCCTGAGAGGTTCCGACCCTTCATTATGGCCAACCCACTTACTTTTATTATAGAGCAGGCACGCGAAGTCGTCATCTGGGGGCACTTGCCTAACTGGATTGGTCTCGGTGCCTATACGCTAGTAGCCACAATGCTTGCCTGGGCTGGTTACGCCCTTTTCCAGAAAACGAGAAAGGGATTTGCTGATGTCCTCTAATGACTTCGCTATCCGCGTGAGCAATCTAAGCAAATGCTATCAGATTTATGAAGCCCCGCAGGACAGATTAAAGCAGTTTGTAATGCCCAGAGTTAGGCGCGTGTTAGGTAAGCCAAGTAAGCAATACTTCCGAGAGTTTTGGGCACTTAATGATGTTTCATTTGAGATTAGAAAAGGTGAAACTTTCGGGATTATTGGGCGTAATGGATCGGGAAAATCTACCTTACTTCAAATGATCTGCGGTACATTAACACCCACTAGGGGCTCTATTCAAACTATCGGCCGTATTGCTGCATTACTTGAGCTGGGTTCTGGGTTTAATCCAGAATTTACGGGTCGAGAAAACGTTTATATGAATGCCTCGGTCCTTGGTCTAAGTCAGGCAGAAATTAATCTGCGTTTTGAAGACATCGAATCCTTTGCAGATATTGGCGACTTCATTGAGCAGCCTGTAAAAACCTATTCTAGTGGGATGATGGTAAGGTTGGCTTTTGCTGTCATAGCCCATGTAGATGCGGATATATTGGTGATTGATGAAGCATTAGCGGTAGGTGATGCTTTTTTCTCTCAAAAATGTATGCGATTTTTACGTAACTTTATGAAAAATGGCACAGTCCTGTTCGTAAGTCATGACACTAGTAGCGTAAAAAATTTGTGTAATCATGCAATATGGATTGAAAAAGGGATGGTGCTGCAAGAGGGTAGCCCCAAGGATGTCTGCGAACTTTATTTGGAGGCATTCTTTGAGGCGCAGCAGGGTAAAAGTAGCTCAACAATGCTAAAGAAAATTGAAAGAGCTGAAGAATTACTTCCTGTTAAAGATCAGCGACTTGAGTATATAAATGCAAGTAATTTGCGCAATGACTTACAGGTTTTTAAATTCGATCCAGATGCAGCATCTTTTGGCAAGGGTGGGGCGCAAATATATGACGTTCGTCTTTTGGATGGCGATGACAACTCTCTCACTTGGGTTGTCGGAGGAGAGAAAGTAACATTGCGCATTATTGCACACGCTCACCAAGATTTAGATTCACCAATCATCGGTTTTTATGTCAAAGATCGCCTAGGCCAATCATTGTTCGGTGACAACACCTTTTTAAACTATAGGGAAGTGCCAATTATTTGCAAAAAAGCAACTGATATTCAAGCAAGCTTCATTTTTAATATGCCCTTACTACCTTCTGGTGAGTATAGCATTGCAGTTGCAATAGCAAACGGCACGCAAGATTTACATGAGCAGCATCATTGGATTCATGATGCTGTTTTGTTTAAATCTGAGTCAAGCAGTATTGCAACAGGTTTAATAGGCATTCCAATGTTGCAAGTAAAGTTACATATCTTGGATTACATAGTATGAATTTAAATAGCATGTTAAAAACAGCTTCCTATACTCCCATCTCAATCCAGGAGCCGTTTGCATGGGCCGGTCACATGCATTTTGCTTATTGGCTAATAGAAGAGTTGAAACCGAAAATTTTCGTTGAACTAGGTACGCATTGTGGCAATTCATATTTTTCATTCTGTCAATCGGTGCATCAGAATAATTTGCTGACAAATTGTTACGCAGTTGACACATGGCAAGGCGATGAACATTCTGGAGAGTATGAAGATAAAGTGTTTGCTGAAGTTAGTCTTCATAATCAAAATCATTACTCTAATTTCTCTAAGCTTCTTAGGAAAACGTTTGATGATGCTCTAAAAGACTTTGAAAATTCATCGATTGGGTTATTGCACATTGATGGGCTTCATACTTACGAAGCTGTGCTTCACGACTTTCAATCATGGTTACCAAAGCTAACGCCTGGAGCCGTTGTTATTTTTCATGATACTAATGTTTTTGAGCGGAATTTTGGTGTTTGGAAACTTTGGAGAGAATTGCAGCTAATTTATCCTAATAATATTGAATTTTTTCACTCACATGGCCTTGGAGTCTTTCAGCTAAATAATTATTTAGGTGGTCATCCAGTTGAGTTTCTTAAATTAAATGAATTAGATAAGAATATTTTTTGTAGGTATTTTAGTTCCTTGGGAGAGAAACAATCTGCCAATATGGTTTGCAAGATGGAACGCTTGCTCACGCAATAGAGAGAGTTTTCTGTAATATTTCCAGAAATCATGGGTTTGTTGTAACCTGTCCGGCATTGGCGGGCATTGAAATAAATGGTTTTGATACAGAGAATAACTGTGTTCCAGTATTGTGAAACATGGAAAACCTACATAATTTTTATGTCGCATTAAAATGGATACTATAAAGAAAATGACCCGTATTATTGCAGTTGATCTTGATGGTACGTTAGTGAGCACTGATATGTTGGTAGAGAATTTGTTTCTGTTCCTTCGTCACTATCCCCTGCGTTTTTTTGATTTATTGACATGGTTGATTGGTGGAAAATCTTATTTTAAGCGTCGTTTAGTCGATGCGATAATGCCTTTAGCTGATAGCCTCCCTTATAATCAGCACTTACTGGCTTGGCTCAATCAACAAAGGCTTGCCGGCGCTCGGATTGTTCTCGCTACTGCATCAGACCAACGAATAGCCAATGCGGTAGCCAGTCACTTAGGTATTTTTAATGAGATACTTGGCTCAGGGCTTGTTAACCTTTCTTCTATGTACAAGCGCGACGTCTTGGTCAAACGATTTGGTGAAAAAGGTTTTGAATACATCGGTAACTCTAGCGCCGATCTAGCTGTTTGGGAGTCTGCAGATCGGATTCATATTGTCAATCCAGAGTTTGGCGTACTAGCAGCAGCCAAAAAAATAGGTATTGTTGAAACAGTTTTCGAGAATAGGCCCCCTTACTTTCAGTCATTGATTAAGACATTGCGTATTCATCAGTGGGCTAAAAATTTACTGATTTTTGTGCCACTACTTGCCTCCCATCGTATATTTGAAACACAGCTTCTTTTGAATGGACTGCTAGCTTTTATTGCATTCGGGTTCTGTGCATCAAGCGTCTATGTGCTTAATGACTTACTTGATCTTCCTGATGATAGGCAGCACCCTAGCAAATGTAATCGTCCGTTGGCAGCAGGTACTTTCCCTATAATACACGCATTGTTTTTGATCCCATTATTACTGCTTGCTGCATTCTCTCTAGCTCTGTTTTTTCTACCAACTTCATTTGTCGTTGTCCTTGTCACATACTATGTTCTGACGCTTATATATTCCTTTTGGCTTAAGCGCATGGTGATGATGGATGTAATTATATTGGCCATGTTATATACGATAAGGGTGGTGGCAGGTGCTACAGCCATGTCACTTGTGGCAACATTTTGGATTCTAGCTTTTTGTATGTTCATCTTCTTAAGTTTGGCCTTTGTGAAACGGTATACGGAGCTTTGTGACGCGCGCCAAAAAGAGGATGTAGAAAAGTCATCTGGACGTGGTTATTATCCTGCTGATTTTGAACTACTAGCGTCACTTGGTGGCGCATCAGGATATATATCTGTATTGGTACTTGCGCTCTATATTAATGACGCGGCTGCTGGAGTTCTTTATCAAGATCAAAGATGGATGTGGGCAGCTTGTCCGCTACTGATGTTTTGGTTGAGCCGCGTATGGTTGCTAGCCCACAGAGGGCAGATGCATGACGATCCTATCGTGTTTGCTTTACGGGACAATGTGAGTCGTTGGATAGGCCTATCCTTCTTTCTTTTTTTTGTTTTGGCAACGTTGTAGTGATCGAGTTGCTATCTTGGGGAAGGTATCCTCATCAACCGCAAATTCCACACTCAATCTACTGGCCGGAGGATATTTCACGTGCTTTAAAGATGATTGCAATTAGCGGTCAGGGTGCTGGGCTAGCATTCGGTTGTGGCAGAAGTTATGGTGACTCTTGCTTGGCAGAATCTAAGCATGTGCTTGCAATGCAGCATATGGATAGAGTGATTTCAGCTGATTGGGATAATGGTGTCATATTCGCCCAAGCTGGAATGACTTTAGCTGATCTAATTCGTATAGCATTACCAAGAGGTTGGTTTTTGCCAGTTTCCCCAGGGACTAAATTCGTTACCTTAGGTGGTGCTGTTGCTAATGACGTGCATGGTAAGAATCATCATGTGAATGGGACTTTCGGTAGACATGTAAGGCAGTTGGTCATGCAGAGAAGCGACGAAGGTGTTCTTCAATGCTCACCATTTCAAAGGCCTGATCTTTTCTCTGCCACCATCGGCGGTTTGGGTCTAACCGGAATCATTCTTGGAGTAGAAATCCAGTTACGCCCCATTAACTCTAGCCAAATCGATCAGTGTAGTTATCGATTTAGTGGGTTAGATGAGTTTTTTGACTTATCTAGATTACATGATGCCTCAAATGAGTATGCTGTGGCTTGGGTTGATTGTCTAGCAAGCGGAAAGCAATCAGGGCGTGGGCATTACATTGTGGGAAATCATGCGCAAAGTGGCCCGCTTGAGGTGGCTAAAGCTAGTGGCCTTTCTATGCCCTTTGATCCACCTATCTCTCTAATTAATAGTGCAAGTTTACGTATTTTTAATGCGTTGTATTATCACAGGCAGCAACGTAAGAAAATTAATAATACAGTGGGTTATGATCCATTCTTCTACCCCCTTGATCGCTTGCAACACTGGAATCGCATCTATGGCCGCGCGGGTTTCCAACAATACCAATGCGTTGTTCCGGAAAGTAATGGGCGGGAAGTTGTTGGTGAGATAATGCAGCAGATTTCTAAAAGTGGCAGAGGCTCTTTCTTGTCTGTGCTCAAGCAATGTGGTCCGCTTACATCACCTGGTTTAATGTCATTTCCTATGCATGGCGTTTCATTGGCCCTCGATTTTCCGCAACGCGATCAAGTGAATGATCGCTTATTCAAGAAGTTGGATACTTTGGTTCATGAAGCAGGAGGGCGGTTGTACCCAGCCAAGGATGCACAAATGAGCAGTACGCATTTTAAGCAAGCTTACCCGCAGTGGGAGAGGGTCGAAGCATTGCGAGACCCTCAACTGTTGTCACAGTTCTGGAAACGAGTTACTCAATGAATCAAAATATCCTTATTTTCGGCGCCACTTCTGGAATAGCCGAGGCGCTAGCGCGTCGGTATGCTGCAGAGGGAGCTAATCTATTTTTAGTCGGTAGAAATCTAGGAAAATTGCAAACAATAGCTAGCGATCTTCTAGCGCGTGGCGCTATGAGTGTTCAAACTTTTGTAATGAATGCTAACAACAGCGATCTTATTAGCGCCATGACTGTTAGTGCCTGGGCTACTTTCGGTTCAATTGATGTCGCAGTTGTTGCGCACGGAACCCTTCCAGATCAGCAGCGTGCAGAGGTCGATATTCCTTATGCTATTTCAGAGCTTAGGACAAACGCTGAAAGTGTTATTGCTTGTCTGATTGCTCTTGCGGCAAAATTTGAAATTCAAGGAAGTGGCGTAATCGCAGTCATTGGTTCAGTGGCGGGCGATCGTGGAAGGGCTAGCAATTACTTATACGGTGCAGCTAAGGCGGCGCTGGACACCTTTGCTTCTGGCTTACGCGTGAGACTATTTAAAAATGGCGTACATGTACTAGTTGTAAAGCCGGGTTTTGTTGCAACCGCAATGACGGTAGATCTTGATTTGCCTGCTAGATTGACCGCTACACCTGAGACGGTATCACTAGATATTTTGCGAGCAATCATTAAACGTAAAAATGTTTTGTATACACCATGGTTCTGGAGTTTGATTATGCTGATAATTCGTTGGATTCCGATGGTAATTTTTAAGCGTATGAAATTATGATTAGTTTGGCAAATGTTAGGAAAGTTGTTAAATACCTTCGCTTAAACCACGAAGAAAATCTAACTCCTTTCAATATTAAAGTTCTGTGCTTATATTGTTTATATTACTTATATAGGTTAATAGGGTGTTTTTATATGCCACTGACTAAGAAAGTTTTTAGTAAATTTAATCTGGAAAAACTAGTCAAAACAGGTGAAGGTATTTTGCAACTTTTTCTGCTGATGACGATTGTTGCTGTTTTTGTTCCATTTGCCCCTGAGATGCCTGCAGCTGGCCTTGATTCCTCGTGGGTCTTTGGAATGAATCAAGGAGTTGCTCTAGGGCTTTCTTTTGGCAAAGACATGATTTTTACTTTTGGCCCTTACGCATCAATCTATACAAAGTCATACCACCCATCAACAGATTTTATGATGGTTAGTGGAAGTCTATATTTGGCATTGTCTTATTGGGCATGCTTTGTACTATTAATGAAAGATGTTCAATGGCGCTGGGTTCTGGCTTTTTGCGCAATTCTATCTAGTTTGATGTATTCGAGAGATGCTTTGCTATTTTCTTTTCCACTGCTTGTGGGGTTACTAACCTTCAAGACTCTATTTACGGAAGAAGGAAAGCTGCTCAAAAGTAATTTTGCTCCATTTTATGTGTTATTACTGTTTGCGCCATTTGGTTTTCTGCCTTTAGTAAAGGGAAGTTTGTTAATTCTGTGCGGAGCAGTTGCCGCTTTGAGCTCGATATTTTTTATTGCAAACAGATATAGACTCCTTGCAATAACTTGCATGACTACTCCTATAGTTTCAATGTTTTTTTTCTGGATTGCATCGGGACAAGCTATAACAATTTTGCCAAGTTATGTGATTAACATGGCCCCTATAGCCTCCGGTTATACTGAAGCTATGGCCAATGACGGAAACAATAGAGAAATTATTTTATATTTATTTTCCTCTGTTTTTTTGTTGCTAGCTATCTCCTTTCAAAAGCAGATATCTAATGCTTCAAAAATATTTTTATATTCTATCTATATTGCATTTTTATTCGTTTCCTTCAAGGCTGGTTTTGTTCGGCATGATGCCCATGCCCTCGCAGCAAGCATATCTATTCTAATTGCAGCGCTGTTCTTACTATTCATTTTTAATAATAGGATTATATTTTCGGTAATTGTATTTGCATTAATTTCTTGCTTTTACATTAACAGTCATTACATTAAGACGTCGACTGAAAGTGTTGCCAATAATTTTAAATCAACTTATTTGACTGCTTGGTACGGCATTAAAAATAGAATCGAAATTGATAACTGGCTAAAACTTCAATTCGATACCACAGTAAGTAACCTTCGAGACCAGGCATCTTTTCCTGTTTCTCAAGGCACGACAGATATTTACTCTTACAATCAATCATATCTAATTGCTTCAGGAAACTCCTGGTCTCCTCGCCCTGTATTTCAGAGCTATTCTGTTTACACTCCAGCGCTGGCTGAAATAAATAGAAAACATCTTTTAGGAAGCCAAGCGCCAGATAATCTCATTTTTAAAGTCGAGCCAATTGATGGAAGATTTCCATCAATTGAAGATGGAGCGAGTTGGCCTTTACTGATGGCTAACTATGAACCAATTCAGTTAATTAATGATTTTTTATTTCTTCGAAAAAAAGTCGATAATACCAATATGGCAGCTCCATTGAAGCTAGTAACGGAGAAGCATGCTTTTGGCGAGAGCGTTAATTTACCCTATTCAAACCAACCAATATTTGCTCAGATATTAATTCGACCCACTCTTCTTGGTCGAGTAGCAAATATTTTATATAAGCCTAGTCAGCTAACTATCTCACTAGAGATGAATAATGGCATCAAGAAAGAATACCGGATCATTTCCGGCATGGCAGAATCTGGTTTTTTGATATCACCTTTGATAAGTAATACAGCTGACTTTGGATTGTTATATGGGGAAAATAAATTTCTAGAAGGGAAGCGGGTGAAGTCGATAGAAATTGCGTCGCATGGTCGCAATTCGATTTTTTGGAACGAAGAGTACACCATAACTTTTAGCCAAATTCCATTCACTGATCCTATCGATTTATCAAAGCTATATAAGTTTGACGAGTATAGTAATGATTTATCAAACTACGATGCCGCAAAAGAAGGAGTTTGCGATGGCTCTATTGATGTTATAAACGATATGTCACCTCTCCCTGCTAAACTTTACGTATCAAGCTTGCTTGAAATTAATGGATGGCTTGCATCATCCGTTAAACAAGCAACTCTGCCAGAAGCAGTATATATAGTGTTGACTGATGAACAAGGCAATCGTAAGTATGTAAAAACGCACAATACACCTCGTCCTGATGTTGGGGCTTATTTTAAGAAGCCCCAACTTAATGGTTCAGGATATAGCGCGCGAGTTGATATTTCTGGACTAAATGCACAATACACATTAGGTCTTGCTTATAAGCAGCTAAATAAAATAAACATATGCACTCAATTTAATATTCCAGTAAAAATTTCTAATTAGGTAATTATGCATCAGTTTAAAATAATTCTCCCTGGCGGTGCTGGCCTCGTTGGTCAAAATCTTGTGGCAAGGCTAAAAGCAAAAGGTTACAGCAACATTGTTGTGTTAGATAAGCACCGAGCTAACTTGGCAGTGTTGAAGCAGGTTCAACCTGACGTGACTGCTGAATACGCCGATTTGGCAGAGCCCGGTGTCTGGGACCGTCATTTTTCTGGTGCTGATGTGGTTGTGATGTTGCAGGCGCAGATTGGCGGTAATAACTACCAAGAGTTTGTTCGCAACAATATAGACTCCACTCGATGGGTTCTTAAGGCTATTAAGGCTAATCATGTTCCTAAGCTGGTTCATATTAGCTCCTCAGTTGTTGAGTCCGCTGCCGATGATTACTACACGCAAACAAAAAAAACGCAAGAAAAGATGGTGTTAGATAGTGGCATTCCTTGCCCAGTATTGCGTCCAACTTTAATGTTTGGCTGGTTTGATCGTAAGCATTTAGGCTGGCTTTCACGCTTCATGAAGAAAATACCTGTTTTCCCAATCCCTGGGAGTGGCCGCTATATGCGTCAACCACTTTACGTTGGTGACTTCTGTAACATTATTATCAGTTGCATTGAAAATAATGTCACTAGTGGTATTTACAATATTTCTGGGCATGAGAAGGTAGATTACATCGAGATCATTCGTGAGATTAAGAGTGCGACTCATGCAAAAGCTATAATTATCAATATCCCTTATAAAATATTTTACTTGTTGATTTGGGTTTGGGGGTTTTTCGATAAAAATCCACCATTTACCACGCAGCAACTTGCCGCATTAAGTACTAAAGACGAGTTTGAGGTGATTGATTGGCCCTCTATCTTTGGCGTACTGTACACGCCATTTACACAGGCAATCAATGAAACCTTCAATGACCCTACTTATAGCAAAGTCAGTTTGGAGTTTTAGGAGTGAAAGGTCAACGAGTTGCAGTATTAGGTGCTGGTCCAATGGGGCTTGCCGTTGCTTACCAGTTAGCTCGCGATGGACATCGTCCTGTTATCTTTGAAGCTGATGATAGAGTAGGTGGGATGACCGCTGCATTTGACTTTTCTGGCTTATCTATTGAACGTTACTACCATTTTCACTGTATCTCCGATCATGCATTTTTGGATTTATTGGCTGAACTGGGCTTAGCTAATAAAATGCGCTGGGTTGAGACCAAGATGGGTTACTGGTATCAGGGGCAATTACAAGCTTGGGGAAATCCAATTGCTTTGCTTAAGTTTCGGGGTTTAAGCCTTGTCGCTAAATTTCGTTATGGCCTGCATGCTTTCCTCTGTACTAAACGTAAAAACTGGGCGCCACTAGATCATGTTGAGGCTGTTGGTTGGATTAAGCGCTGGGTGGGTATTGAGGCTTACGAGGTGTTATGGCGTAGATTGTTTGATTATAAATTTTATGACTACACCAACAATCTATCGGCCGCTTGGATATGGAGTCGTATTCGGCGTGTAGGCAGATCGCGTTATAGTCTTTTTCGGGAAAAGCTTGGATACCTAGAGGGCGGTTCAGGCACTCTACTTCAAGCGATGCTTACCGATATTCAATCACATGGAGGAGAAGTTCGTCTTAAGTCACCTGTTAATAAGGTTGTTATCATTAATGGTGAAGTTAAGGGCGTGGAGGTGGCTGGAAATATGGAGGTTTTTGATAAGGTGATTAGTACAATTCCCTTACCTTACGTACCAAGACTGATACCTGACTTACCTGATGATGTTTTAAATTGTTTTAAGGTGATCAATAATATTGCTGTTGTTTGCGTGATCGTTAAACTTCGAAAACAGGTCACCGAAAACTTTTGGTTAAATACAAACGATCCAGAAATGGATATCCCTGGTTTGGTTGAGTACTCGAACTTAAGGCTACTTGATCAGCATGTAGTCTATGTTCCTTTTTATATGCCAGGTGAACATCCTAAATTTGCTGAACATGATCAAGCCTTTCTAGACAAGGTTCGTCGCTACTTAAAGAAAATTAACCCTGCATTAGTAGATGATGATTTTATTGATATGCGTGCTAGCCGTTATCGCTACGCTCAACCCATTTGCGACCCAGGCTACCTCGATAAATTACCACCTGTTGCGCT
>TBL_comb47_HYPODRAFT_10006246_pt1 | contig 12934 bp, 11 predicted proteins | sample TroBogypolimnion_40_FD_10682 | JGI IMG/M metagenome (IMG submission 10682)
GAGCACTTAAAATCGTGTCGCTATGTTTTCTGCAAGGGCCGCCGCCTGCCCTTGCGCCGCCACTACGCCCAAGCCCAGCCCAAGGAGCCTCTCGCCCTTATCGGATCCGCAGGCTTTCTGGAGCTTTCCATCCGCAACGGGGATTTTTGCCGCGCCTTCAAGGCGGGGCCAGGAGACATCGTCAATGCTTGAAAATGAAGCCGTCCTTGCCGTGCGCTTGAAGCCAGGTCAGGAGGACCGGTTGCGCGCCGGACATCTCTGGGTCTTTTCCAATGAGATCGCCAAAGTCGAGGGGAGCGGGGCGCCCGGCGCCCTGGCGCAGGTCTTCACGGCCGGCGGGGAGAGCCTCGGCATCGCATTCTACCATCCCAACAGCCTCATCGCGGCGCGCATGCTCTCCACCAAAGTCGAGGCCGTAGACGCGGCCTTTTTCCACAAGCGCCTTGCCGCAGCCCTCGCCTACCGGCAGAGGGTTTGTCCTGGGGAGACCTCTTTCCGTTTGGCCTTCGGCGAGTCGGACGGCCTGCCTGGCCTGGTCGCGGACCGCTACGGCGACTGCATCGTCCTGCAGATCTTCTCCGCCGGCATGGAGGCGCGTCTGCCCATGATCGAGACGGCGTTGAAGGAACTCCTCGATCCGCGCGGCATATTCCTTAAGAACGACCATCGTCAACGCAGCCTCGAGGGCCTGCCGGGCGAATGCCGCCTGCTTTCCGGCGTCGTGCCCGAACGCGCGGCAATCTCGGAAGGGGGCCTGTTCTTTTTGGCTCCCATGGGCGAGGGACAGAAGACCGGTCACTATTTCGACCAGCGCGACAACCGGGCTTTTTTGAGGCCATCGTTCTCCGGACGGACGGTCCTGGATCTCTACTGCTATACCGGAGCTTTCGCGGTCAATGCGGCCAAGTCCGGCGCCAAGGCGGTCCTGGCCATAGACAGCTCGCGCCCCGCCGTGGAGCTCGCCCGCGAGAACGCCCGGCTTAATGGAGTGGAGGGCCTGATCGATTGCGACGAAGCGGACGCCGAGGCCGTGTTGGAGAGTTTCGCCGCGGGTCGGCAGCCTTTCCAGCCGGACATGATCCTGCTCGACCCACCCAGCTTCGTGCCTTCCAAGAAGCATCTTCCCAAGGCCCTGCGCTCCTACTCCAAGCTCAACAGCCTGGCCCTCAAGGCTTTGCCGGCGGGAGGGCTTCTGGCCACCTCGACTTGCTCTCATCATGTCGGCCGCGAGGCCTTCGTGGATATGCTGCGATTCGCCCAGGCCAAGGCCCGCAAGCCGGCGCGGTTGGTGGCCCTGCGCGGTCAGGCCGCGGACCATCCGGTGCTCTTGGCCATGCCGGAGACCGAGTATCTGCACTTCGCCTTGCTGGAGGTGATATAGGTTGCGGCGACGGAAGTCCCCTTCCGACGGCCGCGCTGCGGCTGGAAGTGATGCGACGCCGCCTTTGCCAGGCCTGGGGCCGTCGCCGGCCATAGCCCCGCCGGCGGGGCACATAGAGTCCGACGCCTCCCGGAAGTTCTCGCCCTCCAAGCTCGACACTTATCGCGATTGCCCTTGCCGTTACCGCTATCGCTACGTGGACCATCTGCGCCGCGAGGTGGCGTCGGTCGAGGCCTACCTCGGCACCTGCGTGCATGGGGCGCTACAGAAACTTTACGAGGGGATCAGCCATGGCCGCAAATCGTCCTTGGACGAGACGCTGGGGATGTTTGAGGCGGAGTGGGATGCGGGCTGGTCTTCCGATATTCTGATTAAGAACGCGGCATATACTCCGGAGAACTATCGGGCCGTGGGCCGGGAATGCGTACGTTCCTATTATGAGGCGCAGCAGCCGTTCGATAGGGACAAGACGGTGGCCGTGGAGAAACGCCTGGGCTTCCCCCTGGTTTGCGGGGGGGAACAATTCCGCATCGAGGGTTTTGTGGATCGCTTGGCCTTGGCGCCGGACGGGACCTTCGAGGTGCACGACTATAAAACTTCCGGAAGCCTGCCCAGCCAGGAGAATCTCGACCAGGACTGGCAGCTCGGCATTTACGACATAGCGGTCCGCCATCACTGGCCGGACGCGCGAGCCGTGCGGCTGGTCTGGCATTTTGTGCGTTTCGGCAAGGATATGGCGAGCGTCCGCAGCTCCGACCAGCGCCAGAGGCTTCAGGAGGATGTGGCGGCCCTCATCCTGTCCATAAAGCATGACCATGAGTTCGTCCCTCGCCGCAGCGCCCTTTGCGGCTGGTGTGAGTATCGGGAGATTTGTCCCCTTTGGGCGCACGCGGAGCGGGTCAAGAGCTTGAGCCCCCAGCAGAGGCGCCGCGACGACGGGGTCAAGTTGGTCGACGAGTATGTCGCCCTGGAGGCCAAGAAGCGGGATCTGAGGGAGAAACTGCGGGAGCTGGAGACCGACCAGCAGAGCATCGAGGCGGCTCTCGTTGCGTTCGCGGACCGGCAAGGCTGGCAGGGCATCGCCGGTTCAGAAGGGGAAGTCATCATCACGGAGAAGGACGAATATCGCTTTCCGAACCGGACCCACGCTCCGGAAGCTTACGAGGACATCGAGCGTGAGCTTAAGGCGACTGCGCTGTGGAAGGATGTCTCCCGCCTGGATGCTCACCGTCTCATGGAGGGCTACAGGCGCGGCGAGTGGGATGCCCCGGCCATGCAGGCGCTGTCCGAAATATTGGCGCGGCACAGCAGACATATCGAGCTGGTGAAGAAAAAAATCCTCCGCTTCCATCGCAAAGAAGCGGAGGATTCTTGAGCCGCTGCCGCGCGGGCAGTGGGGCTAACGGCCGGGCGCTAAGGCTCCTCGGATTCCTCTTTGCCGCCTTTGGAGCCGACTCCCAACTGCGCCGCGAGGCTGGAGAAGTCCATCTTCTGCCTGTCGTATTGGGCTTCTAGCTCGTGCCAGCCGCGGTCGAATTCCAGCGGCTTGTCGTCCGATGGCTTGCCAGAGCCGCCTGATTTTGAGCGTTTGGGCGTCTTCTTTTTTGCAGCGGTCTTTTTCATGTCATCCTCGCCGTCAGAGTATAGACCGCGAATTCGATTTCGTCAATAGCAAAAAAGTTGGCTGGGCGCGGCCTCTTGTTCTAGAAGGTTCAGCGCGTTAATGCCATGCGTAATGGCTGCGCAGGTCGCTGAGGCTTTTCGGTCTTGACAGAAATGCTTTTTCTAGGACATGAAGAATGTTCCGGGCCATGATTTCGTGGCCAAGAGTGGTGCAGTGGCCGTCGTCCTTGATGTATTGCTCGCGGTGTTTGGCGATGAGTGGCTTGAAGATCCTCTCGTGGTCTGCCAGCGGTAGGTCCATCTCCTGGGAGAGGCGGCGCACAATGGTATTGATGGGTTCATACGGTACGGGATAGGTTTGCAGTACCAGGCGGCTGTTATCGTCGGACGCTGCTTTGATGATATGGCGCAGATCGTCCTCGAACCATATGCCGACATGGTCGCGCCAGACCTTCATGTCGCTGAATACCAGCCTTGCCGCAGCCAGGCGTTTGTTCCTGTAAAATCGCGGTCGCTTCGTCGTTAGATAGTCAATCGCATCTATGGCGCGTTGAGGATTTAGCTCGCTATCCCGGGAATAGCGTCGTATTAGGGGCGCGATGAAGAACCTTACGTCTTCGGGATACCCCACTTCGAGGGCGAGGAGGTCGCGGTTCATCTTGTCGGTTTCCGTTGGCTTGTCCAAGGACTCGTAATTATAGAGACATCCATACATAATGCTCCGCATTATTTGATCCTGGCGCTCTGCGTCTGGGGCCATGCCTAGGAGGCGCTCGAAGTAATACAGGCTTCTGTTGTAGTTCTTGAGCAGGCAATGGGCTTCGGCCAACAGCCACATGTCGTGAGGGGGCGGTTGGCCGTGGCGGGCTGTCTTTTCTTCCAATGCCGCCGTCTGCCGTCTCAGTTGCGCGATGTTCATCTTACACAAAGCGAGGATGTCTTTATAAGGATAGCTAAGATCATAATCAAAATGCGGACGCGCCTTCATCCGGTTGCGCTCGATCCATGTGGCTGTCTCAAAGTAACAGTATCGAATCAATTTATATGTTCTCATCCTCCTGATGTGATTGTCGTAACGCGCATAGAGAGGGGCAAGGTCGTCGGCGAAAGGATAGGGGTCGTAAAGGTTGGCGGCACCGACAAGCAATAAAATGATGTCGGGGCGGTTAAGCGGGATAGCGTCGGGGAGGCTGTTGCGAATATTGCGGGAGGTGAATTCACAAACGCCGTTGTTTGTTATGTTGAACAGGTTTGGATGCTGTCGCGCCAGGAGACGAGCCAATTGGCTGGGGTATGATTCGCGGCTCGGCCCCATCCCGCCGAAGGTAAAGGAGTCGCCCAGCGCTAAGACACTGATGACTTCCTTGTCCTTTCGAAAGGACGGCCAAGGCATGGTTTGGGTTTCACTCTGGCGGTTGCGCGTCAATAGCAATCCGCCCAGGCGCAAGGCGCCTTCCAATACCGCCAGCGACAAGAGTAAAGAGATGCATGATGCGATGGCCAAGACCAGGTATTTCGCCCCCGGGGATCGGAATCTGGACGTGGACGGGAGATTGCTATCTGAGTTCATGCCAATCGTATCTATGGTCGCGCGGCCGGGCGACCATGTCTGATGCGCCCTTGGGTTGCCCGGTATTCGTCGCTGAGAGGGGAAACGAGTTGGCCAGGGTCAGGATCGAACTGACGACACCTGCTTTTTCAGAGCAGTGCTCTACCACTGAGCTACCTGGCCAACCTGGAGAAAGTATCAAATTTCCAGCGCCTTGAGTAGGGGCCTAAAATAAGTTTTAATTTGCACCATGAACCTGATACCACAAGTCATCGAAAGGGCAACGCAAGGCTCGGTCATCGGCTACGACATCTATTCGCGGCTTCTCAAGGACCGCATCATCTTCGTGGGAGGCTATGAGGGCGAATTCACTACGGACTCCGCCAACATCCTCATCGCCCAGCTCCTTTACCTCGAGTCGGATGACAACACGAAGGACATCAATCTTTATATCAATTCTCCCGGAGGCATGGTGACCGCGGGCTTGGCCGTCTACGACACGATGCAGTACATCAAGTCGCCTATCACCACCATCTGCATGGGCATGGCCATGTCCTTCGGCGCGGTCATCCTGGCCGCGGGCAGCAAGGGTAAGCGCTTCGCCCTGCCTCAGTCGAGGATCATGATCCACCAGCCCATCGTGGGCGGCATCTCGGGCCAGGCCACGGACATCTTGGTCGAGGCCAAGGAGATGGCCTACACGCGCAAGATCCTTGAGCAGATCGTCGCCAAGCATACGGGACAGACCGTCGAGAAGGTCTGCAAGGACATGGAGCGCAACTATTACATGTCCGCCGAAGAGGCCAAGGCTTATGGGGTTATCGACGAGGTGATCCCCGGCGCCAAGCTCTGATCCGGCTGTAACGGCGTCTCTTTTGTCCGGCGTTTCTTGACAGCTCGGGCCATTTGGCTTATAATATTAGCAGTCAGGCTATTCGATTGCTAACTTAGCCCGGACAATATCATGCGCCAACTCAAACCCGAAGTCGTCGAGCAGCGTAAGAAAGATCTGCTGCAATGGGTCATCCATTATTACGTCAAGAATTCCCGTCCGGTCTCCTCGGCCGTGATCGCCGAGGAGGCGGGCATGGGGCTCTCGCCGGCCACCATCCGGAACATCCTCCAAGAACTTGAGGACGAGGGATTCCTCAGACAGCCGCACGCGTCGTCGGGGCGGGAGCCCACGGACGAGGGCTACCGTTTCTTCGTGGATTATCTCATCGACGTGCAGCGCCTGGCGTCGGACGAGCAGGAGAGCATCGAGTGCCAGTACCGAGACCACGTCGAGGAGCTCGATGCCTTGCTCTCCGAAACTTCCAAACTCCTGTCCAAGGTCTCGCACGGGGCTGGGTTGGTCCTTTCTCCTCAGATGCGCGAGCAGGTCTTGCGCCGCTTGGAGGTCATCCCGCTGGCCGGCAAAAACGCCCTGGCCATCCTCGTCACCGAGGCGGGCCAGGTCCGGCATTGGCCCATCCGTCTCGACTTCTCTCCCACTTCGCGGCAGACCAACGTCTTGAACCGATTTCTCAACGACACGATCCGGGGCTGCAGCATCAAGGACGCCCAGCCCATGGTGATGGCCCAGCTGCGGAAGATGGAGCGCGAATTCCAGGCGCTCACGGGCTTGGCGGATGCACTGTTGCGCGAAGTGGGCCACATCGTTGAGCCCGAGGCGCTCTACGTGGATGGGGCGGACAACATCTTGTCCTACGCCGAGGATATGGGCGACATCGCCTCGGTCCAGTCGCTCATGCGCGTCTTCAACGAGAAGCGGCGCCTGACCGGCCTCTTGGAGAACGAGCTCTCGCTCAAGCGGAGCTCGCAGATCATCGGCGCGCCCCGGGCCAAGCCGCGTGTCAGCATCGGGGTGGAGAGCGGCCTGCCCGAACTCAAGGATTTGAGCCTGGTGACCACGACCTATAAGTACCACGACCGGGTGATGGGGGTCTTGGGCATCCTTGGATCCAAGCGCATGGAGTATTCCCGCATGATGAGTCTGGTGGACTGCTTGAGCGACATCGTGACGCGCCAGATGGCGACCTGGGAGGAGGAATCTTTCGGTGACTAAGCCCAAGAACGGAGCCGCCCAGCCCATGCCGGCGGACCCCACGCAAACGCCGGAGGACCCGGCCGCGAGCGCGCCGGTCCAGCCGGCGCCGGCGGCTGCCCCGCCGGAGGTGGACTACCTCGACCAGGTCATGAGGCTCAAGGCCGAGTTTGAGAACTATCGTAAGCGGGTGGACCGGGAGAAGCCGGAGTACCTGCGTCTGGGCCGGGTGACGGTGTTGGGCAAGCTCCTGCCCCTTTATGATCTCCTCCAGCAAGCGCATCGGCAGGTCCAAGCCGAGCACAACGACACGCCTCTGGCCGAGGGCATGGAGGGGATCTTCAAGGAGTTCGACAAGCTCTTCCGCGAGGAGGGCGTGGCCGCGATGGACCCGCTGAACAAGCCTTTCGACGCACGCCATCACGAAGTTTTTGGGACCGCGGACCGGGAGGATATCCCGGAAGGGACGGTCGTAGACGTGCTGCAGAACGGATTCATGATGCAGGACCGGGTGCTGCGCACCGCCAAGGTGCGCATCGCCCGCAGACCCAAGACAGCAGATGGCCCGGCGGCCGCCGGGAAAATAGGATAGGAGAGGAATATGAGCAAGATAATCGGGATCGATCTGGGAACGTCGAACACGGCCGCGGCCGTCATGGAAGGCGGTAAAGCCACCATCATTCCCTCCGCGGAAGGGACTTCGGTCGGAGGCAAGGCCTTCCCCTCATATGTCGCCTTCGCCAAGGATGGACAGCTCCTGGTGGGCGAGCCGGCGCGGCGCCAGGCCGTGGCCAACCCTGAAGGCACCTTCATGGCTTTCAAGCGCAAGATGGGGACCGACCATAAGTACCAGGCCCCGGACGGCAAGACCTATACTCCGCAGCAGCTTTCAGGTCTCTTGCTCCAGAAGGTCAAGCGCGACGCCGAGGCCTATCTGGGCGACAAGGTGGAGAAGGCCGTCATAACAGTCCCGGCCTACTTCAACGACAACCAACGCCAAGCCACGAAAGATGCCGGCACCATCGCGGGCCTGGAGGTCGTGCGCATCGTCAACGAGCCCACGGCGGCCTGCCTGGCCTACGGCCTGGATAAGAAGGGCAAGGACGAGAAAATCATGGTTTTCGACCTGGGCGGCGGCACCCTGGATGTGACCATCATGGATTTCGGGGGAGGCGTCTTCGAGGTGGTTTCCACTTCGGGCGATACCCAGCTCGGCGGCACGGACATGGACAACGCCTTGGTCGATTTCATCGCGGGCGAGTTCCAGAAGGAGACCGGGGCGGACGTGCGCAAGGACCCCATGTCCGTGCAGCGCGTGCGCGAGGCGGCTGAGAAGGCCAAGATCGAGCTCTCCACGGTGATGGAGACCGAGCTCAACATGCCCTACCTCACCGCCGTGGACAACGTGCCCAAGCACTTGGCCATGAAGCTGACCCGGGCCAAGCTCGAGTCATTGGTCGAGCCCATCGTCCGGCGCTGCAAGACCTCCATCGAGCGGGCCCTGACCGATGCCAAGCTCAAGGCCCACGACGTCACGCGCATCATACTGGTCGGCGGCCCCACCCGCATGCCCATCGTCCAGAAGTTCGTCGAGGACTACGTCGGGAAGAAGCTCGAGCGCGGGGTCGACCCCATGGAGTGCGTGGCCAACGGCGCGGCCGTACAGGCGGCGGTCCTGACCGGCGAGATCAAGGACGTGCTGCTCTTGGACGTGACTCCCCTGACCCTGGGCATCGAGACTTTGGGCGGGGTCATGACGCCGCTCATCGAACGCAATACCACCATCCCTGTTGAGAAATCCAACACGTTCTCCACGGCCGCGGACAACCAGCCGGCGGTCACGGTGCACGTTCTGCAAGGCGAGCGGCCCAAGGCCTCGGACAACGTGTCCTTGGGGAAATTCGACCTGGACGGCATCCCGCCCGCGCCGCGGGGCATGCCTCAAATCAAGGTCAGCTTCTCCATCGACGCCAACGGCATCCTGAGCGTGCGCGCCGAGGACCTGGGCACCAAGAAGGCCCACCACATCACCATCACTGCGCCCAACAAGCTTAATAAGGAAGATGTGGAGAAGTACGTCAAGCAGGCCGAGCAGTTCGCTGAGGAGGACAAGAAGTTCAAGGAGAAGGTCACCGCCAAGAACGAGGCCGACGGCATGCTTGCGGCCTCGGAGAAGGCACTGCGCGACCACGGCGATAAGGTCTCCCAGGAGGAGCGCACCAATATCGAGCGCGGCGTCTCCGACCTCAAGGAAGCCCTGAAAGGCGACGACATCGAGCGCATCAACAAGGCGAAGGAAGCCCTGCTCAAGGCCTCGCATAAGCTGGCCGAGGAGATCTACAAGGCCGAGGCGGCCAAGGCCAAGCCCGACGGCAACGGGGACCAAGGGAAGGATAAGGCCCAGGCCGGCGCGGGCGACAAGGGCGGCGACCATGTGGTCGACGCCGAGGTCGTCGATGAAAAGAAGGACGCATGACAGCGCCAACGCATCTCCTGACGGCTGTCGGCACTAGCTAGGAGCCAAGGTGGCGGAAGACTTCTACAACCAACTTGGGGTGGCCCGTAACGCCTCGGAGGCCGAGATCAAGGCGGCCTACCGCAGGCTGGCCATGAAACACCACCCTGACCGCAACCCGGGCAATAAGGAGTCGGAGGACAAGTTCCGCAAGCTCAACGCCGCCTATGAGGTCCTTTCCGACGCCAAGAAGCGCCAGATCTACGACCAGTACGGAGAGGCGGGCCTCTCCGGAGGCGGGGGCTTCCCGGGCGGGGGGGGTGGCGCCGACATGCACGAGGTCTTCGGGGATCTCTTCGAGCAGTTCTTCGGCGAAGCCGGCGGCCGGCGCCGCGGCCCGCGCCGCGGGGCGGACCTGAAATACGAGGTGGAGATTTCCCTGGAGGACGCCTTCCGAGGCAAACACTTTCCGTTGGCCTTTGACCGGGCCCAGACCTGCCCGTCCTGCCGCGGCACCGGCGCCCGTGACGGCGCCGCCTTGAAGCGCTGCCCGACCTGTCGCGGCATGGGACGGGTGCAGTATTCGCAGGGATTCTTCTCCATGACCCAGGCCTGCCCGGACTGCGGGGGCGAGGGCCAGCGGGTCGATAATCCGTGCCGCGATTGCCGCGGCGCGGGCCGGGTCCGCAAGCGGACCGAACTGACCGTCAAAATCCCTCCGGGCATCTATGACGGCGCCACCCTGCGCATCTCTGGCGAGGGCGAGGCGGGCGGGCGCGGCGCGACGGCCGGCGATCTCTTTGTTCTGGTGCGCCTGAAGGCCGACCCGCGCTTCGAGCGCGAGGAAGACGACCTTAAACTGCATGCCAGCCTGGACATCGCCGAGGCCGCCCTGGGCGCGACCTTGTCGGTGCCTACCTTGGACGGCGAGCCGACCCAGATCCGCGTGGCGCCGGGGACCCAGCACGGCGCTACCTTGCGCGTGCGCGAGAAGGGCATGCCTAAGCTGCACGGCCGGGGCCGGGGAGACCTGCTGGTCCAGATCCGCGTGACCGTGCCGCAGGACCTCAACGCGCGCCAGCGCGAGCTCCTGGAGGAGTTCGCGCGCAGCCTGCACGGCCAGGAAGGCCAAGGCGGCGAGAACAAGGGTGAGGGCGGGATCTTTAATAAGATTTTCGGTGAGTGAGCCAATCTCCGGGCCAAGGAGGCGCATATGCCCCAATTCTTCCTGCCGCCGAATTCCCTTCAGGATAAGACTTTCCGCCTGACCGGGCCCGAAGCCTTCCATATCATCAAGGTCCTGCGCTACCAGCCGGGGCAGTCGTTGGTGCTTTTCGACGGGAAGGGCGGGCGCTTCGAGGCGGTCATCAAGTCCATAGAGAAGGACGGCGCGGTGAGCGGCGTCCTGACCGGGACCTTGCACGGCAGCGAGGAGCGCGGGGCCGTGGATATCCGGCTGCATCAGGGGCTTTTGAAGTCGAGCCATTGGGATTGGATCCTGGAGAAGGGGACCGAACTGGGCGTGGCGGCTTTCGTGCCGGTGACGACTCCGCGTACGGTGGTGCTGCTGCATGAGGCCGAGCGCGTCAAGGCGAAGCAGGAGCGCTGGGGGCGCGTGGTGATGGCTGCGGCCAAGCAGTGTGGCTTGGCCAAGCTTCCGGAGATCAAGGATCCGGTGGAGTTCCGCGAAGCCATCAAGGCGGCGACGAAAGAAGGGGAGGTCGCAGGGCCCAAGGCGTTGACGCTGTTGGCGTGGGAAGGGCTTAACGGGGCGACGGCCTGCGAGACCGTGCGCTTGGACCTGCGCGAGGCGGATCAAGCCCGTGGCCTGGCTCCCATCACTGTCAATCTTTTCATCGGGCCGGAGGGAGGATTTACCGAGGAGGAGGTCGAACTGGCTGAGAGCTTGGGTGCGACCATCTTCGGCCTTGGCCCGCGCACCTTGCGGGGGGAGACTGCGGCTTTAGCCGCCGTGGCCCTCGTACAGTACGAGTTCGGCTGCCTCTGATCCCCGCCACGTGAAGTCCTTTCTTAGGGCTAGCCGCCCGACTTGGGGTTATCTCTCTTACAAACTCGCCCAGGAGTGCGCACCTGGTCGAATCAGCGCAACGTTGTGCACGAGGAAGAGTCATGCGAATTGCGAATCTTAGCGGCCGGGCAACGATCGTCACCGACGAAGGGTTGGTCGACGTTGAAAAGGCCTCGAATGGCGCATTCAGCAGCGACCTTGACGTGCTTGTAGGCCAAATCGACGCGGTCAGGGCGTGGTTTGACGAAACGGCGCCCGAGACCACCGACGATGCGACACCATCGGCGGTGGCGCGCGACCCGGAACTCGGGCCGGTCATCTCGCGGCCGGGACAGATCTTCGCGATCGGGCTGAACTACCGGACTCACGCGCTCGAGATGGGGCTGACCTTGCCGGGAAAGCCCATGGTGTTTACGAAGTTCTCTTCTTCGATTGCGGGCGCGAACGCGGGATTCGTGGTCCCGTCTGAGCGCACCGACTGGGAATCTGAATTGGTCGTCGTTATCGGCAAGAGCGGACGTAACGTCGAGGTCGGCCAGGCGCTCGAGCACGTTGCGGGCTACTGCGTCGGACAGGACCTGAGCGACCGGGAGCTCCAGCTCCACGGCTCGCCCGCGCAGTTTTCGCTCGGCAAATCATACGAGAACTTCGCTCCGATCGGCCCTTGGCTGACGACCAGGGATGAGATCGACGACGCTAACGCTCTCGAGATCACCTGCAGCGTCAACAACGTCCTCTACCAGGATTCGAACACGAGTGACATGGTGTTCACCATCTCGGAGCTGGTGTCATACGTGTCCTCGGTCTGTGAGATTCGACCTGGCGACATCATATTCACGGGCAGCCCGCACGGCGTGGGACAGGGTCAACACCCGCCGGTCTTTTTGAAGGTGGGAGACGTGATCGATACCACGATAGAAGGTCTCGGCTCGCTCTGCAACGTTGCGCTTGCCTGACCGATGATTCGTCTATGGTAATATAGCCGGCATCGGGTCCCCTTGAGGGCGCGATGCCGGAAGAGGGAAGTGGTCGAGGCGGGGTTCACAGCCCGACTTGGGGTTATCTGCGGACCCGTCCGACGGGAGAGATTCACAGTCAAATATTTCCTGCGTACCTTCGGTTGCCGGGTTAACCAGGCTGAGACCGAGGAACTGCGCGCGCTTCTGATTGCGGCCGGGCACCAGCCAGCCGGCGCTCCAGGCGAAGCCGATCTTTGCGTGGTCAATACCTGCACGGTCACCCGGGACGCTGACCGCGAGGCCCTGAAATTCCTCCGCCGGGTGGCACGAGAGAACGCGGCCGCCAAGATCGTGGTGGCGGGCTGTCTGGCCGGGCGGGATCCCCAAAGCGTCCGCGCGGCGGCTCCATCCGCCACGGTCGTTAAGGGGGGCAAAGAGGGCTTGGCGCAAGCCTTGGGACTTCCCGTGTTGGAATCTCCGACACTGGCGCCGGACCGGGCTCGCGCTTTGCTCAAAATCCAAGACGGCTGCGACGGCTCCTGCTCCTACTGCGTGGTCCCCCAGGTAAGGCCCAAGCTCCACAGCCTGCCGCCCGACATCGTTCTTGATAAGGCCCGCGCTCTTGTCGCCCAGGGCGTCGCCGAGATCGTGCTCTGCGGCATCAGGCTGGGGCGGTATCGCCATGGCGCGGCCGGGCTCAGCGGCTTGCTGGAAAGGCTCCTGCTCCTGCCTGGCAACTTCCGCCTGCGCCTCTCCTCCTTGGAGATGGTCGAGGCCGACGACCGGTTGGCCGCCCTGATCGCCGACTCCGGGGGGAAAGTCTGTCCGTATTTACATCTGCCTCTTCAGTCCGGCAGCGACGCGACCCTGCGCCGCATGAACCGTCCCTAC
>TBL_comb47_HYPODRAFT_10006249_pt1 | contig 12931 bp, 10 predicted proteins | sample TroBogypolimnion_40_FD_10682 | JGI IMG/M metagenome (IMG submission 10682)
TGCAGCAATTTTGCGAGTTGATCCGACTGGTCAACCCGCTTCAGGGAAATCAATGGGTGTTTGTCGTTGGTTTTAGCGTCACCGCTTGGGAATCATTGAAACAAAGTCGTTGGGTTTACAAAACCACCCGTACGATTTGAAAATCCAGTCACCTGTTTCGAAAACTCAGCCACCTGTTTTGAATGCGAAGTCCCCTTTTCAAACAAGGCAGTCGCCAATTCAAACTTCGCACTCACCGGTTTGTACTTTGCATTCACCAGTTTGTACTTTGCATTCACCAGTTTGCACTTTGCACTCACCAGTTTGCACTTAGTTCTCGTTATTTCCTGCAAGGAAGTCGCCAATTGTTAAAATGGAGTTGGCTCTTACCAGAAATATTATTCCGGGCACCTTTAGGCAGGATTCGTTCTCCTTGCTGAATTACAAATTCAGCGATGTCAGGAGCGGCATTACAAATGCCGCTCCGCGTGCTTTCTCTTTCCAGATTCAAGGGTTGATTGCTTACCTTCTTTCAACGCCTTTTGGTTAAAGGCTTGTTATGCACAGGATTTAAATTTAATCAATTTGGATTTTCTTTGTAGTTAACAAGGAACCATCTTTTTGTATCATTAAATAGTATAGACCATGTTTCAGCGACCTTAGATCAAGAATAGTTTCATGCTGGAACATTTCTGACATTATTTTCCGACCCCATCCATCAATTAAAACGTACGATATGGTTCCTTGAAAATCAGTTATTATTGTCTGATATTCTTCGGCGGGATTGGGAAAGATAATAACGTTTAGTTGGGTAGCCGATTGCCTGGGAACATCATTGGAAAGGTTGCAGTTTTTTGGTTCGGGGTAGAAATTGTCGATAATATAATTCTCTATCCCGAGAAAATCAATGGAACAGTCAGGATTAACCTTAAATTTCCATATGTGAAAATCTGTACACCCGGCTGGACAATCCCCCCATGCTAAAGTGAATGTATAAAACCGAATATTACCTGAATATTCAAACTCAATAGTATTTCCATCCCCGAAATAGCCACCTGGATAAGCGTGGTTGATGCCTGAAAAAGTAGCTAAACTATCACAAATTGGCAGTATGTTGATTGATTGCGTTGTGGTAAACCAAACACTCGCATAAGATGTGTCAGAATAAATATGACATGATTTCAATGTGAATTCATACTTTGAAAATAAACTGTCAATTGCAGGAATACCTGTTAAAATTTGCAGTTGTTTCCAGTTTTTGAACCAAACTACAGATGTATCAACATAAACAAATAAATCCCGAAAGATCACACTGTGTGTAGGGGAATTATGAACGCAGTATCTATTAAACAATGAATCAATTTCGATAATATCATGCCGGTTATAGATGGCGGCAAGTCCCTCCCAAATGGGTTCTTGCGCCCATTGAGGAATCTCAATAAGGCTGGTGTCTGGAGAATGGATTTCGTTTAACCATTTAAAAGTCAGGTGGGCAACATCAAATTCGTAGTTACTTCTGAGTACATCTGGTACAGTGCAATCTGAGGGTAATTGTGCCCAGGTTGAAAAACTAAAGAAAAAGATTGTGAGCATTACGACGACTCTTTTCATAGCTTTTATTTTATTAAATATCATTCATTGAAATCTATGTTTTAAAATCTTGTGCACAACGGATCGTTAGGCTTCGGTTTTTTTTATTTGAATATCATTCTTTGAACCTGTTTATTTCTTCTTCCTAAATGATTTTATTATTAAAGAAAACCTCCTTTCGCAACAAATTTAGATCTTGCTTTTCCATCTATTTTAATCTGTTGTTTTTTACAATAATTAATCAATTCATCAAGGTCCACATGAAAATCATTGACATTAAACCCTTCCTTAATAAGTTTAGTCTTGCCTTTGAGATAAGCCTCATGCCACTTTTCCCATTTATCATACTGTGTAGCACGATCATCAATTATTTCTAAGAATCTTTCCCAATCTTTCTTCTCAATAAATGCCATGTTTATCGAAAGTGCCATAGTTAAATATTTTTAAACATGAAGCCTAAAGCCTGAATAACCCTATTACTGTTACCGGCTCTAATACATCAGTGAAATAATTCAACGGCTATTCACTTGCGCATCCCAAACATACAAATATTCCTGGTTATACACAAGAGAAGACAACTCCGAAATCTGAGATCCGAGATCTGAGAAAAACGTGACGCGTGACACGCAACGCATAACAAATAAATACCAGTCAACATAGAAGCGGCCTTGAGCAGGGCGGGTTAATGAATTAAGGTGACAAGAATAAAATGACGAATATGGGAATGAAATGACATGAATTGTAAATTACGAATAATGCAAATACCATAGGGTTATTTTTAAAAAAGGACCCGCCTCATGAAATTTCCGTTAAGAAAATCGAGGAATGAGCGTTAAAAACTGCGGGCTGTCTGAGGAGCGAAGCGACGAGTTCCCGCAGTTTAGCTCATGACGAAGATTTTTAGGAAATTTCGTGCAGCGGTGACTTTTCTTTTGGTACTTTTCTTTTGGTGGAAGCAAAAGAAAAGTACAGATAAGGCAAGCAAACGAAAAGGACATGAAAACCCGCGCGGCCAGAAGACTTAAAATGATTAATCGAACACTGATCAACGATTTTTGAAATCAGATCGGAATTCAGATTTAAGATTAATGACTTGTCTAAAATAGTTGTGACAGAAAGGAACGCTTTGCAAATTTATCCTCCGAAGGAGGACGCGCGCCAGCCGGGGCCAATCGTTGTCAGGAGATACAAAAAAAAGGGACAACACCGGTCGGATGTCATCCCTCAATCATAAAAGAAAAAAGGAAATACTATTTTATCTGCTTGATCACGTCGCCGTGTTCGCGAACGATCTCTTTCAGCCACCAGTCAGGATAACCGGGCTGGTAAGGCATGACGGCCTGCCCGGTTCCGTTATCTTCGAACTTCCCGTCCTTTTCTTTCTTGATGTTTCCATCGATATACTTTACGAGCAGGTACTCGCCGAGTGTCTTCCAGCGTGCAACAGTGCCATCACCGGTCTTTACTGAATAATTTGTAAGATAGGCACGGGCTTTGGTTTTATCAGTCTTGTAAAGAGCAAGGGCTTCCTTATCAATTTTGTTCACGGTTTCATCGGTGTATTTCAACTCGAGTTCACGCTGAACTTTCTGGATATCCTTGATCATGTAACTGTACCGTGTGTATGCCCAATTGGCTACGAAGTTGAATGTCCACCAGGCGGAGGTTGCAGAATACTTCAGGATTGATCCGTTTCCTTCGGCAAATGAATGAGGCACTTTTGTAATGCCGCAATACATCGGGCTGAAAACAGTGGTATAGGTATCATCAACGCCAAACCAGAAGATCCCGCCGATCGGATCCGGGTATTGCGATCTCGATTGTGCAACGAAAACAAAACCGGTTTGCTGTGTTGAAGTTGCTCTTTCATGAACATAATCCACGCTGTCGACTTTCCAGGTCATCGGGCGCCAGCGGTACGGACAGGTAAACGGACCTGCACCAATATCCTTGGTCATATCCATCTTGGTTCCTTCATAATGATCACGCATTAGTTCCATCACATCATGTGCTGATAATTTCTTATCCGGTTTGATCCAGAGCGGCATGCGGTTGGTTGCATAATCCCATTTTCCTCTTTTGATGTTTCCCATGGCATAGGCTTCATACTGGCCCATGTTTGAGTTCACACGGTTGAACATTGCGTAAACCCTGGCTTCACAAGCCCTGGCACCACTGAAAGTAAGCGGTGCATAAGTATCGGAGAAGCTGAACTCTTCATCTTTGCCGTCAAAATATTTTTTTGCACGTGCAAATGAAATCACGTCCGGAGAGTAAAGGCAATTTTCAGGATCGTTCAAAGGGAACTGTGTAATGCGCGCCTGGTTGGCATGTCCGCAAACGTATCCGTCGGGAATCCTGCGTGCAACCCATACGGCGCCTTTTGCTCCGTCACCTTTACCGATGATCTCGAAGATCCATGCTTCGTTGGGATCAGAAACAGAAAGTGATTCACCTTCACTTGCATAACCATAAGCGGCAACCATCTCACCCATCACCTTGATGGCTTCCCTTGCCGTTTTGGCCCGTTGCATCGCCATGTACATCATGCTGCCATAATCGACAATGGCATCTTTCTGGTGCTGCAATTCATCTCTTCCGCCATACGTGGTTTCACCAATGGCCACCTGGTGCTCGTTCATATTCCCGACCACCGAATAGGTATGTCTTACCTGCGGGATCTTTCCCAGCTTTTTGCCGGTATCCCATTCATAAACATCCACCATTGCACCGGCGGGATAATCCTTGGCAGGTTTATAATATAACTCGCCATATAAAGTGTGTGAATCGGCCGAATAGGTGATCATCACCGATCCGTCAACCGTTGCACCTTTTGAAAAGATAAAGTTGGTGCAGGCGGAAGATTGAAAAGTTAGTCCTGAAAGAATGATCAGTGTCAATCCTAGGACCAGGAAGTTTTTTTTCATAGTTGCTCTGTTGATTAGATTTATTAATTGTGATTTGTTAGTTCTGCTTAAAAACCGATATTAATCCCTGTCAATATACTGCTTGTATTCCCCAGGAAGATGGGTGGCGTAAACGCCACATCCCCCGTGGTTTTACTGTATTGGTACTGCAAAAATACATAGGCATTGTTAATGAATTCATAATTAATCCCTGCACTCACCGCCTGGTTTTCCCACAGGATTTTTCCGAGTGTCTTGTTCACCTGGTCATCTCCATGCTGGGCAAAAACATAATCCACGCTGATGTGTAGCCCCCGGATCGGCTTGAACCCAACTGCCAGGTACAGTTCCTGGCAGTTATCTTTCAGGTAGTGTCCGAGATTATACTCGTTTGACGCGTAAGTTAATGTTGCGACGTTACAAAGGTAAGCATTTGGAGTTGACCGGGTATACTCTCCCGTGAAGGAAATATTCTGAACCGGGAAATCACTGACACGGCAACCTGCTTTTCCGCTCAGGCTGGTACCGGTAAAAGCTGCTGAATTATTTCCGGAGCTTAGATCATCAATGAACAGCGAAGCATAAAGATGCAGATGCGGGATCTGGCGTGAGCTTACCGACAGGAACATCTGTGAGTTCTGACCATAATATTTTTTCTGGATCGAATCACCCGGATAATTAAAGTTGACAAAAAACAGGAACGGACTTAAAAATGCCGGGTTGTAATATTTTGAGCATGAAACAACAGAACTTCCTATGGAGAGATCGAGTTGTTTCCACGGCGTGAAAGTGACCATAGCCGCAGAAAGGAATTTATTGAAATAGATGTTCCTGATCCCGCCAGGGAAGTAATAAGCCTGGCTGGTATCTGTAACGAGAGAATTGATCCAGCAAGTGACATAATCAAAACTAAACCATTTGGCCGGGGCCATGCGCAGTTCAAAATAAGGGAAAGATGGCGTTCTCCCGGAAAGGATATTTGATCCATGATAATTTCCGCCCCATTCAAAATGATCCTTGGTCAGGGCAACGGATCCCCAGTTCCAGGCAAAGGTTACACCTCCTCGCATCTCGCTGTAATCTCCTCCCGCACCGGAGCGTTTCCACACTGCGCCTTCATCCTGTGTAAAGTAGTCCGGCGTAACCATGACCTGGTTTTCATGATTGTCGCGGATGTTGGCATAGATCCCGAAATGTTTGCCAATGGTTCCGAACATCTCAACCCCGTTCCAGGTGTGGTAAGCCTTACCGTTAGAATTAGCAATGTATTTTATTCCAAGGATGGGCCGGAAGGAAAATGTAAGCAGCGAATCCTTGTATAAAAATGCCAGCGGATTCAAGGGTATGCCGAAGTTGTCGGTTTTTTTAAATAATCCTTTTCCGGTCTTGAAATAGCTGAGATCGTGTTGAAGTTCCAGGTTGTAATCCTTCAGGTAGAATGCAAGCTCTTTCTTCTGACGTTTATTCAACTGATCCTGTTTCAACAGGGCTTCCTTTAATTTCCCTGCAATATAAACCCTTGAATAGGGTTTTACTTCGCTATGAATGCTGATGATTTTAAGTGTTGCAAGTTCATCCAGGAATTCATAAATGTTTGTATTCCCCAAATCCTGGTAAACGACTTGTGAAAATAAAAATGCAGGAGCATAAAGAAGGAGAAGAAGAATGAATCGAATTCTCAAAACGTCAATTGTTAGAAACCCGGATTTTTTCACAAAGTTATAAAACAAGCTGAAATACACAAGACCGTCTGACCTGGCTGAGATTCTGTGTTTTTCTCAAAGATGAAAGGAGACTCCGATCGTGAGATGATTTTCAATCCGGACGCTTTTGCTGATCTTTTTATCGTACAGGATCTTCGTCTGAAGATTTGTTTTGATGAATTTGCCCATGTTGAAGCAGAAATTGTTTTTCAGTGAAAGATCTGCCGGTGAAATAATATCCTGGAACAAAAGCAGATCACAGTTCCAGTGCGCGTTTCTAAAAAGATCCTTATCAATCAACAGGCGGATGCTTAACCCGAAGTCAATCCGCTTGTTTCTCCCTTTCGGGATGCCGTAAAGCTCATCGGCATTAAGTCTGTCAAAAATGCCTGCATCGCGCAGGTAGGTAAACCGGGCGCTGGAAATACCCAGGCTCAGATCACCAAGCCGGGGCCATGAACGGTTCAGCCCGATGGACAAGGTTGCAGCCAATGGGGTCATGAAGGATGAACTCATCACCCTGGCAGCTTTTCCCTGCAGATCGGTAGTATACTCAAAACTGTTGAGCAGTTGCGATGTGATGTCCGAGCTGAATGCAATCCTCAGCTTCTTCCACAGATTCAATGAAAGTCTTGTTGAAAGGGTGGTTTCATCCGGGTGTACCTGTGTGATGCTGTCAAAGAAAAACTGGAATCCAAGATCCTGGAACAGGGTGTTCGAAAACTGGAAGGAGCTGTCGGCGGTGAGTGAAAAACGGTACTTCAGCGTTTGCTGAAAAATGACCTGGTTGTTGCTTTTATCATGATCCTGATGAATGAACTGGGAAACGCTTAGGGCAACATAATAATCCAGATCCTGTAAGATTCGTGCCCTGGACAGGTTCTCTTGACCTCCTGATGAATCCTGGGCCCGGGGAATCAGGACATTTCCATGACCCTGCCCCCGGGCCGGCGAATTCAACCCTGTCAATCCGGATAAAACCAGAAGTAACCAATATTTCCTGCCATGTCCCTGCAACCAGTCCCGCTATTAGTGTTCATTTGGATCATCTTAATTCAGTTTTGTTTTTTGGTCATCACGCAGACACCAGGATTTCTGCATATCGACATTCAGCGAAATGACCCTGAGTCTGGCGTACGGATTGTTTTTTGCGATTTCATTGATACAGAATAAACGGTCATTCAGCTTGCCGATGTATTTTGCCCATGTGAAGACGACCGTGTAATCAAAGCCCTGTGCATGAAGATCCGGAGAAGCAGAACCGGTAACCGGAATCAGCGAAGGAATCACAGAAGAGATCAAATGGCTTTCATCTGTTCTGTATATTGTATCCTTCTTCAGTTTTGCAATATATCCTGCAGCTGACCATTGGCAACCGGCTGAATCCTTGTAATTCACAAGGAAACCTTTTTCATTGAACACGATTGCACTGAAACAGGAACGTTTGTAGATGCTGTCTTTCATGAATTTCAAATAACTGACGGAATCCCTGAACATATAAATGTTTTCCGGGCTCTGTCCCTGCTTCTTTGCAAAAGCGATGATGCTTTCAGGAGTTTCGTTCCTGGGTGATCTGATTCCATATTTCCAGATGACGATTTGTTTGCATCCAATGGTCAGGAAAAGAACCATTACGAACAAGAAGAGAATTTTTTTCATACCGATAAATTAAGTGTCTAGTTCCTTTTAAAACCCCGAAGATGCAAAGATGCTGCAGGATTGCCACCAGATCAAAAAGCATCTTTGCACTCCGGGATATGCAGTTAAACAATTTTTATTTTATCCCAGCAATGGAGACTACTTTCTGAACATAATCGTAACTACATCTCCTTCCTCTTTATAGCTGTAGATCCCTTCAGGTATAGTATAAAGGGGTGCAAGTCCCAGCTTTTTTGCAACCTCCTCCGACATTGTGCCTGCTCCTTCAAGCTTGAATTTCCCATCCCTGAAATAGGTGGCAAAAGTTTCGGGAGTGATACCGGTCTTTTTGTTGAATGAGAGCATCAGCCCGTTTGTAGCAAGGTTTGTAATTTCCCCGCAGATTACTCCATTGGTCGCCGGTTTTTTCGATTCAATATAAATGTGCAGGCACCACCCTCTCTCCCGGGGCTGGCATCCCAACTCCTGTCCGGCCCAATATGCATGCGTTGAGAATGCAATTGAAATACCAAGGAAAGAAGCGGCTGATGGGGTTGAAGCTGTTAAATTCAGTGAAGAGAAAAGCAATAATAATGACAGACAGAACATGTGAAAACTTTTTTTCATGGGTATTCATAATTAGGATTTTAGATTATCCGCCGGTTATCCCCGCCGGCGATAACGGGCAATTATTAATTTCTGGAAGCAATAACCGGAGCTACCGAAAGAATAGATCACCAGTAACCATTCTTACTTTTTTCTTAATTTCCTCACACATAAACCTCCTTTTTTTGTGAAACAATGTGCTTAATCGGCCGGAAGAGCAAAAAGTAATACGGAATCGACAACTTTTTTTTTGTTTCAAGGGAGAAAAACTAATATATTCGGGAAAAGGCTTGGATAAGTGTTCGATTTTTTTTAGTATCTTTGCACACGAGTTAGAAATACGGAAACAGGAGAGAGAGTTATGGAAAAAGCAAAGGTTTTATTTGTCACTCAAGAGATCACACCTTATCTTGTTGAAAGTGAAATGGGGTTGATTGGGCGTCATTTGCCTCAGGGAATTCAGGAGAGGGGAAAAGAAATCCGCACTTTTATGCCGAGGTACGGCAACATAAATGAAAGAAGGAACCAGTTGCATGAGGTTATCAGACTTTCAGGAATGAACCTCATCATCGACGACACCGACCACCCGCTGATCATTAAAGTCGCCAGCATCCAGCAAGCCCGGATGCAGATTTATTTCATCGACAATGAGGATTATTTTCAGAGGAAATATACCCTGACCGATAAGAACAATAATTTTTATAAAGACAATGATGAACGCGCAATCTTTTATTCCAGAGGTGTCCTGGAAACTGTTAAGAAATTAGGATGGGGTCCGGATATCGTTCATTGCCACGGATGGGTGACAAGTCTTGTTCCTCTGTACATTAAAAAAGCTTACAAGGATAACCCGCTCTTCTCGGATACCAAAGTGATTATTTCCATTTACGATGATGGCTTTACTGACATGATGAGCAAGAACTTCCTGAATAAAGTCAAATTGGATGGTATTACTCCGAAAGATCTCAAACACTATAAGACGCCGAATTACGTTAACATGATGAAAGCGGCCATTGACTTTTCTGATGGAGTTATCTATGGATCACCAAATATCAATCGTGAATTGGTTAAATATCTCAATGAGGTTGATAAGCCCGTACTGGAGTATCACCCGATGGAAACTTACATTGATGCCTATTCCGAATTTTACGACGAGATCCTCATCAACCAGTCTGTCGAAGTCGTATAAAAACGTAATCCCCTAAAATTTCCGCCTTGAAATCGAGACTTTTTCGCCTTTCACTGCATCTTATCATTTTATTCCTGCTTTTTGTTTTTGTTTCCTCCTGTAAGAAAGATCCCTACCAGGTTGGTCTGGACCTGTTACCCGCGACAGATACATTGAACATCAAGAACAATGACTCAACTTCGATCATTGCCTATTCTATGCTTCAGGATTCGATAAGGACAGATAAAACCGCAACCTTTGCACTGGGTTCTCTCATGGACCCGGTTTACGGTGAAACCACCGCCAGCTTTTATACCCAGTTTACTCCCTATACAACTTCTTTCAGCTTTGGTACTAACCCGGTAATGGATTCTGTTGTATTGATGCTTCAGTACTCCAGCGTTTATGGCAATGCCAATTCATTGCAATCCGTCAAAGTTTACGAGATAAGCCAGCCACTGAATCCGACGCAGAGCTACTACTCGGTCCAGAGTCGCGGATACTACCCGACACTGCTTGCAAATAAAACCTTTGCGCCGAGGATCAGTGATTCTGTGTCGGTTTACGGTAAAAAAACCGCACCTCATCTTCGGATCAACCTGAACCGGTACACCAACTATTTTGGGAATAAAATTATCTCCGCTCCATCCGGTGTTCTTAGCGATGAAACAAGCTTCACAGAATACATGAGAGGCTTATACATTGAAAGCTCAAGACTAAACAGCGACGGTGCTTTGATCTCGTTCGATCCGCTTGCAAATGAATCCAGGCTGGTTGTCTATTATCATAATGATGATTCCGGGGATTCCCTGCATTATGATATGATTATTGGTTCTTCCAGTGCACGGTTCACGCATATCGAGCACAACAAATACCTTGATGCAAGCCCCGATTTTAAGCGGCAGGTGCTTAATCATGACACAACCCTGGGCAGGCAACAGTTGTTTTTACAGGGACTTTCAGGTGTTAAGATGAAAATCAGCATGCCGTTTCTTACAAATTTTGGCAAATCCGGACCACTGGCTGTTAATAACGCCCTCCTCATCCTTAAAAATATCACTACCGATACCACACTTGCTCCGCCACTCAGTCTTACACTGATGAAAGAAGACAGTACCGGGTATACCAGCTACCTGATTGATGAGAATGAAGGTGCCGGATATTTCGGAGGGGTCTACAACACTACTGCGCGAACATATTCCTTCAGGATAACAAGGTATGTTCAGGCAATTTTGTCAGGGAAGCAAAAAAACTGCAACCTGTATGTCTTGGTCAACAACCCGATCAAGAGCCTGCTGAATGTGAACCGTATCGTTCTGAATGGCACAAATCCTGTATTGCCTTCGATATCTTCAGACCGGCTTCAGTTTCAAATGATCTATACAAAATCGAAGTAAGATGTTCTGTGTCTTTCAAGTTGCTGATATTCAGTATTTCGTGAAAAGTCTTTGAGATTTCCATTGATTTTTGGTAATTTTATCCTCTAAATTCTCCTGGCATATGTGTGGAATTATTGCTTATATCGGAAACAGAGAAGCTTATCCTATCCTTATCAAAGGGCTGCACCGGCTTGAATACCGTGGTTATGACAGCGCCGGAATTTGTCTTCTGAATGATAAATTAACCGTCTATAAGTGTAAGGGAAAAGTCTCCGACCTTGAACATCATGTACAAGCTGAGGATATGAGCGGACACCTTGGAATGGCCCATACACGCTGGGCCACACATGGTGAACCGAACCAGGTTAATGCACATCCTCATTATTCACAGAATAAAAATCTGGCAATCATTCATAACGGGATCATTGAGAACTATGCCCCGCTTCGCAGCGAGCTGATCAACCGTGGATATAAGTTTGTCAGCGAGACCGATACCGAAGTCCTGATCCACCTGATCGAGGATATCATGACCAATGAAAAGGTTGACATCGTGGAGGCATTGAGGATTGCACTGAACCAGGTGATCGGGGCGTATGCCATTGTCATCCTTTCGAAAGACGACCCTGATTTGATCCTGGCAGCTCGCAAGGGAAGCCCCATGGTGATCGGCATTGGCAAGGATGAGTTTTTTGTTGCATCCGATGCAACGCCCATCGTGGAATACACCACGAATGTGGTTTACATGAATGATGAGGAGATTGCCATCATTCATAAAGATAAGAAACTGGAGATTAAAACAATCACCAATAAACAAAAAACTCCCTACATCGAAAAGCTGGAGATCAACCTGAGTGCCCTCGAAAAAGAAGGATTCGATCATTTCATGCTGAAGGAGATTTATGAACAGCCACGATCAATCCGTGACAGTATGCGCGGACGGCTTCACATTGACAAAGGCCTGGTGATCCTCGGGGGAATCCGCGAGTATGAGCAAAAGCTGATGAATGCCCGCCGCATCATCATCACTGCCTGCGGAACTTCGTGGCATGCAGGACTGGTAGGCGAATATCTTCTCGAAGAACTGGCGCGAATCCCGGTTGAAGTGGAATATTCTTCTGAATTCAGGTACCGTAACCCCGTGCTTTCAGAAGAAGATGTTGTGATTGCCATTTCTCAATCTGGTGAAACTGCTGATACGCTTGCTGCCATTGAACTGGCCAAATCAAAAGGAGCAACAGTCCTGGGTATCTGCAATGTGGTCGGATCATCCATTGCCCGGGCAACGCATGCCGGTGTTTACACCCATGCCGGACCGGAAATCGGTGTAGCTTCAACCAAGGCTTTTACGGCACAGGTGGCTGTGCTCACTTTGCTTGCATTGCAGATTGCTCAAAAGAAGGGAACCATCCCGATATCACGTTTTCACCAAATGCTTTCGGAACTGAACATAATTCCTGAGAAAGTTGAACAGACACTTGCCAACAACGAACAGATCAAAAAAATTGCCGGCATCTATAAGGATGTGAAGAACTCACTCTACCTCGGCAGGGGATATAATTTCCCGGTTGCCCTCGAAGGGGCTTTGAAACTCAAGGAAATCTCTTATATTCATGCTGAAGGTTATCCAGCAGCAGAGATGAAACACGGCCCGATCGCCCTCATCGATGAACACATGCCGGTCGTGGTCATTGCCACACGGAAAGGGACCTACGAGAAAGTCATCAGCAACATCCAGGAGGTAAAAGCAAGAAAAGGGAAGATCATTGCCATCATCAACTCCGGGGATACAACCGTTCAGGGCCTTGCAGATCATTGCATCGAAGTACCTGAGACCGAAGAATTCCTCAACCCGTTGGTGGCAACAATCCCGCTTCAGCTTCTTTCGTATCACATTGCAGTGATGCGGAACTGCAATGTTGATCAGCCGAGAAACCTGGCGAAGTCGGTAACCGTGGAGTAGTT
>TBL_comb47_HYPODRAFT_10006250_pt1 | contig 12931 bp, 8 predicted proteins | sample TroBogypolimnion_40_FD_10682 | JGI IMG/M metagenome (IMG submission 10682)
TAATCAATCATATAAAGCACAAAAATAATTATTTATTCCTTGCTTATTATTTGTTTATTAATTGAGTTAGGGTTACATTTGGGGTTACATTTTTGAACCTCTAACCTTTATAAATTGAACCTCTAACCATGAGCAAAGGAAATAAAATATCCTATTTTACCATACTTGAGAACAGAGCCAAAAAAAATGGTTTTTACCCTGTATGTCTTGTCGTCTCGTTTAATGGAACAAAAAAACGCTACCGCACAGATGTTGAATTAAGTACAGACGATTGGAAGAAAATAAAGTCCCCTAAACTCAGGGACGAAAATCTCAAAGAAAAACGGTCTGACATTCATGGCTACATAAAAAAAGCGGAATCTATCGGTAAAAAACTTTTTGAATTTAGCTTTGAGGCATTTGAGGAGGAGTATTTTAAAAAGAGACATATCAACATTGATGATATCAGTTTTGAGGATTGTGCCAAAGGGTTCATGAAAGAGAAGGAGAGTGAATGGAGCATAAAGACATCCATCATGTATGGAACGATCATCGCTTCCGTCGGAAAATTTCAGCCGAGCCTCAGGATGAAGGGCGTTACTTCTGAGTTTTTACGGAAGTATGAAAATCACCTTACTTCGAAGGAAAAATCGATCTCCACCATTAGTATTTATTTGCGGCAGATCAGGGCGGTCTGTAATTATGCTATCAGGAAAAAATACATTTTAGCCGAAAAATACCCTTTTAAAAACTTCACGGTGCCCGCCGCGCAGAAAAACAAGCGTGCCTTGAGTAACGATGATATCAAAACGTTTATTGAATATAAGTCAGATAAGCCGGAAGAGCGGAAAGCAATCGATTTCTGGACATTCAGTTACCTTGGAAATGGGATGAATTTCAAGGATGTAGCGTTGTTAAAATATTCCAATATCCAGGGAGACAATATCAAATTTTACAGGAGCAAGACAAAAAAGACCAATAAAGGAGAGCTGAAAGAGATAAACATCTATATTTTGCCCCGGATTCGCGAGATAATAGAAAGCCGGGGTAATACCTGTGTTACCGGAAAAGAATATATTTTTCCAATTCTTCAACTCGGGATGAGTCCTAAGGAACAACTCGATGCAATTGCACAATTCATCAAGACAACCAATAAGTATTTAAAACGCATAACCGAGGCATTGGAATGGGATGTTGTAGTAACTACCTATTACGCCAGGCATTCGTATGCAACCCGCTTAAAAAGAGCCGGTGCCTCCATACCTTATATTAGTGAAAGTTTGGGCCATGGTAATGTTTCGACAACTGAGAATTACCTGGGCAGCTTCACAGATGAATCTGTGAAGAAAAATGCAGAATTGTTGATGGATTTTGAAAACAAGGGAGATTTGCTAAAAATACAATCGAATTGAAGTCGTGCATGTGATAAAGATAGTTTACTTACAAGCCCTGCCGAGGATCAGATTTGGTAAGTGCTGCTCCGGATACAAGACTATCTCAAAACACACGTTTAGCGTTGGTTTTTAATTTACAATTCCCGAATAAGATCAAAACATTTCTTATGTGTCGAAAAAGGGATCATGTTCAAACATGAAAATAGAAACTTTAGAAAAGACATATACACTTCCGCTTATAACAATTTTAAATTTCCCTTCTTTTTCTATGAGCAGTTGATTCAATAGATTTACTAAATCTATTCCTCGAATGTTCACTTGACCATTTATTCCATTAACCTTAAAAGGTAACCATTGAAACTTTTGAGTCGTTTGATTTATTTATATTTACAACAAAATATCATTGGTGTGACAGGAATATTAACCCGTATAATTTGAATTTAGATATGAAATCCGAGTCAAAACAAACAATACCGACACCTTTACCTGTTGATCCGAAACCAGTTCCTTATACATTAAGAATTGGTGTAATTGGCCACAGAGATCTAATTAACCCGCAAGGTATTGCTGTAGCAATTGAAAAGCTGTTAAAAAAGATTGAACAGTCATTGATAGAAGGAATGATTGACCCTTATCAGCCCCAAACTGCAAGACAAACAAAATGGCAATGTTTCGAGAGCCACTTAATTTGGAAGATAAAACGTGGATTAGCATTTGTTAAGATTCTGCTGAAAGAGACGGATTCCCTTCGCCGGACCCCTTTGCATTTTAATGTTATCTCCTCTTTAGCAAAAGGTGCGGATCGTATTCTTGCCAGAATTGCCGTAGAGAAATATAATGCATCTTTGAAAGCAATCTTGCCGTTTGATGTTGATAATTATAGAAAGGACTTCGATCTTCCATATGATCTTAATGAATTCAATGAATTATTTGAAAAAGCTGAAAATAAATTGGATGTAATTCAAGGTTCCTTTCCTTCATCGGTATCTCAGGAGGAAGGTTATGAACGAGCAGGAAAAGAAGTGGTCGATTCTTGCGAAATTCTATTAGCTGTTTGGGATGGGAAGCCATCCAGAGGTAAAGGAGGTACAGCGGAAATTGTTGAATATGCTTGCTCTGTTAATCGCTTGGTTGTTTGGATAAATGCCATTGACCCGGATTTGCCTGCGCTGATAGTGAGTGATTTTGAGAAACTAACAAATGAAAAGGATCTTAATAGGAATCAGCCTTGTAATGTGATAACACGACCACTACCAAGAATTGCTGCAGCTTGGTCGTCAGGATTTATTCAGGCCTCCGAGTATAACAGGGACAGGGCTTTCAGGAATAATGGGTTTGAAAGGGTCTTCAATGATCATTGGGTTAACCTGGAAACAAAAAGAGTCAAGGCAAACCTCCCACCAGAATATTTACATCCTTTGTTGAATTTTATTCTACCTGATTTTGCAAAAGCAGATTATTTAGCACTTGTTTATCAGAGGATACACATTAGGGCTGCAACTTGGTTATATCGACTAGCTGCAATTGCAGTGGCAATAGCCGTTCTTCAGACACTTTATGCTCCTGATCAATCAGGATGGATCTTCCTTGAAATTTTGGCTTTAGTAGGTGCAGTTGTATGGTTCCGCTTGAGTTTTATAGAGAATTGGCATGAAAAATGGCTTAATTACCGTCATCTAGCTGAGAGATTAAGGATACTTACTTTCAAATCCCTCGTTAGAAATAAGGCAACAGAAAGTGGAACGACAAAAAATGAACAGCTTCCTTTCTATCCAGGGCCAGGAGGTTGGGTATTGGAAGTGTTCGATAAAATAAAACAGGATCTACCCATCGTTATATTTCCCGAAGCAGACATTAATAAAAGCAGACAATTTATCATCGATGGGTGGATTGCGGATCAGGCTGAATTTCATAAACAAAATGCAATAAAGAAGGAATACTCTGCATTACAGGATCATAAACTGATAGGATTTATGCTTGCAATAACGCTAATTGCGGCGACGCTCCACTTATTAAAGCTTTTTCACGATCCACTGATTGAAAATTTTATTATTGCTCTTGTAATAATCTTACCGGCTTTTGCTACTGCACAACATGCAATTGGAAGTATCCATGATTTTGAGCGTATTGCAACCCGATCTGCAAGGATGAAGGAAATTCTACATCACCTTGAACGCAGTATTTACAAAGCAACTACTAATGAGGCGTTGAAAAGAGAAATACAACGGGCTGAAGAAATTATGTCAACTGAGAATCATGAATGGTGTGTGTCATTGAGTTTCAGACGGATCAGTTTACCGGTTTGATTGGAAAACCTGGAAAGTTAAGCCACCGCCAACTTTAAAAGAAAATTGAGATCGCTGGAAACTCACCAGGTTTCAGAGGTTTTCATTGAACAATTGGTTTCCCAGTTGGTATAGATAGTTTAATTTTTCGAATATATCAGGAAAAACGTGACAAAATGCTGAATAAAAATAATGCTATGACGAACCGTTGTATCCGTGTTTTCGTTTCTTCAACATTTCGAGATATGGTAGAAGAGCGCAATGCACTTATGACACATACATGGCCTCAACTGCGCCAGTTCTGCTCTGAAAGACATGTGGAATTAACAGAAGTTGACCTTCGTTGGGGTATCCTGGAAGAACAAAGTACCAGGCAGGAAACTTTAAAACTAATCCTGGATGAAATTCACGCCTGCCGACCATTTTTCATTGGAATGCTGGGCGAGCGTTACGGTTGGATACCAGAAATTGAGGCATTTACTGCCGACCTTAAGGAAGAACAAGGCTGGATAAAAGATTTGTATGGGAAGAGTGTAACTGAACTTGAAATTCTTCACGGCGTTTTGAACAACCCGGAATTGGCGGGACGTGCTTTTTTTTATTTTCGTGATCCGGTTTATTCCGGATCACGGGGACCCGATTTCCTGACGGAGAATATTGGTGCCGGAGAAAAGCAAAAGAGATTAAAGAATATTGTTCGTGCTTCTTGTGGTGAAAAGAACATTCCGCTTTATGAAAATTATCCTGATCCGGAATTTTTGGCTGCACTTGTCCTCAATCAGCTCCAGGATGCCATTGACAAACTATTCCCGGCAGATGATATCTCAGATCCACTTGATTTTGAAGCAAAAGATCATGAAGCTTTTGCTGAAAACCGACGCGGTACATATATTGGTCGCCAGGAGTATTATGATGCACTCGATGAAAATTGCAATGGTAATGCAGAACCCTTATTGCTGACAGGCAATTCAGGAACAGGAAAATCTGCCTTGTTCTCAAATTGGATCTTAAACAGGCGGAAATCTCATCCGGATGATTACATTTTCCAGCATTACATTGGAAGCAATTATGACAGCTCAAATCATTTAAAACTGATCAGGAGACTTATCGGGGAAATAAAACGCTGGACCGATGATGATTCTGAAATACTTGAGACAACAGACACGATGCTCAGGGATTTCCCGGTTTGGCTGGCAAAAGCGAGGATCAAAGCAGAGCACGACGAGATAAAATTTATTGTAATACTTGATGGGCTGAATCAATTAGAGGAAAATGACCGTGGGCAATTACTTGGGTGGTTGCCAACCCGCTCCTTTACCGGTTCTCTTCGCCTTTTTGTATCAACAGTCCCTGGTGAAATACAAATGGAACTTCAAAACAGAGGGTGGCAAACAATCATTGTCAACCCCCTAACTCCGGCCGCACGTCATAGAATGATCAGCTCTTATCTCCTGCGATTTGGGAAAAAGCTTGAAAGGAACTGGCTGAGACGTCTTGCAACCATACCTACAACGGCCAATCCATTGTACCTTAGAATTTTATTGGATGAATTACGAGTCACAGGGACTTATGACCACTTGGACGATCGGTTGACCGATTACCTTTCTGCAAAGGATATCACAGCATTATACCAAAAAGTGCTTGTTCGTTATCAGCATGATTACGAGCACGATCATAAAGGGCTTGTAAGTGAAGTAATGAGCCTCATCTGGGCAGCCCGGCGTGGTCTTTCGGAAACTGAATTACTTACGATTTTACGGCCAGTAGGCCTTCCCCAGCTACCTACCCTTATCTGGGCGCCTTTGCGGGCAGCCTTGGAAGAAGTGTTGGTGGTCAGGGGGGGGATTCTTGACTTTGCCCACGACTTCCTTAATTCTGCAGTTGAAACAGAATTCCTTTCCAACCCGGGTAAAATAAATGATGTAAGGAAAAAGCTGGCTGATTATTTTGAACCTTTACTTCCGGCCTCCAGGTCATGCGATGAACTGCCCTGGTTGTTGGAGCAAACCCATTCCCTGGAACGGCTTCGCCGATGCTTGTTGAACATTGACTATTCTTTAAAGGTTATCCAACAAAATGAAGAAGAAATCCGTAGTTATTGGGTGTTTTTAGAGGAAGTAAATAGCATGGGCAGCCTTTACCTCAATTCATTTACTGCATGGGCTGAACAAAGTGGTATTAATGAGAGGAGGATAGCAGTTGCCGCCAATGCGCTGGGTTGTTTTCTTAAACACTCAGGTGCTATTACGGAAGCAGAGTACCTATACAGAAAAGCCTTGCAAATTTTTGAACGTAAGCCAGGAAATACTGATCCGGATATGACTATTTGCCTCCATAACCTTTCCTTATTACTTGCTGAGACCAACCAGGTGATTGAAGCGGAATCATTGATGCGAAAAGCGCTTGAAATGGATGAGGTCAGCCTAGGTAGTAATCATCCAAACTTAGCTACAGAACTCAGTGGCCTGGGACATTTACTTAAAACCACCAACCAATTCGATGAAGCAGAGTCATTGATGAGAAGAGCGCTTGATCTTGATGAACGAAATTTTGGAGAACATCATCCCAAGGTGGCCATCCGTCTTGATAATCTTGCTTCCTTACTTCAAACCACAGGTCGTTTAAGGGAAGCCGAACTACTTATTCGCAGGGCACTGCTTATTCATGAACGACAACTTGGGAAAGATCACCCAAATGTGGGAACCTGTCTTAATAATCTGGCACTTTTACTTGCCAACACCAATAGATTCAGGGAAGCTGAGCCACTTTATCGTCGTTCGCTACAGATTATCGAACAACAGTTTGGACCTGATCATCCCAATGTGGCAAACACTCTCCGTAATCTGGGGCAATTACTTCAGGTAACAAACAGGCTGGACGATGCTGAGCAACTGATGAAACGAGCAGTTAACATTTATGAGTTGAATTTTGGCAAAGATCATCCGAAAGTAGCAGCTGCTCTTAACAATCTTGCAGTATTGCTTTACGCCTGTAGAAGTTATGACGAAGCGGAACCGCTGATGCGAAGAGCCTTGGAGATTGCTGAAAATTGTGAAACGAAAGATTATATCAGTGTTGGAAGTTATTTTAATAATTTATCGCAACTACTTATAAAAACTAACCGAATTGGGGAAGCAGAGCCATTAATGAATAGAGCAATTACCTATTTAGAGAGTGCCCTTGGCAAAGATCATCCGGATGTTGCTATAGCTCTTGGCAATCTTGCTGAACTGTTTCAAGCAACTAAGCGTTACGTAGAAGCGGAACCTCTAGAGCGGCGATCTATTGAAATACTGCTTCTTTTTAACCAAACCAATGGCTTTCACCATCCATCCTTCAATTTAACTATTAAATGCTACACGCATATATTGAGGACGATTGGCTGGAATGATGGTCAAATAAATAATCAACTCCGAAGCATGGGGGTTGATATTTGTGAATAATCCTGCTAGTTATCTTTGGCTATCAGCCAGAATTTACTTTTCAGGTTGCAGACGGAAAGAATACAAAGAACCCTCCTAAATTTTCAGGACCAGGTTTTACCTCGCAATATCCCTGTGTTACGGCAAAATAATCCTCTTCCGATGTTTTAAATTCCCCTTTTGTATCTTCCATCGCAAGCATCCACTTTATCTTCTCAAGATCAACGGCATCGGATCTTTTGGCAAACCATAATCCTTTAAGGGTGTTCCCTTCAAAAACAACACCAGTGGTAGTTCTCTTTTCGAATTCCATAATATTTGCGTGTTTTAATTGATTAAAATTTCGTACTTATAAGTTCGTTGTACCTATTTCATTAACGAAAGTTTTTATTTTCTCTACCACAAGTATTTGGTGAAAACGGCAACGAAAAGGATTTAAATTGTCTATTCTGGTTCTCACGATATCAAATATACAGAAATCAGGACACCCTCTGGAGCAATGGAAGATATTGACGCAGGATCGACAATTTTCAGGAATCCGTAAAGCCTTTTTTTTCAATTTAATTAAGCCGGCAGATGGTTTATAAACTTTTCCTTTCTTATAGTACCTACCTGTTATTAATTCTGTTCTATCAAGGACATAGCAAAAACAATTGCGAGTACAATTATCTGAGGTCAACCTGTAGTTATTTCTTAAAATATCACAATAAGTACTATGTTGTTCTTCCATTCGAACGCCAGAGTAACTGTAATTAACGCTGTATTTCTGTGCATACTGCTGTGCTGATATATAATGGTTAAAAAAAAGTTCAGCAGTGTTTTCTTCAAAACCATTGTCCCCAACAAGATAAACTGGTTCTAATCGGATGTTCATTGCGTTGCATTCTACAATTAAGTATTCTACGATTTCGACTTGCCGAAAATATGTTTCCGGAGTAATTGTGACCCTGATATCGAACTGTCCTCCTTTTTTAATAATTCTTGAACAAATTTGAGCTATTGACAATCGACTTGAATCATTAAAGGAACGATTTTTTTCTTGAATTTCGCTGGGTCCATCACAGGAGAGTCCTATGAGGCTTATATTCCTTGCTAACCAATCGATTTGGGCTTCGGACAAGCATCCATTGGTAGCGATATAGGAAAAAACTTCGATGTTATAAATCCGTGCTATTTCAATAATCCTTTCATGACACACCAACAGTTGGTTCCAGTGAAATGTTGGTTCACCAGCCCCGTGGTAAACTAAGGATAGTTTCCCCGAGTTTTCTTTTGCTTTTTTTGCTAATTCATGAGCCAATCTTTCAATTGCATTCATCTTCGGAAAACCTACCAATTCCTTATTAATCGTTCTTAAGGTTTTTGAATAGCAATAGCTGCAACAAAGGGTGCATTCACCTCCCACATGAATTGTCAAGCATTCAGGAGAAAAAGGCACCTTCCCTTGCATTTCCCATGTTTTTACTGCTTCAGTGGCTCTCTTTGAAAATTCATAAATTGCATTCCTTGTTTTACTATTTTCAATAGTTTCGGGGTTTTCAAACATACTAATAAGACCACTTGAAACGGTATTTTTCAAAGTCATAATATTTCCAGGTGTGTATAAAATGACCTGGTTCTTGTTGTCAATTTTGAATATAGGAAGCGTTGAGTGCACCTTTTGGAATAGTTCGTTCATCCTGTTTGTATTTTACCAAAGAAATGATCAGGACAGACCGAGCAAATGAAACAAATTTTCTTGTAATGATAAATATAATTGCAAAACGGCTTACCAAATGCATCAAATTCATCTACAGTTGCAGGACCAGAACCAATATATTTTGGCAACATGAGTGTCTCGTTTAAGCAACTTTCAATGGCTGTAAAACAGCAAACCGAAAGCTGAAAAGGATTATCCACAATTAAAGTCGTTCAAAAGGTCAGATCTGTTCATTGCAAGTTTTTTCATTGTTCTATTATCTTGTAACAGATCAATGGTCATGTTATGCAATCCAAGGTCTGATAGCATGGAGGAAACCGAGATGATGCGTGTTTGCTGGCAAAAATCGTTATAATCAGTGGAACTTCCGGGAAATGTATTTCCAACGTGGCAACCGCCGGCACAATTCCATTGGCAAAAGCATTTTGAACAACGGGTTTTATCCAAAACCACATCCCTTATGGCATTAACGATGGACTGATCGATTTTCACTATACCATCATCATTTATCGTTCCAAGAGAAAACTCGAGCCCGACATCCCGCCATCTTTGCGGCATAAAGTAACAGCTGCTTATCAGTCCATCTGGGGAGAATATCACCGTGTCTTTCCCAACGGGGCAGGAACTCACAGTTGGTTGAGAACCCACATCCGAAGAATAAATTACTTCGATTCCATAATCTTTCCCGACCTCCCTTGCTTTAATAAAATTTTCAGCGAACTTGTAAGGATTAGGGGGAAATATTTTCATCGCACGCGAGTATGTTGTAGAACAAAGCCCTTCAAAATTGATTACTGACGGGTTGAAAGTTTCGCAGAACCACCTTGTTATTTGCTCCATAAAGTCAACGTTTAGGCTGCTAACGCATGCTCGTAAGCATAATTCAGCCTGTGAGTGGCTAATGATCCGTGCTGTTTTCACCGCATTGTCAAAACTTTCTTTCCCATTCTTTAGCGGCCTGTGTTGATTTTGCACTTCTGCAGTTCCATCAAGTGAAAGGATTACTCTATTGAAATATTGCCCGAGGAACCGCGCTTTGGTTTCGGCATACTGGCCGTTTGTAGTTATTTCAAAGGAAGTGATGATTTTATTTTCAGAGGCCATCATCCGTGCCTTGTGGACAACCACCTCAATCACCTCACTTGCAACCATAGGTTCTCCACCAAAGAAATGAATGGCAACAATTTCCCTTTGCAGCTTATCAGATAGGTCGAAATACCAGTTTGTTATACCTGCTGCCATCTTGAGAGACATCACTTCAGTCGATGTTTTGCCCTCGTTAAAATCGCAATAATTGCATGCACCATTACAGGCCCTTGTAGGGATTATCCCCAAAAATTCCGGATTTAAACCGCCGGTCTTACAATTAATATTTAGAAGAGTGTTTGTACAAATCTTATAGGCTAGGTCATAAAGTGCTGATCCCGACTCCGCTTGATTTAATTGCATCAGATGCAATTGTTTTTTCAATTCTATGACACCTGTTTTGTTTATTACGGCCGAAATTCCGTTCAGGGGGGAATAGACCAAAAAACTGCACCCTATGGGTAAAACAAATGTGTTATCAACTGGTTGCCCCATCCTTAATAATTATTCAGTGTTTCTCGAAATAATTAGCTTCCATATTGAAAATATAGTGGAAAAAGAAATCTCACCTAAAAAACGCCTCCTTAGTATTGAATTTTCAAGGCAGGCATGTTCTGTTGTAAAAGTAAAAGAACAGGGTAAAGATAAATAAATATAGTAATACAAGAGAAAATTGATCGGGCAAAACCAAAAGAGTTTTTATGAGTTTTAAAGAGACATATATGCAGCAGAATTGATCCAATTTCAAGGAAATTGTTTCCATTACAATATTTTACGCTGATCGACTGATAGTCCCTCTCATTTCAAGTAAATATGATATGTTGGATTAACTGCCCTCTTTGTTTAACAAAAACATCAGCAATTAAACTTTTACAAATCAATAAATATTTGTTCCATTTTGACTTCAGTAAATTTAATGCATGAAACGTTGAATTCTAAAGGCCATGCATCCACCGTTGCACCTGGTCTTGAAAAGAGGGCAAGTGGAACAATGTGGGTAAATCCCAACATCTTTGAATAATTCCAATTCAATTTCGAATCTTTTCACTAACTCAGTAGATGACATTTGGTCATCCATCTCTATTTTTAGTAAATTATTTAACGGATAACATGAGATGATTGTTCCATCAGAAAGAAAATCAATCAATGGGAGGCAGCAGTTACCTGTTTTCTTTAGTTCTTCCTTCAATAGCTCAAAGGATTCAATTGGGAACATACAGGGAACAAAACCACAATCAAAACCAATATTTACCCCAATTGCAACCATCTTCTTCTTCAATTCTATGATTTTTTCTCCGATATAAGAATAATCTTTGGGATGAAGAAAGACATTGTTTCGACTTAGCATAGGATGCGCAATTCCAAGTCGAATCTCCTTTTGTAATTCGAATTCATGAAAATAATCAACAATATAATCCAGGTCAAATTGCTTAGAATAGATATTTATCCCGGGCACGACTAAATGTCCTAGTCTGGAAATTACATCTTTTTGCTTCAAAACCCCATTTGGATTGCCTTCATCTGGATGGATCATGTTCAATAAAATGGAAATTCTACCATGATTAATTGATTCCAAAAAGTCAAGAACCTTTATAGGCATCAATCCGTTCGTAAAAACCATTAAATCAAAGTTTCTGTCAAGTGCCATTTTTAAAAACGAAATAAATTGGGGATGCAGCGTGGGCTCTCCACCCATTAACCGAACCTGATTTATGCCGGATCGCTCAAGATATTCCAATGCTTTACTATAAGTAGTAATAGACATGTGGGATTTTCCGCGATCATCAGTTGCATCGTAAGCAAAACAGTAAACGCATTTTTTGTTGCAAACAGTGGTTATTGACAGATTTGCCATGTCATTCTATTATATGCGATTGTCTCCATTTATTTATGCATCGATGAATCCAGTTCTTCGTTTCCTTTTCACTTTTTCCTGTAATGGCTGTCAATAACTCAACGGTTTTTTCCCAGGTATGGCCTTCGACCATCACAAGCCACAATGCTGCTTCAGGGTAAATAACTACATACTTTCTCATTGATTTTTTATTGATGATTGCTACGCCTCTCAATTCAACCGTAAATAAAATGCTATCAGGGACTTTAAACTTTTCGTAGTTACTTTTCATTTTCCTTTTTAAACGGTAATCTATAATATGAACTTCGTCTGATGATCAACTCTCATTCTAACCAAATTAAGAAACAACGAAGTATTACTAAAAAACTTTCGAAACAGTCCAAATTATTGTTGGGTGGAGTAATCGTAACTATTTCTATCAGCGTTCTTGGCATCAATAATGATAAAAAAACTCCTCCATAATTTATCCAAATATGAATTAATTGTCATAAATCCTTGAAAGATTTTGGCAAAATTATCCAGTTTAACTATCTGCACTCATGTTCAAGGAAGCTGATATGTTTCAGCTTATTCATTGTTACCCCCTGTCACTTTTCCAACTGACCAAAGGGGTTCACTGAATACACTGTGTTTCATATTTCAATTCAGCCTAACGATTGTGATGAGAAAAACAATCATGTTGTAAAAATAGTCGATTACTGAGAAAATCGTAATGACATTAATTTATTTTTTATATTTACACCAACTTATAGTAATAAATATAACCTGCTTTAAGTGTTTATAACCCTTGCCCAATGCAAGTCCTATTAAATTAATGTTTTATGTATCAATAGAAAAATTTAATTGTTGTTCATGTATGTTTTTGACTATTAGTTGTTTCATTTTCTCCAAACTTTCATAAACATGGCAGCCAAACGGAAAAAAGTTAAGCAAGGAAAAAAAATTGATGACAGCATAAATTCAGTTCCTGCTAAACAAATTGATGTCCCTCCTCAGATTTACGCAATATCAACAAAGCAGTGCATAGGAAGAAGAACCTTTTTCAAGAAAATTTCTGGGAAAGTCGCAGGATTATCAGCCATTGTCTTGCTTGGCGAAGCGCTAACCAGTTGTAAGGACACATATACGATTGATATTGAAAAAGATATGAAAACATGCACATGTCATGTTGTTTGTACATGCAATAAATATGACAAGGATGGAACGAGTTC